>Ga0206127_1005296_pt1 | contig 10928 bp, 10 predicted proteins | sample Helgoland_Spring_6_FD_148646 | JGI IMG/M metagenome (GOLD analysis project Ga0206127, IMG submission 148646) | Pelagic subsurface seawater microbial communities from Kabeltonne, Helgoland, North Sea - Helgoland_Spring_Bloom_20160419_1 | ecosystem: Environmental > Aquatic > Marine > Epipelagic ...
CGCAGGGCTTCGGTAATCCGCACCAGTCGGGTGTGAAACAGATAGGCGTCGGTGGCATTATCAGCCCGGACCAAGCCGGCTAAAAATGACAGAAATATCTTGGCATAAACGGTCATTGAGCCTGAAACATCGCAGATTGCGGTCAGTTTGACGGCGCGGTCTGGCCGGCGGCGATAAGCCAGTTTTATTGGCTCGCCACCGGTGGCCAGGCTGTGGCGCATCACGCGTCTCAAATCAACCCGGTTGCCTCTACAGGCTTGTTTGCGCCGCCGCGAGCGCCGGTCTGCGAAAGCCTGTGCAAGGCGTCTGGCAACTATTTCGGCCTCTCTAATATCTTCGGGTGAGACCAGTTCCCGCAGATCTTTTTTCATAAGATTGCGCACGGTTGAGGCAATCAGTTTGCCGTCCCCTGCCATATAGCTGTCACCGTTTTTGTTTGAGGTCTCCGGGCTGTCGCGGGTGCCTTTTGTATCGCTTGAGGCTGCTTGTTGTGCCTCACGGGATGAGCGGCTGTGTTTTGGTGCGACGTCGCGCCCTGAGGCGATGACTTTCTGCCGAACCCGACCGTCATTGCGCCAATAGCTGTCAAACAGCGTGTCGAATTGTGCCCAATCCTCGGCATTGCTGCAGCAAACGGCCTTTAGGGCGCGGCAGGCCTGTGTGGGATCTGCGGCGTCAATCGTGGTTAATGCTCGCAGCGCTGTGTCGGTTTCGCCCACCCCGAGCCGCAACCCATGCGCCCGCAGATGCGTCAAAAAACCCGCCATTCGGGCGTCAGGTCCGGGGTCGCGGGCGGCAAAGCGGGTGATTTTGCTCATCCGGCTGTCCCTGCCAGCCGCTGGGTGATTTCGGTGGTGATGGCCCCGCAGTCGGCTTGGGTTTTCAGCAGGGTTGTCAGAGCCGCCTGTAGCCGGACCGGATCATCGGTCAGATCGGCAAGACCGAGTCCGGCAAGGGCTGCGGAAAAATCGAGCATTTCGGCCACGCCGGGTTTTTTTTCAAGATCTTCTTTGCGCAGCGCTTGTACAAAGCTGATGATCTGTGCGCCGAGATGTGCGGTGACATCGGGACAGCGGGCTTGCAATATAGCCAGCTCGGTCTGTCTGTCGGGGTAATCGACGTGAGCATAGATACAGCGCCGACGCAACGCATCTGAAAGATCCCGCGTGCCATTAGCGGTCAGAATTACAATTGGCTTGGAGGTGGCGCTTATCGTGCCCAGTTCCGGCACGGTGATTTGAAAATCGGAGAGAACCTCCAGAAGATAGGCCTCAAACTCTTCGTCGGCGCGGTCGATTTCATCGATCAGCAAAACCGGTGGCACCTCTTGCCGGATGGCTTGCAGCAGCGGTCGCTGTAACAGGTATTCTTCTGAGAACAGCCGCGCCTCGATCGTTTCTCCGGTCTCGCCATCTTCGGCCGCGGCGCGGATGGCCAGCAATTGCCGTTGATAATTCCATTCGTATATGGCCTGCGCCGCATCCAGTCCCTCATAACACTGTAGCCGGATCAGCCGTGTGTCATAGGCGCGCGCAAGGGTGCGGGCGATGTCGGTTTTGCCAACACCCGCAGCCCCTTCGAGCAAAAGCGGTTTGCCCAGAGTCAGCGCGATATGAAGCGCCATAGACAGATCATCTGAAGCCACATAGCCTTGCTTTGCCATGTCGCTTTGAACGCGGGTCCAATTCATCTTTGTGCCTTTGCTGCTGCGAAACCGGCCCCGATTATATCGGGGCCGGTATTGCATTATACGTCGTCGTGCAGTCCCAGATCGTTGCCGATCTTCCAAATCCGCCAGTGATCATGGGGCATATGTGCCTGCCGCAATCCAAAGGGGCGGAAGGCGTCATGCACAGCGTTTGAGAACGCGGGCACGCCACCGACGTTGGGGCTCTCGCCCACCCCTTTTGCTCCAATCGGATGATGTGGGCTGGGGGTTTCGGTAAAGTCGGTGGTATAGGTTGGTGTCTCCCATGCGGTGGGGATAAAGAAATCCATCAAAGTGCCGGTTTTGACATTGCCAATCTCGTCATAGGCAATCTCCTGTCCCATCGCGATGGCCAATGCTTCGGTGAGGCCACCATGCACCTGACCTTCGATGACCATCGGGTTGATCCGGGTACCACAATCATCCAGTGCATAGAACTGGCGGATTTCATGGGTGCCTGTATCAACATCGATTTCCATTACGCAGATATATGCGCCAAACGGATAGGTCATGTTGGGTGGATCGTAATAGCTGACCGCCTCCAGACCCGGCTCGACCCCGGGGATTGCCTGGTTGTAGGCCGCATAGGCAATTTCAGTCATGGTTTTAAACTGCTCCGGGGCGCCTTTGACCACAAAGCGGTCGATATCCCACTCCAGATCTCCGTCGTGCACTTCTAGCAGATAGGCCGCAATCATCTGCGCCTTGGCGCGAATTTTGCGCCCTGCCATGGCGGTTGCAGCGCCGGCCACCGGTGTTGAGCGGGACCCATAAGTGCCAAGTCCGTAAGGTGCTGTGTCGGTGTCGCCCTCTTCGATGGTGATGCTATCGGCTGAAATACCGATTTCGCTGGCCATAATCTGCGCAAAGGTTGTGGCGTGGCCCTGACCCTGACTGATGGTGCCCAAGCGCGCAATCGCTGAGCCTGTGGGGTGGATGCGAATCTCGCAACTGTCAAACATACCCATACCGAGAATGTCACAGTTTTTAACCGGCCCCGCGCCGACAATCTCGGTGAAATGCGTCAGTCCGATGCCAATAAGCTTACGGGTTTCGCCGCGCTTAAACGCCTCGACCCGTTCGGCCTGCTCGACCCGCAGCGCGTCATAGCCCACTGCTTTGAGGGCTTTGTCCCAAGCGGTGTGATAATCGCCGGAATCATATTCCCACCCCATTGCTGAGGTGTAGGGAAACTGTTCTTTGCGAATAAAGTTCTTGGCCCGCAATTCGGCGGCATCCATGTTCAACTCGATGGCCAAAACTTCGAGCATCCGCTCGATGAAATAGGCCGCTTCGGTCACCCGGAACGAACAGCGATAGGCAACGCCCCCCGGGGCTTTGTTGGTATAGACCCCGTCAACCCCCAGATAGGCCACCGGAATATCATAGGAGCCGGTGCAGATGTTCATAAATCCCGCAGGGAATTTGGTGGGATCGGCACAGGCGTCAAACGCGCCATGATCTGCCGTGACCTCGCAGTGAAGCCCGGTGATTTTGCCGTCTTTGGTCGCTGCAATTTTGCCCTTCATCCAATAGTCCCGGGCAAAGGCCGTCGCCATCAGATTGTCCATACGGTCTTCGATCCATTTAACCGGTTTTCCTGTAACAATGGTGGCCACGATGGCGCAGACATAGCCCGGATAGACCCCGACCTTATTGCCAAAACCACCTCCGATGTCGGGCGAGACGACGCGAATGTTATGCTCTTCGATCCCCGATAACAAAGAGGCCACGGTGCGGACCACATGCGGCGCCTGAAACGTGCCCCAAACGGTCAGCTTGCCGGTTACCTTGTCCATTGAAGCCACGGTGCCACAGGTTTCCAGCGGGCAAGGGTGTGTTCGGTGGTAATAGACCATTTCTTCGGCCACTACGTCGGCGGTATCGATCACCTGTTCGGTGGCCGCTTTGTCGCCGGCTTCCCAAAGAAAAATATGGTTGTGATGTTTGCGTTCGCCATGGGCGCCGCTGGTCTGGCCGGCAAGGTCCTCACGCAGTACGACGGCGTCAGGCTCAAGTGCTTTGAAAGGATCGGTGATTACCGGCAGTTCTTCGTATTCAACCTCGACCAACTCGATTGCATCGGCGTTGATATAGCGGTCTTCGGCGATGACAAAGGCGACTTCTTGACCTTGGAACAGCACTTTACCATCGGCCAGCACCATTTGTTTATCCCCCGCCAGCGTTGGCATCCAATGCAGGCTGAGCGGTTCAAGGTCTTTGGCTGTGAGCACGGCAATTACACCGGGCAGGGCCATTGCCTTGTCGGTGTTGATTGATTTGACGCGGGCATGGGCATAGGGCGAGCGCACGAAATCACCAAACAGCATGTCAGGCATTTTCATGTCGTCGATATAATTGCCACGGCCTTGGGTAAACCGCTGATCTTCGACACGTTTGCGGGAATGTCCGAGACCTTTCAGCTTGGCGCTGCGCTCGGCTCTGTCTGGGCTCAGATCATTCATTCTGCGGCCTCCTTTGCGGAATTGAGTTCGGTGGCTGCCGCCATGATAGATTTTACGATATTCTGGTATCCGGTGCAGCGACACAAATTACCGGCCATTCCAAAGCGCACGTCCTCTTCTGTGGGGGTGGGATTTTCCTGCAGCAGCCGATGCGCGCGGGTGATCATACCCGGGGTGCAATAGCCGCATTGTAAACCGTGATGTTCGCGAAATGATTCCTGCAACACGTTCAATGTGCCGGGCTCGGACAGCCCTTCGATCGTGGTAATGTCTGCTCCCTGCGCCTGCGCGGCAAACACGGTACAGGCCTTGACCGACTTGCCATCCATTTCAATAGTGCACGCACCGCAATGCGACGTTTCACAACCGATATGTGGCCCGGTCAAATTCAGGTCTTCGCGCAGTAAATGGATCAACAACTGGCGCGGTTCAGCCTCTACTTCATGGGCCTGACCGTTTACAGTTAAATTTACCTTCATTTTTGTCATGTCTTTATTCTCCCTATGCCCGCGCCCAGGCGCTGCTGATCGCTCGTGAAATCATCATGCGCGCCGCGTGATATTTGAAGGCAACCGGACCGCGATTGTCTTCACTGGGGTCGATATCATCCAACCCCGCTGCCACTGCGGCCTTGATTGCTGCCGGGCTACAATCTGTGCCAACCAATGCTGCCCCTGCGGTCTGAGACCAGATCGGAGTATCGCTTAGATTGGTCAATGCAATCGACGCACTGGTGCATGTGCCACCATCTTTGGTCAGCATGACAGCCGCCGCTGCTGTGGCATAATCGCCGATTTTCCGTTTTTGCTTTTCATAGGCATAGCCGGCTGTTGAGGCGTCAAAATGGATTGCGGTCATGATTTCTTCGTCATCGCGTTCTGTCATATACGCGCCCTCGTAAAAGTCGCGGGCTTTCACGCCGCGCGCACCATCAGGGCCAAACAGAGTAAAGGTTGCATCCAAGCATTGCATCAGGCCCGGCATATCATTGCCAGGATCGCCATTGGCAACATTGCCGCCTATGGTGCCCATGTAACGCACCTGCGGATCAGCGATTTGCAACGCTGCCTCGCGCATGATGGGTGCGGCGACGGCGAGCGCTTGATCGGTGATCAGTTCGTGTTGCGTCACCATAGCACCAATGCTGACCCGACCGTTCTGCACGGTAATACCTTTGAGGCTTTCGATGTCTTGCAAATCGACAAGGTTAGGCACCTCGGCCATGCGCAATTTCATCATTGGTATCAGGCTGTGGCCCCCGGCGATAACCCGGGCGTCATCGCCGTGTGCTTGAAGTATCGCGACCGCGTCCTCAATGCCCTGTGGGCGATGGTAATCGAATGCTGCTGGTATCATGCTGGCTCCTCTCAGACAGTTTCTGAAATAACTTGCTGGCCCTGATAATAGGGCTGCCAAACAGCACGGTCAGAGCTTTATGAATGGAACAAGCCTTGCATCTCGCAAAATGCGAAATACGCGCACGAAATGCGAAGTCTTATATGCCCAAAGTCTCGCGCACACGGATCAGGCAGGAGCGACTCACTGGGACACTGTCCAAAAGTGCGGTATTGCTAAAATAACACACGCCGTTGTCCTTCAGCCGCTTAAAGCTTGTTACATGCATTGGATTGATCAAAAAACTGCGGTGGCATTTGATGAAATGACCGCCGATTAAACGCTTGGTGGCCTCGGAAATAGACCATGTACAAAACAGTTTTTCAGACCCTGTATAGATGAAGGTATAATGCCCCTCGGCCCGCACCGCGGCCACCGAGGCAGGGTCGATAAACAATGTGCGACCGTCTTGTTCATAGGGAATTTGTTGCTGGCTGGATCCGGTTTGCTTTGCGCTCTTTTGTTTCGGGCTGGTGAGCACCACGGGATCAGCCGGTTGTTGCTGGGCTTCTGGTGGTTGATCCGAAGCTGGCGCCTCAGGTGGTATAAACGTAACGCCGGTCAAAAGAAATCCGGCACATAAGACAAAACTGGTCAGAACCACGCCGATTGCTAGCGTCTCGTTATTGATCAATTGCCCTGATGCCTGCGCGCCTTCGATGGCATTAAAACTGGTGCCGGCCATGGCAATGAAATGAACCAGAAACACCGACATTGCAAAGCACAAAGTGCCGAGAACAATATTACGGTGCGCCCGCTGGCCATAGGCCACGCGAAACGCTCCGATACTTAAACCGCAGGACGTGAGAATGGTGATCAGCACGCCCGTGTTGGAATACACCGTACGACACAGCTCTAACCCGGACATACCAATATAATGCATCGCGAGAATACCAAACCCGACGATCAACCCGGCGGTGGTCAGGCTTGCCGGAGTGCGCTGGCGGAAATGCAGGATTAGTAAAGCGCAGCCAACGACCAAGATTGCCACAAGGGCGGACATCAGAGTGATCAAGAAGTTATAGTAAAACTGGATCGGTAATTGCAGCCCAAGCATGGCTACAAAATGCATCGACCAAATCCCGCCACCCATCGCTATGGACGACAGGGCTATGGTGCTTTTGCGTTGTTCCAGCGGTTGTGCAGACAGCCCTTTGGTCAAAGACAGGCCAGTAAAGCCAGCCATAAGCGCTACGCAAAGCGACGCCAGCACAAGCCAAGGATTATGCGAAAAAACTAACACTGAAAAAGACTCCACCCTAAGAAACAGTGTCTCGCATTAAAATTCATTTAACAAGGCTCTATTCTCGGGTTGTTCTTTACTAACATCAATCACCGAGCATATGAACCTTCTGACACAGCCAGTTAAATTATACCGGTAATTCACCATTGTTGAAATTTATCAATTTATCAATTTTTTATCAGATATTTATACTTTTCAGATCGTTCCTAAAATCTTTTTACATCTCGTCTGTTTATAAAGTTGGCCTTCATGGTTTTAAAGGATCGCGTGCCGAGGCCTTCTTTATATTTGTTGAAAGACGCGACGCGCCCCTGTTACAACAGCGCGCGTTCCAAATCTGGCAAACTATCTTTGCCAAAGAACATCTCACCCCTGACAAACAGTGTTGGGGCGCCAAAGACCCCGCGATCTACGGCCTCTTGGGTGGCGGCGATCAAGGCTGATTTGATTTGCGGTTCCTGCGTGCCGGCGATGATCTCTGCTGCAGGAAGGTCTGCAGAGCTTAATACCTCGAAAATCGTTTCGGGATCATCCATTTTGCGCCCCTCAATCCACATCGCGTCAAATGCGATGTCGAGATAGGCCTTTTCATAGGGTTTTCCAGCGGCAAAAATGGCACCGCGCATGAGGCTAATAGTCATAACTGGAAAATGTGCGTTGTGGGGATTGCTAAGACCATAATGTTGCACAAAGCGGGCGATATCTGTGGTTTGATAGGCCAGTTTTGACGGTACATGAATGGGGCTCATATTACCGGTTGCTTTGAACACCCCTCCTAATAACATCGGTTTGTAAATCGCAGTTGCGCCTGTACGGGCTTCGATGTCAGGCAATAGTTTGTGCACCAGAAAGGTGTAGGGGCTGCCGAAATCATAGAAAAAATCAAATGTTTGCGTCACCACGTTTCTCCGTAAGGTCTCAGGTCCATTTCAAACGTCCAGCCGTCGCGCGGCTGATGATAAAGGTGCCAATACGCCTCGGCCACCGATTTGGGGTTCATTAATGTGTCGGCGGGCAGGGTATCGGGGTCTTTGCCGGATTGGACAATTCGGTCGCGGACAAAAGCAGTATCGACGCCGGCATCAATCACCAGATGCGCAACATGAATGTTCTGTGGTCCCAGTTCTTTGGCCATCGATTGCGCCAGAGCGCGTTGTCCCGCCTTGGCTGCGCTGAATGCCCCATAGCCGCTGGTGCCGCGCATGCTTGCCGAAGCGCCGGTCAAAAATATTGCGCCATGTCCTCGTGGCACCATGTAATTTGCAGCCTCTCGCCCGGCGAGAAACCCCGCGAAACAGGCCATTTCCCAAACCTTGCGGAACACCCGTGCGGTGGTGTCACGCAGGGCAAATTTTACATTGCCACCCACGTTGCAGATCACCAGATCCAGTGCCCCAACCTCGGCTTCGATGCGGGCAAAGATGTCTTTGACGCTGTCTTCATTGCGCGCGTCCAGCGTATAGCCGTATGCGCGACCGCCGGCGTTGGTGATCTCAGCCAGCAGTGGTGCCAGTTTATCGCCATTGCGCCGGCCCATGCAGACGGTAAAGCCGCCGGCGGCAAAGCGACGGGCTATTGCCGCGCCGATATAATCACCACAACCAATGACGAAAATAACGGGAGCGGTCATAGCGACCAGGCCACTTTCAATGCGGGACGGTTGCGCAGCCGCTCAATATAACCCGGCAGATTGGGCTTATCGGACAGATCTGCCCCAAGTTCGCCGGCCATAATTACCGCGTGTCCGGTCATGATATCGGCGGCAGTGAACTGGCTGGTGAGATATTCGCGCCCCGCCATATGCCGGTCGACTGCAGCCAGCATCTGGTTCAAAAGCTTGGTGGACCGCTTGACGTTGATCTCTGTGCGTCGCTCGGGTGGCAACAAAATCGTCTCGACCACCAGCGTGTTCATCGGGGGCATGATCATCCCTTCGGCATAGTGAAACCATTGCAGATAATCAGGAAAATCGCGGCTGTTTATCGAGGGTGCAAAATGGCCGTTGCTATAGCGCGCCAAAAGGTATTGCAGGATTGCGCCGCTTTCAAACAGGGTGATGTCGCGGTCTTCCAATGCCGGGACGCGCCCCATCGGGTGAACCGCAAGATATTCGGGGTCGCGCATGGCGCGGTCGCCCAGTTCGAACTTGTGGATCTCATAGTCGAGACCCATCTCTTCCAGCAACCACGCGACGCGCACGGCGCGACTGTTTCGAGAATAATACAACTTCATTCGATATCCCTCATTTTAAGTCTCCCCAGCGGGTCAGCGCAGCCCGTGCGACAGGTTGGCCCCATTCTTGTAAAAAATGTCCGCCATTGGCAATTTCCAATGGAGGTGGACAGCCTCTAATTGAGGCCCGTAGTGTTGTCATAACCTCTGGTCCAAGCACGGGATCTTGCATCCCGATTGCCATGAAGCTCTGACCTTGCCATGCGGTGCTGAGATACTCAATGGCCTGCTTGGAGATGTCAGTGCCCTCCATGTCGGGTGTTGTCATCACCATTTCGGGAAAGCGGCGTACGCCGGTCTTATAGCTGGCATCGGGAAATGGCGCATCATAGGCGGCGGCTTCATCCTGGGTCAATGCGGGTACAGAGCGCTGCATCAACCGTCCAATTTGTAAATCGGGATTGGCTCGGCAATAGGTGCGCCAGTTTTCAAAGCCCTCACTTGGGGATGCGCCTGTCGCGAGGGTTGTGTTCATCACCAGAAGCCGGGCGATACGGGACGGTCGGGCCATCGGCAGGGTTAGGCCCAGCAATCCGCCCCAGTCTTGCACAACCAGCGTGATGTTGTCTAAATCCAGCCTGTCGATCAAATCCAGCAGCATCTGACGGTGAAATCCAAACCCATAGGTGGCCGCATCGGTGGGCTTGTCCGATCGGCCAAATCCCAGCAGGCCCGGGGCCACCACTCGGGCACCCGAGGCGGTGAACACTGGGATCATTTTACGATATAGATAGGACCATGTGGGTTGACCGTGCAGGCATAAAAATACCCGTTCACTGTCGGTCTCACCGGCATCGATATAATGCACGCGCAGCCCGTCCACACTTGGCAGATCGGTAAGATACCGAGGCTGATGCGGCCAGCCCGTCAGGTGTTTGAAAGATGTATCCGGAGTGCGTTTAACGCGCATCCATGACTCCCGCGACTGCAGCTCGATATAATAAAGGGCGCCTTGCTTAGCCCCTTGCCAAGTCTGCGGTGGGATCTGAGGGCTGTCAATCCGGTTTGATTTGATCCGGATGTGCCGCAGCAAAGGCAGGATGGGCGGCACAGGCTGTCTCAATACTGCGGATTTTGGCACATTTTTGATAATCAGTGTCCCATCTGCGGGCATTATACAGTTGGGGGATCAGGCAGATATCGGCGAGGGTGGGCGCAGATCCGATGCAATACGGTGTTTGGTCAAAATCGTCTAAAAGCGTTTCGAATGCGCTCAGACCGGGGCTGATAAAGCGCCGCATCCAGTCCGTTCGCAGCGCTTGGCGACCGGCCTCTTGCACTGCGAATTGCGTCACCGACAGGTTGCACACTGGGTGCACATCAATTGCCAAAGTCTGCGCCAGCGCGCGAATTTTGGCACGCTGAACTGGGTCTTGCGGTAACAGCCCCAAGGTGCGGGTCTCGTCAAGATAGTCTAAAATCGCCAGCGATTGGGTGAAGCGGTTGCCGTCAATGTCAAGCACCGGCACCAATCCTTGCGGATTGCGTGCCAGATGGAGGGTTGATTTTTGATCTTGGGCCACAAGATCCACCGAAACCGCCCGATAGGGGATTTTGGCGAGATTGAGCGCGATCCGCACCCGGTAGCTGGCCGAGGACCGCCAATAATCATAAAGGACAACATCGCTCATGTCGGGGCCCTTTTTGTAGGCGGCAAAGCGGCGTGCAAGGCTTGTGACAACACCGCGTGATCGCCGATGTGATTGGCCAAAATCAGGATTAAACGCGCGTTCAGCGCTTCGCTTTCGGCGCGGGTGAGACCGTCATGGGTCGCAAGCAGGGCGGCATAGAAATCATCGGGTGCGGCAATGTTCGGGGTCAGTGTCAACTCCATGTCTCGGGCTTTCTTGCGAGGGCGCGGCGGTGCGCTTGGTGAACCGCGGTG
>Ga0206127_1005297_pt1 | contig 10927 bp, 10 predicted proteins | sample Helgoland_Spring_6_FD_148646 | JGI IMG/M metagenome (GOLD analysis project Ga0206127, IMG submission 148646) | Pelagic subsurface seawater microbial communities from Kabeltonne, Helgoland, North Sea - Helgoland_Spring_Bloom_20160419_1 | ecosystem: Environmental > Aquatic > Marine > Epipelagic ...
CTTGGGCTTTGGAAAATCTCGCCACGATTGATGCTGCGCGGCACGTATATGACGAGAATGCGACGAACTAACCATCTCACTTGATGCAAGTCCTGCCGACTCTCCAAAGCAGCCCTTCGCATATAACTGCCAGATGACAGCAAAGTCCGCACAGCAGACCTTTATGCAAAGCGCAGCGAAGGTCCGGTTTCCGCCCTTCATGTAGAAATGTGCATGGTGCAGCATTTGTCACTTCGGGGGGTTGATGTAAGAGTTTTTATGTCTGAGGCAACTTCACCCCGTCCACAATCTCCCTTTTCTGGGCATCAGATATTCCCGCCGAGTACAGCCCGTAAGTCAACTTATTGGCGGACCTCGCTGAACAGCCAATTCCGCGCTTTTGTTCAGAGCGCCTGTTCGTCTGCTCCAAAGAAATGCAGATTTTCAGACTCAAACTGTAAGCCAACTGTCTGCCCTTCGATGTCAGGGAATGCACCTGAAGTCCGGACGGTCAACAGGCCAAGTGGGCCGCAATCAATATAATGAAAGTAATCTGCGCCGAGGTATTCACTGACTTGAACCACACCATCACAATTACCTGCGCCTTTATCGACAACACCGATATGTTCAGGTCGGATTCCGAGCTGCACTGCGCCTGATTTTAGGTCAGGCTGAGCTGTGAAACCATTTTCCATCTCACACCCCATCAGGTTCATTTTCGGGCTACCGATGAACTGCGCTACAAAGACGTTATCTGGTTTTTCGTACAACTCACGCGGGCTGCCGACCTGCATAATCAACCCGTCCTTCAAGACAACAATCCGGTCTGCCAGCGTCATCGCCTCAACCTGATCGTGCGTAACATAGACCATCGTGGTCTCTAACACCTTGTGCAGGCGCGCAATTTCAAACCGCATATCAACGCGCAAAGATGCATCAAGGTTTGACAGAGGTTCATCAAACAAAAATCCCTTGGGCTTGCGTACGATTGCACGGCCAATCGCGACCCGCTGGCGTTGCCCGCCCGACAGATCTTTCGGACGCCGGTCCATATAGGCATCGAGTTTTAAAATTCTGGCCGCGTCCCCAACCTTTTCATCAATTTCAGCCTTGGGTGCGCCCGCGGTCTTCAAAGCAAAACCCACGTTTTCCTCCACGCTAAGATGTGGGTAAAGCGCGTAGGATTGAAACACCATCGACAGCTCCCGTTCCGACGGGACCTTATGGGTGACATCACTTCCATCGAGCAGAATTTGCCCACGGCTGGTTTCCTCTAGCCCTGCGATCATGCGCAACAGCGTAGACTTTCCACATCCAGACGGGCCAACAAAAATGATCAGCTCACCGTCTTGAATATCAAGATCAATGCCCTTGATCACTTGTACCGGGCCAAACCACTTTTCGACCGCCTTGAGGCTAATAGAACCCATGTTTTCCGTCCTTTTGAATGACTTTACGCCACATCGTTTTGTTTACTCTCAGATTCCCACGACAGCCAAACGGCGGCCGTCCAAGAGAAATTTGATCCAACACAACCTTTGCCAGTCAGCGGATTAAAACATTCCCAAAATCCAGATTTTTCGATCGCATTGCACAACCCGTCGCGCACCGATTGCGCAAGAGCGTGTTCACCTTGCTCGGCTAGACCGAGCTCAGTCATATAATTCATCTGGGGCCAGAGCGGACCGCACCAATATCGTTGGGCTTCAAATGCTGCGGAATCGGGGTCCCAACTGGGCAGCATGTGGTTCACCTTGCTCTCAATTCGGCGCATGTTGTCGAGGGTGCGGGCGCGCTGTATCTGCGTACCTGCATCCGCATAAAAGCAAAGCGCGCTGCAGTTTGAAAATCCATCTGAGAACTGCCCTGTGCGAATATCGCGCGCCGTAAAGGCACCAAGATCGTCGTTCCAGAGGTAATCTGTCGCCGCTTCGCCCTTAGCTATCCATGCGCGAATTTGATCACAAACCTCAGCGGACTTTCCGATCTCTGTGGCCATTCCCAACAGGTCTTTGTCCGCACGCAGCAGCACGAAATGGATGTTGGGGTCGGCCATCAAGAATGGCCCTTCGTCAGTCAAACGGCGTTGGTCCCAACCGATGCTATCTCCAAAATGCACGATGGTCAGGAATTTGTCGTACTGCTCTTGGGTCGGGCGGAACGCTGGATTGACGTGAGTATTGTCCATGCGTGTGTAGGGAGGAAGATCAGGTGCAACCGTCATAGCGTCCAATCCAATATTCCATTCAGGGCAATTGTCTCTCCCCGTTTCCCACGGATGCACGGTGGCCACGATGCCGTTCGCTGTTCGGTTGTCGTGATACCATTTGTGCCAAGCAAAAATTTGGTCAAACACTTGCGCACGACGCGCAGGGCCTTGGCTGTCATTCGTAATTTGCCGTACCACTGTGGCCAAAACGGGCGGCTGAGAAACGCCAGTCGACGGTATTGCGCCAGGTGTTTTTCCCCAGCGTGACGGCCCAGGGAAATAGCTGGGATCGTCGCTGCGGAAGATGATACTTGGAATCATGCCATCGGGCCATTGCCCGTCGATCAATGTCGTGATTTCGGACCAGGCACGGTCCATGTCATAGGTCGCGATGCCTAGTGCCACAAACGCACTGTCCCAATTCCACTGATAGGGGTAAAGCCCGGCTGTAGGGATAGTGAACCCACCGCGGTCATTCTTAGCCAACGTATCAATTGCGAGCTGTTTGAGAGACATGAGTTATCCTTTCACCGAACCAGCGGTCAGCCCTGCGACCAAATACCGTTCAAACCATAAAAACAAAGCAAGCACAGGCACGGTTGCTATGACAGCCCCCGCCATTAGATGCTGGCGAGGCACTTCGGACGAATTCAGCTCAGCAATGCCGCGCGACAGCGTATAAAGGTCGACATTATCGAGGAACATGAAAGCAAACAGAAATTCATTCCAAGCTATCATGAATACATAAAGTGCTACAGAAGCCAGTGCGGGCAAGGCCAGAGGTAATGTGATTTTACGGATCACATTGATGCGTGACAAACCATCCATAAGCCCCGCCTCTTCCAGCTCGGCAGGTATGCCGCGAAAATACCCTTGCAGCATATAAAGCGCCACTGGAATGGTTGTTGCCGGATAAACCAACATCAGCCCCCACAGAGTATTACGCATACCTAGTTGGCTGAAAATCGCATACAGCGGGATCACAAGCACAATCATCGGAACCATGTAGATTAGTAAGATTGACCGGCTCAAAAAATACTGCCCCGGGAATCGCAATCGAGCCACGGCGTAAGCACCGGGAACCGCAAAAAACAAGGTAATCAGTACTGTGACGACCGACACCATCGCAGAATTTAGAAGGTAGCTACCAAAGTGATATTGCGTGAACAGCTCAATATAGCTACGGAAAAGCGCTTGTCCGCCTTGAGCAAAATTCAAAGAAAAATCGAGTGGATTAGAAAGCAACAATTGCTGGTTCTTAAGGCTCATCATAACCATCACAAAGAATGGCAAGGCGACAGCGATGGTAAAACCTACAAGGCCAAAACCTTTAAGGAAACGCAGACAGATCACTTCGACATTATAACGTCGTTCGCGGGTTGGACCAAAACCCATAGCTGTCAAATGGATCGCCTGCACCACGATCCACGCCAGCATCACGGTAAAGATACACTGCCCAACAGAGTAGACCGACATAGGTAAGCCAAGCGGGTTTGCACCGGATGCAACAATTAGGATCAAAACGAACAAAGACACACATAATGCGCGCAATCCAATGGTCCTTTTTTCCGGTGCCAATGCAGTCAGGGCGCAAGCTGAGATCAGACCTGCAATCGCGCCAGCCGATACTTGCGGTTGGAACAATTCGCCCGACACAAATAACGCCAACAATGTAATCAGCGTAGTCCAGATTGCCCCCCAAAGGACGCCAAACAACAAGCACAGATAAAAGATATTTCCGAAACGGCTCATGCATCATCCTCCGGTGAAAATTTGAAGAAGATCACGGAGAAGGCAAGCAAGATTAAGAAGACAACAACCGCAACAGCCGCACCTGCGCCCAGGTTCGACACCGCAAAAGCTTGCTCATAGACGTTAACCGTCAAGGTACGCGTGCCAGCCGCCCCACCCGTTAATAGAAAGATGTCGTCGAATTTATTGAACGTCCAGATAAAACGCAGCAAGAAAAGCACCGCCATGATACCCATCAATTGCGGCAAAGAAATAAACCTGAATTGTTGTATAGGCGTCGCACCGTCGATTTCTGCGGCCTCATAGATATCAGTGGAAACCGATTGTATCCTGGCCAAGATAAACAACATCGCAAGTGGAAAATAGCGCCAAATTTCAAAAATGATAACAACGGTCAGGGCAACAGGGAAATCAAACGATAGCCCGAAGATACTAATCTCTGCCACACGCTGTCCGAGAAAGTTAATTGGGCCCTCGATGACTCCCAGTTGGATCAGCAGCGCGTTTAGTGTGCCACCGGGACCAGGATCAAGCAGCAATACCCAAGCAAGGGCCACCGCAATAACCGGTGCGACATAGGGTGATAAATAAAGACCACGAAGGAAACTGCGCCCGCGGAATGTCATGTTCATCAATTGCGCTGCAAACAACCCCATGACTAGTGCACCAACTGTACCACCGATGGTATAATACAGCGACGCCCAAAGGACTGGCCAGAAATCAGATGCGTCGAAAACCTTACGAAAGTTATCAAGCGTTAAATCGTTGCTTAGAAGCACGTTTTCGGGAATGAAATTAAACGCAGCTTTCGTGTCTTTGACGTTAATGGGGCTATCAATGAAAGCTTGTGTTGCAGTGACGCGGACAATGATATCTTCGCGTTTTCCCGCCTCGTAATCGCCTAGTTCACAGGCTAGTACGGTATCTTCAAGCGTGCAGCGATCGTCATAACCAAGCACGTCCAACGTGGCGGGTAGATCGTCGGTCATGGACACTGCGGCAATATCGCTTTTCCGCGATGAATTACGGATACGGTACCGGATATCGGCCTCATCGCCAGAGGCCTCAACATTACCGATCAAGCGTTCGTTAACCAAAATCGACGGTGCGCGCAGGTCGCCAAGTGTCACAGGTTTAAAACTGATCCAAATATTGGCCAGTAGCGGAAATAATACTACGGACAAGACGATCAGAAACGTCGGCAACAACAACATATAGGCAAACCGCATCTCGCGTTTCGCTAGCGGCCCTAATCCTTTTGGAGGTGTTGGTTCAGTTGACATTATCGTGTCCTTGAAAACGAAAGGGGCAGCGCATTTTCACGCGCCGCCCCGTTTGGGATTATAGATCGAGAGCCATGTGCTCTGCGACGATCTTGTCAGCAGCTTCCTGCACGCTCAGATCACCGTCTGTCATTTCGCGGATTACACGAGACATAACCTGCGAGTTCACGATTTTAGACGCTGTAGCCAACTGACCATCAGCAACGCCCCAACGATCGCCCACGGACAGACCTGCGACGATATCGTCGATCACAGACTGAGGGTAGATGTCGCTAAGCGGTGCCTTACGATCAACACCGACGTCCAAACCAGCCCAAGTAGCTTCGAACGAGGTGTCTCCAGCCTCAGTACCGCGACGCACAGGGAACTTGCCCTCTGGCGCTTGTGACAACCACTGGCCATAACCTTTGGACATCACATATTCGACGAATTCCTGTGCAACGCCTGTGTTTGCATCGGCAGAAATACCAAGATAACGCACGTCAGCATAAGCCGCTCCATCCGCATTGCCTGGACCGGAGATCACTGTTGAGAAACCTGTCATTTCAGCGAGTGCCTTGGTTGTTGGATCATCATCGATTGTGACAGGCGCGCTGTCACGAAGGCCGCCCAGTTCGTCAAGGATGGACGGGGACCAGATTACCATCGCGGCTTTACCATCAAGATACAGTTCACGCGACTGGGACCAATACAGATCCCCTTCTGGTGAGTTAGCAACAAGGTTTTTGTACAGCTCAAGAAGTTCGACCAGATGAGAAGTGTCCTCGTTGATAGACCCGTCCGCATTCACTGGTGAATAGCCAGTGGCCAATGACAGATGCTCGATCAACTGCATCATGTAGCCTTCGTCGATCTTGGTCGCAGCAACAAACCCGTACATTTCTGGCGGATTATGCAGCGCAGTCATCGCAGTATTCATCGCATCAAACGTTGTTGGTGCGGCAAGGCCAGCAGCCTCAAACATGTCAGCTCGATAGACAACAAGCTGTGTCCAGCCATCAGTTGGGACCGCGACAATTTCGCCATCTGACATTGCCATTGCAACTGGGCCTTGGGCAAAACTATCAATGCCAAGGTTCTCCATTACCTCAGATGCAGCGGCTGTGTCTAGCAGGCCCGCTTCGGAATACGGCAGGATGTGATTGACGGTCAGATTAATTACGTCAGGAAGGTCGCCCGCAGCAAATGCAGCAGTCGCGCGGGTTTGGATGTCGGATTCCTCTACTGGAATAATCTCTACCGTGTGACCAGTGGCTGCTTCAAATCCTGCAGCCATTTCTTCCTGAACGGCAATCCGCTCTGGTTGGACTTCCATTGTCCAGAACCGGATTGTATCCGCATTTGCGGCTCCAGCTAGAACAGTTGTGGCCAACAAACCAGCCAAAAGATGTGTAGTGCGCTTCATTATATTTCCTCCCTAATTGAAACGTTCGTTTGGACCGTTGCGTTGTTCAAAGGCCCGTCAGTTTTGCGACGCAGCAGATGCGCGCGTTGCAATTCTTGGTGCTTAGATGGATCATCTCCGTCGATGATCGCAAGTAACATATCCCCCAACCTGCGACCTGCATGGGCTTGTGGCTGGGCCATGGTTGTCAGGGGCGGATTGGAATGAATGCCAAATTTCAAGCCATCATAACCAATGACTGATATATCCTCACCGGGCAGTAGGCCTCGTGATCTGATTGCAGCCAAAGCTCCCAATGCCATCGTGTCTGAAACGCAAACAATCGCTGTGGGTGGGGCAGGTAAATCGAGCAACATATTGGTCGCCATTTCCCCACCATCATCACTAAAGTCAGCGATCTGAATTAGGTCTTCATCAACGGTCAAACCATTCGCTTTTACCGCTGAGCGGTAGCCATTCAGACGGTCTTGGGCGAATTGATATTGTAGCGGTGCGCCAATAAAGGCTGTACGGCTATGGCCCAGCGATACCAGGTGATTGACGGCCGTGATAAACGCATCACCTCCATCCACATCATACCAAGCGTAATCCTCACAAGACGCCGTTCGACCATGCACAACAAACGGACATTTCAGATCCTGCAAAAGTCGGATACGGGGGTCGTTTTTAAGAGGGCGCGAGATAACAAGCCCGCCAACGCGACCAGATCGAACCATACGCTCAATATGGGTCATCTCGTCTTTGGATGAATTGGGCTGCACGACCAACAGATCCCAACTGCGTTTGCTCAGCGCCAGACCCAACCCTTGCAACAATTGCGCAACGAAAGGTTGCGCAATTGAACTACCGGCGCGTGGCATCAGATAGCCAACTGTTTCTGGATTACCAATTGATAGCCGACGCGCGTTTTGGTTGGCGCGATATCCCAGTTCATCTGCCGCGCGCTTCACTCTCTCGCGCGTAACAGAGCTTATATCAGCATAGTCGTTGAGCGCGCGACTGACTGTCCCGACGGTTAGGTCAAGATGCGCTGCTAAAATTTTCAAACTGATTGGCTTGGCCGACATCTGATTCTCCATGTGTTGACCTGACGCTATCCGAAAGCGGTTTCGGAAAGCAATAGTAAATCCGAAAGCGGTTTCGGAAACTGAAAAAATATCGTAACATCGTACCTTTAGATTCGGGCAAGCCGCCCCATTAATGCCGGAGACAGACACAATGAAACGCTCAAGTATCAACGATATCATTACCGAAGCAGACGAGATGATGCGCAGCTTTGGATTTGTCATGCCGCCTTTTGCCTATTGGTCACCAGATGAATTTAAGGCACGCAAAGACATAGCCAAAAACGTGATTGATGCGCGCTGCGGGTGGGACATTACTGATTACGGCGCAGGGAAATATGACGAAATGGGTTTGTTTTTATTCACGCTGCGCAACGGACGATTGGCCGATCTCCAACGTGGTGGCGGCATGTGCTACGCTGAAAAACTGCTAATTTCAAAGCAGGACCAACTCAGCCCAATGCACACCCACGTCTTAAAGGCCGAAGACATCATCAACCGTGGTGGGGCAACGCTTGTGGTGGAACTTTACGGCTCCAACACGAATGGCAACTTCGACAAGACCGCAGGCGGCAGGGTGTTTTGTGATGGCATCGAGCGCTCCTTTTCAGCCGGTGAAAAACTCCGCCTCGCCCCCGGTGAAAGCGTCACCCTAATGCCCGGTGATTGGCATGCCTTTTGGGGGGATGGTGGTGATGTGCTGATTGGGGAAGTCTCCACTGTGAATGACGATGAAACCGACAACATCTTTCGCGAACCCATTGGCCGTTTCGCCAATATCGACGAAGACGTAGCACCTAAGCACTTGCTGGTAAGTGATTATCAGACATGGTTGGCCTGAGAGGTGATTACCGATACCTCAAACGATACCGCGTTCTGCGCCAAACTGGAAGCGGCTTTGCTAGATGATCTAAGGACCACATCGATCCAAGGTGTCAACAGCCGCATCAGCCTCGCGGTGCAGGATGCTAAGGGTTCACTACGCGCAGGTCTGTCCGGGACCACATCGTACGGTTGGCTGCGTGTGACTATGCTGTGGGTTTCGGCGTATCATCGGCGCTCGGGGGTGGCGTCGCAACTGATGCATGATGCGATAAAGCTGAGCCTCGAACGGGGTTGCCACGCGGCATGGTTGGAAACGTCCAACCCGCAGGCGCGCGCCTTTTACGAGGACCTTGGCTTTAAAGTTTTTGCCGAACTGGCAAATGATGCTGGGGCTATGCCGGAGAGCCACACACGTTGGTTCTTACGCTGCAATATCATGTCCTCGCAACATGAAGAGAGCCCATGACGAGATTCACAATCGATCACAGGAATTTTCTTGAAAGCTTATTTAACGAGGCAGTCGCCGTCGCCGACCCAATGCGCGTTGTCGCAGCCCATTTGCCTGCGCGCCCGGCAGGACGATTGGTGATCATTGGTGCGGGTAAGGCGAGCGCGCGAATGGCCGAAGCAGTGGAGGCCTTTTACGGCCCGTGCGACGGGCTAGTGATTACACGATACGGCTACGCGCGGCCCACCCAAAGTATCGAAATCGTCGAAGCGTCCCATCCAGTTCCCGATGCTGCAGGTGTTGCCGCGACACGTCGATTGATCGACCTTGTAACAGGACTCTCACCAGATGATTTGGTCGTCGCGCTTATCTCGGGCGGTGGGTCTGCCCTGATGTGTGTACCAAGCGAGGGCCTGACACTTGACGACAAAATGTCCGTGAACCGTGCGCTGCTAGCATCTGGTGCGCCGATCGATGAAATGAACGTCGTGCGCAAACACCTCAGTCAAGTGAAGGGTGGGCAATTGGCAGCTGCCTGCCATCCAGCCCAGTTGCTGACACTGTTGATATCGGATGTGCCCGGAGACGACCCATGCCATATTGCGTCCGGCCCCACGGTCGGCGAGGATAGCACCACAAAGGCGGTGCTCAACATTCTTGGGGCGCGGGGAATTGCCCTGCCGGCCCATATCCGTCGCGCAATCACCGAGGGATCATCCATTGTGTCGCCAGATGATCCGCGTCTGAAAGATGCCGAAACACGCATCGTCGCCGCCCCTTCCCATTCAATTGCCGCCGCTACAAAGCTGGCAGAGGTCGCAGGGTTAGACGTTCGAAATCTCGGCAGTGCACTGGAAGGCGAAGCCCGCCATCTTGGCGAGCAGCAAGCACAATTGGCACTTTCACTTCAATCCAAATTAGGACCCAACGACAGGCCAATCATACTATTATCTGGTGGCGAATGCACCGTGACGCAACGAGGCTGCGGCATCGGCGGCCCAAATGCAGAATACGTATTATCTGCCGCCATCACTCTGAACGGACGGAAAGGCATTCACATTCTTGCTTGCGACACCGATGGAGTCGACGGGGCCGCCGAAGTTGCCGGTGCCTATGCGGGACCAGATACATTGTTGGTGGCTCACGAAACTGGACACGACCCTGCAACGTCACTCGCACAAAACGACGCCCATAGCTTCTTTAAATCTGTAGATGGGCAGGTTGTAACTGGGCCTACATTGACGAATGTTAACGATTTCAGGGCAATACTAATCTCACCAATCACTTAAGAAGTTGTTGCAATCTGGCCGATCCGGGTCATTTAAAGAACTGTCTAAATCGCTCCATGACAGCTGCAACGCAAATACTAATCGGGACCGCTTTTATATTTCTAAACTACAACAAGAGACTGTAAATAAAAGGAAATATACAAAGTTCGACGTCCTCTTCTGGGTACCACTAAACCACCCAAAGCATTGTAATACCTCACTAATTATACTTAGCAAGTGAGCCGTAGACCATGCTGGCAACCAAATCTAATAGCTACACGTTCCAAAAGGACGGTATTTGGTATTTCTCCCGCAGAGTGCCCGCTGATTTACGTCGGCATTATAAAACTGGTAGGATTGCTTATTCTTTGAGGACTAAGTCGGTCAGGGATGCTCGTGTTAGGGCGATGAGTGATGCTGCTAAGTTAGACAGGCATTGGCACTGATAGGATCTAAGTGCAACGACCGTAAGCGATCGGTTAACTCTTTTGAAAATTGAGATTGGGGACGTTCCATATTCGATGGGAGTACGATTGGCTCCTCAGAGCCTGACGCATGTGTCATCGACCAATTAGACATGTCTAATAAAAGAGGTACAAGATCTATTGCAGCAGGGCTTAAACAATAGATTTTTCTTTGTGAATGCTCAGGATCATCCTTGAAGTATAGTAATCCAATGTCTGACAACCGTTTC
>Ga0206127_1005298_pt1 | contig 10926 bp, 12 predicted proteins | sample Helgoland_Spring_6_FD_148646 | JGI IMG/M metagenome (GOLD analysis project Ga0206127, IMG submission 148646) | Pelagic subsurface seawater microbial communities from Kabeltonne, Helgoland, North Sea - Helgoland_Spring_Bloom_20160419_1 | ecosystem: Environmental > Aquatic > Marine > Epipelagic ...
GCATTCTCCCCGTGCTCGAGTCACCTTGCGTGCTGCAGCACGCAAAGCCACGCGGAGGGCTATTTTGGCGCGTTCTCTCGCTTTGAAATAAAATTTATTCCACGGCAGGACAAACGCAATGCCGCTTTGCAGCATACTCGCAAGGCGCTGCACTCGTTTAAAAAATTCAACTTAGCATACGAAAGTATCCAGATTGGGTATGCCATGGTATTCCTTTAAGTATTTAAAATCATTTGATTTTTAATTATTTCGCAAACATAAACTGTCGGATGCTGGACGTTGAAAAACCACACTCCGAAACTCACCCGCACCCCGATCTATCCGATTGGATTGGTCAAAGAGAGCGCGCACATGGCTGTGTTACACATCACGCTGCTCTCACAATTCGCGCGACCCTTGTCGGGGAGGGCGAAGAGCAACTTGGGGGAGATACCATGCCCCATCTTTGGCACTGGTACGCGTTTCCGCCAACTGCTTCGATGGATGGTTTGGGTGCTGACGGTCATCCAAAGCTTGGCGGTTTCCTACCGCCAGTTCCGCTAGAGCGGCGTATGTGGGCAGGGGGAATCTTGGAGTTTTTTCAGCCTTTGAAAGTGGGCGAACCGTTGGAGCGGCGATCCAGCATCACGAACGTGGTCGAGAAATCTGGCGCGTCTGGTCAAATGGTTTTTGTGACAGTGCAGCACGACATTTTCACCGACCGAGGGCTTTGTGTGCGAGAGCAGCAAGATATCGTTTACCTGGACATCCCTGAACGCTTCAATCCGCCCCCTGCGAAACCCGTGCCGCGCGCAACAGATGATGCGGTGATCGTGATCGACCAAACCGTTCCAACGAGTGAACCTTTGCTGTTTCGCTATTCTGCGATCACGTTCAACGCACACCGTATCCATTACGATTTGCCCTACGCTCAAGCCGTAGAGAAGTATCCAGGTCTTGTGGTGCATGGTCCTTTGCAAGCGCAGCTTTTGATGGACGCGGCAAGCAAGTGGGCTGGCAAAGCACCGATGCTTTTCAAATTTCGTGGCGTGCATCCGATGTTTCATCAAAATGACCTGCGCTTGGTTGGAACGCAAAACGTTTCTGAGGACACAGGCACGCGCAAATTGACGCTTTGCACCGCACTTGGAGATCAACATCAGGGCATGCAAGCCACAGCAGAATGGGAGGAAGATTAATGGGAATTTTATCTGGAATGCGTGTGGTTGAGGGCTCGGCTTTCGTCGCTGTGCCGCTTGCGGGCATGACCTTAGCGCAAATGGGTGCTGATGTGATCCGCTTTGATCGTCTGGGGGGCGGTCTAGATGCCAAGCGCTGGCCGCTTGCGCCATCTGGGCAAAGCTTGTTTTGGGCGGGTCTGAACAAAGGAAAACGCTCTATCGCAGTGGATATGAAAAGCGAGGAAGGTCGCGAGCTGATCACCCGGATTATCACCGCGCCGGGCGAGGATGCAGGGCTCTTCCTTACCAATCTGCGCGTTCGTGGATGGATGGACTATGAAACTCTAACGCAGTTTCGCAAGGACCTGATCATGGTCACTTTAACGGGGGACCGACGTGGTAACCCTGCGGTGGATTATTCGGTAAACCCTGCGCTTGGCGTGCCAGAGATTACAGGTGCAGAAGGGTCCACGGATCCTGTCGCACATGCGGTTCCTGCTTGGGACTTACTTGCGGGGAACTTGTGCGTATCCAGCCTTCTTGCCGCAGAGCGCCATCGCTTGCGTAATGGCGTGGGGCAGGACGTTGAGCTGTCTTTAAAGGATGTTGCGGCCGCTGCATTGGGTCATCTCGGCATGATCGGTGATGCTGCGTTGAACGATGCGCCGCGAACAAAGGCAGGTAACGCGCTTTATGGCGCTTATGGGCAGGACTTTGTGTGCAAAGACGGTGAGCGGGTTATGGTAATCGGCTTGACCGACCGCCAATGGCGCGGACTCGTTAAGATCACCGACACGGGCGCGCAAATGGACGCACTTGCGAAACGCATGAAACGGGATCTGATGCAGGAAGGCGCGCGTTGGGAATTGCGCCATGAGATCACAGAGATCTTGAAGCCTTGGTTCGCGGCTCGCCCAGTCGCCGCGTTTGCAGAAGCCTTTAAGGCGGCTGGTTTGACGTGGTCGCAATTCCGCTCGCTCAAAGCCGCTTTGGCAGAGGATCAAGATTTGAGTGCCGACAACCCGATGTTCACGGATTTGCACCAAACAGGGTTGGGTCGTTTCCCTGTACCAAGCTCACCTGTGAGTTTCTCCAAGCACCCGCGAGAGGCCGCACGTCCAGCGCCGCAGTTGGGCATGCATACCGAAGAGATCCTAGGCGATGTTGTTGGCATGGATGATCGTGAAATATCGCGTTTATTTGATAGAGGGATCGTGCAAAGCCCGAATTTCGCGGTTGTTCGCCCAGCGGCTTAATCAAAGCAGTTGATGCGATACAAATCCGTCTATCATTGCTAACATCTCGCTATGACAAACTATCCCTCACCTCGTTCGATGCATCCTGTGCGCCTCGCGGATGGGAGCGCGCATTTGGGTAGCGTTTTTCTTGCCGCGGCGATTGATCATCCACGCATGAAAGTGGGTGAATACACCTACGCGTCCGCGCATGAACCCCCTAAGGATTGGGCTGCACTTCTCGCGCCCTATCTCTATGATTTCTCGCCGGAACGTCTGATCATTGGCAAGTTTTGCCAGATCGCCAGTGGTGTGCAATTCACCACGTCCTCTGCCAACCATCGCTTCGACGGCATCTCGAGCTTTCCTTTTGCGATTTTCGGGGGCGGTGGGCGCGAGGGTCGCCCGTCCATGCCCGATACAGGTCCCGATACCGTCATCGGTAACGATTGTTGGATCGGGACGGGTGCGACATTGATGCCGGGCTGTGTGCTTGGCGATGGCGTTATTGTGGGGGCACGGGCTGTGGTGACTGGTCAGCATGCTGACTACACCATTATTGCAGGCAACCCTGCACGCGAAGTGCGGACCCGTTTCGTGCCACGCGATCGTCAACGCCTCAAAGCGATAGCGTGGTGGGACTGGCCGATAGAGAAGATTTTGACGCATGAAGCAGCGATATCTGGTGGAGATATTGAGGCATTGGAAAGGGCTGTGCGTCCGCTTGCAGGATCGTGAAGATTGCCCCTTGCAAAGGCGACATCCCCGCCGTAAACGGACATTGGCTTTAGGGGTTTAGCTCAGTTGGTAGAGCATCGGTCTCCAAAACCGAGGGTCGTGGGTTCGAGTCCCTCAGCCCCTGCCAAAGCCACTTGTCCCTACATCTTCAGACAAGCTTCGTGGCCGCGCGAACGCACATTGGCGTGTAAGCGCATTGTTAGGCTTTAAGTTGTCTTGAAACTGCCGCACTCTACACGTATGTCACCCCCAACCTTGATCGACGGAAGTTCTAAAATGGCCATGACCAACCCGCTCCAGTATGTTCAGCAAGTTCGCTCCGAAGTTGCTAAAGTTGTTTGGCCAACGCGCCGCGAAGTCATGTTGACGACGATCATGGTGTTTATCATGGCGGCTTTGACGGCGGTTTTCTTCGCGGTCATCGACATCATCATTCGATTTGGATTGACCAGCGTTCTTGGATTCTTCGGCTCTTAAGCGAAAATCAACACCAGCCCTTGAATTGCCCGTCTAGCTTGGGTATTGCGCTGTTACCTCCCCAAAATGACTGCCCTTAAGATTCGAACGGCACACGCATTTTGTCTGGAAGGTCGGTACGCTGCGTTATGCCGCGTGTTGCGAAAAGGTTAATGTGACCCACTAGGGTTCAGACAAGGATAAGTGTCAGATGGCGAAGCGGTGGTATTCGGTAAGCGTTCTTTCGAACTTTGAGAAAAAGATCGCCGAGCAAATCAGAACCTCAACCATCGAGAACGGCCTTGAGGACGACATCGAAGAGGTGCTTGTTCCGACTGAAGAAGTCATTGAAGTCCGTCGTGGCAAGAAAGTGACCTCCGAGCGCCGCTTTATGCCAGGCTACGTGCTTGTACGGATGGAGATGTCTGACCAGGGTTATCACCTGATCAACTCGATCAACCGCGTCACTGGTTTTCTGGGCCCACAAGGCCGTCCAATGCCGATGCGTGACGCTGAAGTCGAAGCGATCCTTGGCCGTGTGGCCGAGGGCGAAGAGGCACCGCGTAACATCATTCACTTTGAAACAGGTGAGCGCGTTAAGGTTAACGATGGTCCGTTTGAAGACTTCGATGGCATGGTGGAAGAAGTCGACGAAGACAACCAGCGCCTCAAGGTGACTGTTTCGATCTTTGGTCGTGAAACACCCGTTGAGTTGGAATTCACTCAGGTCACGAAGCAAAGCTAAGTCACCCCTTTTCAGCACCACCAGAAAGCGCGCCTGTTAATCGGCGCGCTTTTGTCGTTTACCGCGCAAACACAGCACGCAGCCACCCATTGTGGAACATAAAAGACTCACTTGCGCGAAGAAGTGTGTCAAATCGCCTAAAAAGCGTATTTTTCGCCCAAAAAGATATTGACGCCCGCGTTGGTTGCACGGTGTAATTATATCCACGAGCACAACATACAGCGGCAAGCTGCAAAGCCGCGGATACATTTTGGGGGATACTATGTTCATTTCTTTGTTAAGGAGCCATTTGCCTTGGGTCGCACCAACGGCAGCGATTGTTTTCGCGGCATCCACAGGTTTTTTTGATCGTTCTTCGAGTTCCGAGCGAGTTGCTCAAGCGCCCGCACAAGTCGCATATGATATCATGATATCAATACGCAAGCAACCGCTGTAGCCGAAGAAAACCAACCACGCGTTCAAAGCAATGCAGCAGCAGCTGAGGTTGTGACGCGTTTGAGCGTTGTTACAGATTCATCTTTGCAAGCTCTTCAGCCAGAACTTGAACCGATTCAATCCGCAGCTTTCGCTCCGGTCGTACAGTCTGTCGTTGAAAAGGTAAAACCTGCTGTGGAAGTCGCATCGTTGCAAGACACTAAAGAGGCCACATCGTTTTTTGCCAATGCGCAGGCTAATCTAATTGCTCAGGAAAGCTGCGTTTCTGACTTGCGCGCTTTGTCAGAGCGAGCTCGGGTCTACTTTCCTGCAGGAGGTCTAACACTGGACGAAAGCGGCATAGCGCAGGCGCGTTTGATCGCGGCTTTGGCGCAAGATTGTAATGGTGTGCAGATACTCGTTGAGGGCCATTCTGATCCGTCGGGTGATCCAGCTGTGAACTTGCGCCTTAGCAAACAACGCGCAGAGCAGGTGATCCAACGTCTTGGCGCAACCGGTCTTGATACGTCGGCTTTTGTGGCCGAAGGTTTGGGCAGCAAGCAGCCCTCTGGCGTGACTGGGCCTCAAGGCGATGCGTATTATGATCGCCGAGTTTAATTCGTTGTTCTTGAAACCAACGCAACAGCTGTGCGCAATGTCGCCATACCAAGCGCTTGGGCCTCATCAAGCTGTGTACAAGAGCTTCGCGGCGCAGTGTCTGATATTCAAATTTTCTACGCGCCTCGTTCTGTTGCCGCCAAGCAAGAGGACATGTCGAAGGCGCTATTGCTGGCAAACATGGCAATGGATTGCCCGGATGCCCGTTTGCGTGTGATCGGTCAACATTCCGATGATGCTCGCATCGGTGAAAACCCGGCGACGGGCCGCTTGCGTGCGAAAGCGATGATGGCAATGCTGGTCGGGCAAGGCATCGAATCTGGACAAGTTATTATGGCCGCGCCTTCGCGTTCCATGAGCACGAATGAGCTCAGCGGAAGCCGGTTGGATTTTGACATCATACTTGAATGATCTCTGACTGACGCGTTTCTTTAAAGAAACGAGAAGCCCCAGTTCTATCTCATCAGATTGAACTGGGGCTCTTTGCGTTTATCGCTCAAATTATCGGCATGCGTTGTAATGCGGATTGAACCGAAAATAATCATTTGCACTCCTCTCAGATTCGGACTATGCGCCGGAGGCTCATGGGCAGGGCTTTAGTTCTGTCCGTTTTTCCGTGGGAGGCACGGTCATCGCGATGACCAAACCAGACCACGGCGACAGTATCTTCGGACACGCGTGTTCGTGGAGTTGAATTAGGAGAAAGCCAAATGGCTAAGAAACTCGCTGGTACGATGAAGCTGCAGGTTCCTGCAGGTAAAGCGAACCCATCCCCACCCGTCGGCCCTGCATTGGGTCAACGCGGCATTAACATCATGGAATTCTGTAAGGCGTTCAACGCTAAAACAGCGGATCTCGAGCCAGGCGCACCATGCCCGACCGTGATCACATACTATCAGGACAAGTCCTTTTCCATGGACATCAAGACGCCACCAGCGTCTTACTTCCTGAAGAAAGCTGCCAAGCTTTCCTCTGGTGCGAAGCTCCCTGGTCGTGAGACAGTTGGTTCTGTCACAGTGGCTCAGGTTAAAGAGATCGCAGAAGCGAAAATGAAAGATCTGAACGCGAACGACATGGAAGCGGCTATGCAGATCATTCTGGGCTCTGCCCGTTCTATGGGCATCGAGGTGAAGTAATGGCTAAATTTGGTAAGCGTTTCACCGCAGCTCGTGCGGCATTCGAAGGCAAGAGCAATCTGACAGTTGAAGACGCTGTTGCTCTGGTCAAAGCAAACGCCAACGCGAAGTTCGACGAGTCTGTCGAGATTGCAATGGTATTGGGCGTTGATCCACGCCACGCGGACCAGATGGTTCGTGGTGTGATCGGTCTTCCAAACGGCACAGGCAAAACAGTACGCGTTGCTGTCTTTGCACGCGGCGCGAAAGCTGAAGAAGCTCAAGCAGCTGGCGCAGACATCGTTGGTGCAGAAGACCTGATGGAAATAGTTCAAGGCGGTAAGATCGAATTTGATCGCTGCATCGCAACACCTGACATGATGCCTGTTGTGGGTCGTCTTGGTAAGGTGCTTGGTCCACGTAACCTGATGCCAAACCCAAAGGTCGGCACAGTGACAATGGACGTTGAAGCAGCTGTAAAAGCGGCTAAAGGCGGCGAAGTTCAGTTCAAAGCAGAGAAAGCTGGCGTTGTACACGCGGGCGTTGGCAAAGCATCTTTCGATCAAGCCAAGCTGGTTGAGAACGTTAAAGCCTTCATCGGTGCCGTCGCAAAAGCGCGCCCATCCGGTGCAAAGGGTGCTTACATGAAGAAGATCAGCATTTCTTCTACCATGGGCCCTGGTGTCAGCCTCGACGTTGCGTCTGCAAACGAAGAGTAAACAAGAATTCTTGTGATGTTTGCCTTCGGGCGAACCCACTTGATGACGGGGCCGCTTAATTTGGCCCTGTCCTGTCCGAGACGAAGGGTGAGAAGGCAACTTCTCATAATTCCTTTCTGAGATGGGGAACGAGACGAGACTTTCGAGGATTTAAGTACCTCGGGCGATCAACTCGGGACCCTCTATTGGACCCGAACGCCTGCACGTCTTTCAGACGTTGCTGGCTTAACTGAGCCGGAAGGGGAACCTTCCACATTTGGAGTAAAACTGTGGATAGAGCACAAAAAGAACAGTTGGTCGACGAACTCGGCCAAATCTTTGAAAGCTCTGGCGTCGTTGTGGTAGCCCACTACGCCGGTCTGACAGTTGTTGAGATGCAGGATCTACGTGCTCGCGCAAGCGAAGCAGGTGGAGCCGTGCGTGTTGCCAAAAACAGGCTCGCCAAGATCGCCCTTGAGGGAAAGCCATGCGAGAGCATTGCTGACTATCTCACGGGTATGACCGTACTGACCTATTCTGAGGACCCTGTCGCAGCAGCGAAAGTGGCCGAAGATTTCGCCAAAGAGAACAAGAATTTCGAAATTCTTGGCGGCGCAATGGGTGAGAACGCTCTGGACCGTGCCGGTGTTACAGCCGTGTCTAAAATGCCTTCCCGCGACGAGCTTATTGCTTCGATCGTTGGTTGCATTGGGGCACCAGCTTCCAACATCGCCGGTGCACTTGGCGCACCTGCAAGCAACATCGCGGGTATCTTGTCCACTATCGAGGACAAGGCCGCGGCCTAAACAACTGATTGGCTGGCGTGTTGGTCGAAAGAGCGCACGTTGGAACACATCTTATATAAACGGAAAGAGTCAAAATGGCTGATCTGAAGAAACTTGCTGAAGAGATCGTTGGTCTTACACTTCTCGAAGCACAAGAACTGAAAACTATCCTCAAGGACGAGTATGGCATTGAGCCAGCAGCTGGCGGCGCAGTCATGATGGCTGGCCCTGCTGACGGTGGCGGTGCTGCGGCAGAAGAGCAGACAGAATTCGACGTAATTCTGAAAGCAGCTGGTGCATCCAAGATCAACGTGATCAAGGAAGTACGTGCGATCACAGGTCTTGGCCTGAAAGAAGCAAAAGAGCTCGTTGAAGCTGGCGGCAAAGCTGTCAAAGAAGGCGTCTCTAAAGAAGAAGCTGAAGACGTTAAGGGCAAGCTGGAAGCAGCTGGCGCGGAAGTCGAAGTTAAGTAATTCTGCTTGTCAGATTATTTCGGAAACGGCGGCTCCTTCGGGGCCGCCGTTTTGTTTGTTTGATGAAGAAGTGTGGGGTCAAACCTGCTCACCCCGATGGCCGCTTCGCGGACATGGACGAAGCCGCTGGCGCGGCAATGGCGCTTGTAGCGGGTGTTGTGCGCTGACTTTAGCCGAGTGCATTTTGAGATCTGACGAACTTGTTTGACGATTGGGGCTTCTCAAACGTCAAACAGGAGGTTTCCATGACACAGGAGAAGATGAGCCCGCTTCGTGAGCGGATGATTGAAGATATGCGCATTCGCGGGATGCAGGAGACGTCGCAAAAGGCCCACATCCGGGCCCTAAAGGATTTCACGACGTTCCTTGGTCGTTCACCCGATACTGCAGAGCCGGATGATCTGCGCGCCTATCAGTTGCACATGGCGGATACGAACGTCACGCCATCAACATTTAATGCGCGCATCGGTGCGCTCAGGTTCTTTTTCTCGATGACCTGCGATCGTGATGAGATGAAGAAGTACATGCAATTTCGCACTGAGCCGCGCAAATTGCCTATCGTTCTCAGCGTTGAGGAGGTCTCGGCCTTGCTAGCCTCAGCACCCGGACCTGGTCTCAAATACCGCGCAGCCCTGAGCATTGGCTATGGCGGCGGTTTACGCGCATCAGAAGTGACGCATCTCAAAGTTCGCGATATCGATAGCGACCGAATGCTGATCCATGTCGAACGGGGCAAGGGTGGCAAAGACCGCGATGTGATGCTGTCACCATCTTTGCTTGTTTTGTTACGGGATTATTGGCGCGAGGCGCGCCCGCAAGGGTGGTTGTTTCCGGGCCAGAGCCGCGTCGATCCGATATCATCGCGTCAGTTGAACCGGGCGTTTACATCAGCCAAACGTATGGCGGGGATCAAAAAGCCCGCAACGCTTCACACCCTGCGGCACAGTTTTGCGACACATCTGTTGGAGGCAAACACGGTTGTGCGAGTGATCCAGGTTCTGCTCGGGCACTCCAAGCTGAGCACCACGGCGCGGTACACTCATGTCGCGACAAAGACGCTGGGTGATATCACCAGCCCGTTTGAACATGTGAAGGGCCTGACCTGACGAACGCGTTCGCGTGTCAGAGCGTACGCTGGAGATCGCTGACATCTTTCGCATGTACGGCCCCGCGTGGCGACGGGCCAATAGGGGTCATGTCAACCTGAGCCAGCTCAAAGTGATGTCCTCAATTGAAGCCTGCCGAACCGAGGCGCTCGGCGGGCATGTGGCCGCGTGTACCAAGTGCAATCATCAGCATATCGCTTATAACTCGTGCAAGAATCGGCACTGTCCCAAATGTCAGGGACCGGCGGCACGCGACTGGATGGCGGCGCGCGCTGAAGATCTGCTGCCGATCGAGTATTTCCACGTGGTCTTCACACTGCCAGCAGAGATTGCCCGGATCGCGTATTGGAACAAGAAGGCAGTCTACGGACTGCTGTTCCGCGCATCGGCCCAGGCGGTGACCACCATTGCCGCTGATCCCAAACGGCTTGGTGCGCGGGTAGGTATGACCAGCGTGCTGCATACTTGGGGATCGGCTCTCACCCATCACCCTCACGTCCACATGATCGTTCCCGGCGGGGGCCTGTCGCCACGAGGCAACCGCTGGGTCGCATGCAAGCCGGGGTTCTTTCTGCACGTGCGGGTTCTGTCGCGGTTATTCAGGCGTCTGTTCGTCGAGGGGCTGTTGGCATTGCACCGCGCGGGCGACCTTGCCTTCTTCGGTGATCTGACGGGGCTGTCAAAGCCGCAAGTCTTCGCCGCATATCTTGCCCCAATGCGCAAAACAGAATGGGTCGTTTATGCCAAACCGCCTTTTGGTGGGCCCGAGGCCGTGCTCGCGTATCTCAGCCGTTATACTCACTGGGTGGCGATCTCAAACAGCCGCCTGATCAGCGCCGACGCCAACACTGTAGCGTTCCGCTGGAAAGATTACCGGATCAAGTCCGACGACCGCCAATCTGTCATGCGACTAGCAACGCCCGAGTTTATCCGCCGCTTTCTGATCCATGTTTTGCCAGACGGATTCCACCGCATCCGCCATTACGGCTTGCTGGCAAGTGCGACCCGCAAAGCCAATATCGCAAAGGCCCGCGCGTTACTTGGGGCAGAACTGGTCAAAAACGAAGATCCGCCAACCGCAGAGATCATCCCACTTACGCTCCGCGAACCATGCCCCGATTGCGGCGGGCAAATGCGCATCATCGAGACCTTCAGGCGGGGGCAAAAGCCACAGACCCGCGCGCCACCACGACAGGCCGCCGCATGACGAGATGTCCGCCAAAATGCACAATACCTGCTCCCTTATGCGCCTCATCAGGGTGGAATATTCTGCTGCCCCAAACGATCCAATATATTGAAAACGCGCCAATGTTCATCGTTATCAACGCCAAGATCATGCCACCCATGGCTTTTGGGCCGCCTCGAATGCCCTCGACAAATGCA
>Ga0206127_1005301_pt1 | contig 10922 bp, 8 predicted proteins | sample Helgoland_Spring_6_FD_148646 | JGI IMG/M metagenome (GOLD analysis project Ga0206127, IMG submission 148646) | Pelagic subsurface seawater microbial communities from Kabeltonne, Helgoland, North Sea - Helgoland_Spring_Bloom_20160419_1 | ecosystem: Environmental > Aquatic > Marine > Epipelagic ...
AAATCAGTATGGGTTAATATTTAGATCAATATTTAGCCAGCCACAAAAAAACCTCAGCTGCGGCCAGTTAAGGTGCAACGGAGGGTTTGAAAGTTAGTAAAGGGGTGAACCCTTAGAACTTGTAGTCTAGGTAGAACTGGAATTGGCCACCTTGGTCAGCATCTTCTTCGAGGCCACTTGGAGTGCCAAGCGGGAAGGCGTAGTCCAGAGCCAGAGGACCAAAGGGGAGATTCAAACGTAGGCCAAGACCTGCATCATGGTAGAAGCCGTCACCAAACTCCCATGAGTCCTCGTTGACCGTTCCAATATCGTAGAAGGCGGCGCCACGAATTTTTTCAGCGATCGGGAAGGTGTATTCGATTGAGACGTAGGCTGAGGTGTTACCACCAAGAACTTCATCGGTAACTGGATCACGAGGGCCGACGTCACGGTTTTCAAAACCACGTAAGTTGTATGGCCCACCGAGAAACTCACGATCAAAAATCGGCACCGTTGAGGAGCTGCCATGGGTGTCTGCTATGGTCACAGCGCCCGCGACATTCAAGATGCTATCTCCCCAGAGGTTCCAGTGTTTGGATCCAGCAGCATTAAGGATGAAGACATCGACATCTCCTGCAATAGGTCCGCCTGCGTAAGTCGCGCCGAAATCGAGCTTGTGACCTTTGCGAGGAAGTTGGTTGCTGTCTCGGCTATCAAAGACGTAGTTCAGGCTGAGTGCGCTGCGCAGATAATCACCATCCTCTGCCTGGAAGGCTGCTGAGGTGTCGGTGTCGGCATCGATGGTGATGTCCTCGATACGGTATTCACCACGAAGATAGGAGCGTTTGCCGAGCGGCTTTCTCAGAGAAAGCGCTATACCATATTGGCTCTGCTCATATTCACTACTGTAATAAAGCGTATCGCGGTAGAAGAGCTCCGTGCCCAGTGCCAGACGCTGGCCTAAGAACCAGGGCTCGACCAAGGAAACACGCAGATCTTTGCGCTCACTACCCACTTGAATTTTAGAGCTGAAGCGTTGACCTGCTCCAGTGAAGCGTCCCCAGTTGGTAATATCAAAGTTGGTTTGCTCAAGGGTGGCGTAGCCAACAATGTTATCCACGGAGCTGAAACCAACACCAAAACCAACGGAGCCGGTTTTCTTCTCTTGAACGAGAATATTGACATCGCGGTAGCCATCTTGCGCGCTGGGAGATGCCGACACTTGAACGTCATTAAAGTAGTTCATGTTTTGAAGACGCTTGCGGGTAGTTTCCATTTCGATCGAGCTGAGGTGCTCGCCGGGCTGCATGGGAAGCTCACGACGGATTACCCTGTCCTGAGTTTTGTCATTACCTTCGATGGTTACTTTACCGACTAGGTAACGACGGCCTTCAACAATGCGGTAGGTAATGTTGACGCTGGTTGCCGTGACATCACGAATGTCGGGTCTTACGGAAGCATCGGCATAGCCACGTGAGCCATAATAGCTGCGGATCATGCGGATATCGTCACGCATTTTGGAAATGGAGTAGGCGTCCCCAGCAAGAAGGGATAATGCCGGCATCAGCTCTTCGGCGGTGAATACCGTTGTTTTTCCAAACCCAACGCCGGCGATCGTGAATCGAGCACCCTCGTTAATGGTAATGACAAGGTCGACTCGATCATCTTCCTTAAGTTCACGATGAACACTAGCAGAAGCACGGAGGTAGCCGCGGCTGCGGTAATAATCGAGCACACGGTCAAGGTCCTCGTCTAGTTTGGTAGCATCGATCTGACCAGACTTGGTGAAGAAAGAAAACCATCCCTTCTGCTTGGTTTTCATTTCATTGCGAAGCACATGCGACTTGAAGGCGGTATTGCCCTCAAAGCGGATCTCATGCACTTCGGCACGAGCGCCCTCATCAACCATGATGACCAGCTCAGCGGAACCGGGGGTGTCCGTTGCTTGTATTTTGTGAGAAACTGTTACATCCGCATAGCCGTAGCCACGGTAGTGATCAACCACGTTGCGGCGCGCGCTTAAAATATCCTCATCACTCATCAGGCCACCCGCTTTGAGCTCGGTGAGTTCAGCGAGCTTGCGGTCACTGAATTTTGTATTACCGACAAAACCAATGGAGATTACATTGGCGCGTGTTTTTACTTCGGCAATGACGTTGACTCCAGCTCCGGCGGCTTCGGCAAAAAAGCGGATGTCATCAACCAGGCCGCTTTCATACAGGGAGCGCACATCATTGTCTAGGCGTGCTGCGCTGTAGTCCTGCCCTGCCCGTGCTGACATGAATCCGCGGATACGTGCTTCATCAACGGTGCGGGCGCCATTGTAACGAACGGTGACGGAATTAATTTTTTTACCTTCTAAATTTTGTGCCTGACTAGACGTTACGCTTGCGGCCATTAGCACAAAACCCGCGAGCATAAGAAGTTGCTGCGGGGCACGGTAGATAAGATGTTTGATCATGTGAATGTTGATACGAATTAGTATGGTGGGATCTCACTTGCTCGCGCTGGTTGCGTCAAGTTGAAACGCAGATATTATCCCTTGCGTAACAAGGGGTGTCCCGGTTTTGCTTTTGAGGTAAAGGGAGCACGTAAATAGGTGGGGGCCAGAGGCTTGGAATGCAATTGCTGGCGCCTGACCTCATCGAGGCCCAACCAGACATCGACCAGCAGGCGGGCTTGGGGTTGTGTGTGTGTGATGCGCCCTTGGAGCTGGTCATTGAGTCCCAGTTTGGCGGGGTCATCGAGAGTAAAGAGCAGATCATCTGGAATAGAAGTGAGACGCTGCTCCAACACCGCAGCGTCCATAAGCTCTGGCTCTTCGGCTTCACCTGAGGCTGCGATCGGGGAAATATAATACAGACCTCTGCGGGCATCGCCGACTGCTGTGGCAGCAGCATTCGCCGGAGATGTTGCAATAGAACGAGCAGCAGAACGGGCAGGAGGAGTGGCGGCTATCGATCCTATCCCCGCAGCTGCACAAGACTTGGCAATGGCGAGCCCCTGTGCTGCAGCAATACCAATGCGCGTGCCACTATAACTGCCAGGCCCAGTGCCGACGAGGACAGTGGATAATTTACGTTCCTCAAGTAAGGCAAGGGCTTCGGCGAGAGGCTCAAAAACCATGGAGTTGTGGTTTCGGTCACTGAGAAACTGGGCCTCGAACAACCAATCACCATCAGACCAGAGCGCAATACTTGCCTCGGGCACACTGGTTTCAATAGCAAGAATGCATTCCACGGGCTCAATCTAATCAAGAGAAGCAAAATACCAACCATGGAATACCGGAAATATTAAAAAATCTCACATATCCAAAACGATTCATTCTTGCATCGCTTCTGATTTACCGCTTACCTCCACACCGCCATTGGTCTTTGCGGCATCATTTCTTGCAAAGCCATTTTATATTTTTCGTATTGTCACGCTAAGGCATGACCAGAGAAGTCCCAAATAGTCGGAGCAAGCTCCTGCTAATAATAACAAAAAATTAACCAAGAATCATTAATCATCATGAGTGACTACGCAAAAGGACTCGAAGGAGTTATCGCCAATGAATCAGCCCTCAGCCGTGTGGAAGGCCTGGACGGAAAATTGTCTTACCTCGGATACGATATTGATGATCTTGTCGAGCACTGCTGCTTTGGCGAGGTTACTTACTTGTTACTCAAGGGGCGCCTGCCCAACTCCAAGGAGCTGGAAAATTTTCAGCGTAAGCTGCACCAGAACCGCAGCCTTCCCCCGCAGGTTGTCGATTTCATCAAGGCAGCCCCGCATGATGCCAGCCCCATGGATGTGCTGCGCACCGGAGTTTCCATGCTCGGTCTTTTTGACAAGCGCGCCAAGATTGGCGAGCCTGACCATGACGAGCTTTATGAAGCCGCCATTTCAATCATTGCACGTATTCCGGTCATCGTGGCCTATTATCACCGCGCACGCATGGGCCTCGAGTTGCTGCCGGTCCGCACGGATTTAAACGAAGCCGCTCATTTCCTTTATATGCTCAATGGCCAAGAGCCGACCGAGGCTGCAGTCAAGACACTTGATATTGCCTACACCATGCATGCCGACCACGGCATGAATGCCTCTACCTTCTCTGCCCGCGTGACGGTAGCGACCCTCAGTGATATCTACTCGGGCATGACCTCTGCCATCGGCACCCTCAAAGGCCCTCTCCACGGAGGTGCCAACGAAGGAGTCATCCACATGCTCGAAAAAATCGGTAGCGAAGACAAGGTGGACGCCTACGTCGAGGACTGTCTTGCCAACAAGAAGAAGATCATGGGCATTGGTCACCGTGTCTACAAGGTGCTCGACCCACGTGCCCCGCACCTCAAGAAAATGGCACTCGAGCTCACCGAGGAACTTGGCGAGCCAAAGTGGATCAATATGTCCAATCGCATTGCCGAGATCATGCTCGAACGCAAGGGCTTGAACGCTAACGTCGATTTCTACTCAGCTACGGTTTATTACTCCCTGGGTATTCCTACGGATCTGTTCACGCCGATTTTTGCCATTGCCCGTGCATCTGGTTGGGCCGCCCAGATTCTTGAGCAGCTGCGTGATAACCGCCTGTATCGTCCGCTCACTAAGTATGTGGGCCCACAGGAGCTCATGCCAGTGCCGCCCCTCAACGAGCGTTAACAGGCTCGTTGGCTATCGCTTTAATCACCCGGCTGGCACACGATTAGTGGCCGCCGGGTTTTTTTGTTGGTCTCATGACCTCGCTTAGCCTTAATCTCCCCTTTATCAATCCATTAGAGCCACGGCGATACCCATGATAAATAACAATACAGCATCCCGTCTTTCCATCATGATGTTCCTGCAGTTTTTTGCATGGGGAGCATGGTTTGCTACCCTAGCACTCGCTATGGGCAACAATGGTCTGGGCGACTTCATTGGTGGTGCTTACGAGAGCGCACCCATTGCCGCCATCTTTGCTCCTCTGTTTCTCGGCTTGATCGCCGATAGGTTATTTTCCTCAGAAAAAGTCATGGGGGTCCTGATGCTGACTGGGGGAGTGATCATGTGTGTTATCGCCACCATCGCTCCTGAAGGTGCGGAAAAAGGGCAGCTGATCGTCTGGCTTATGATTGCCTATATGCTCTGTTACATGCCGACCCTTGGATTGGGTAACACGATTACTTTTACCCACCTGAAACAAGAGCAGTTTCCTAAGGTTCGCGTTTGGGGAACCATCGGCTGGATCGTCGCCGGACTGGCCCTCGGTCTTTGTGGTTGGTCAGCCTCGCTGAACATTTTCTGGCTTGGCGCTATTTCCAGTATCGCCCTTGGCATTTATAGCTTCACCCTGCCTAACACACCGCCGCCGGCTAAAGGCAAGCCGCTGGATATCAGCTCGCTGCTCATGCTCGATGCATTCAAGCTTCTTAAAAGCCCACCCTTCCTTGTTTTTGCTCTGAGCTCGATGCTGATCTGTATTCCTTTGGCGTATTATTATGGGCAAACGTCGGCATTCTTGGGCGCAGCCGGTTTCGAACAAGCGGCCTCTGCCATGACGCTTGGCCAGATGTCCGAGATCGTGTTCATGATCTTAATCCCGTTTTTCTTCCGTAAGCTCGGTGTTAAATTGATGTTACTCATTGGGATGGGATGCTGGGTAGCGCGTTATGCCCTGTTTGCCTTCGGCGCGCCTGATCAAGTGACATGGATGCTCTTGCTGGGTGTTGCTTTGCACGGTATCTGTTACGACTTTTTCTTTGTGACGGGCTTTATCTACACGGATAAAAAAGCCTCCCCCGAAATTCGCGGCCAGGCTCAATCACTGCTTGTTTTCCTAACCCAAGGTCTGGGCATGTTTTTTGGTTTCAGAATGGCCTTTGGTGGGCCCTTCCCATTTACCGATAAGGCGCTACCCAATACCTATGGCGAATATGGAGCGGCACCCGCGGGCCACGGAGCCTTGATGGAGAATATGAAGGCAGCGTCTACCCAGGCCGAGCTGAGCTTCATTGATAGCCTGCTGGGTATGTTCGGCAAAGGCTATCCAGAGGGTACAAGCACAGAACTCATCACCAAAGCGATGGTCGACTGGAAAAGCTACTGGCTCTTCCCTGCGGGAATGGCAGCGGTGATCTTTATTCTCTTTGCTCTCTTCTTCTGGGATAAGGTGGATAGCGATGTCGATGCTATTGAGGTAGCGGAAGCCGCGTCACCTGATGAAGAAAGTGCAATGTGAGCGAGCGTTGACAAATGCCCACCAGCCAGCACGTAATATAAAACAAAGCACTTAAGGCTCCAATCCAACAACTGACAAACGATGCCAACTATCCTCTGCGCCGGCGCCGGCCATATGGGCCGCTCACACGCCCTCGCTTACCACAACATTCCTGAGTTCGATATCGTAGGCATCTGCACCCGTTCGGCGGGTTCACGTGAGAAACTCAACGAGGAGCTGGGTGGCAGCTACGCCCTTTTTGACGACTACTTCAAGGCTCTCGAGGAGACCAAGCCTGACGCGGTTTCTATTTCCACTTATCCGGATACTCACGCGCCCTACGCGATTGCCGCTCTTGAGGCTGGTTGTGATGTGTTTATTGAAAAGCCACTCGCTGAAACCGTTGAGGAGGCACAGAGTATTGTTGATGCTGCCAAGGCTAACAACCGCAAGCTAGTCATCGGCTATATCTTGCGTCATCACCCAAGCTGGCAGAAATTTATCGAGATGTCTCACGAACTTGGTAAGCCGCTGGTAATGCGCATGAACCTCAATCAGCAGTCGTCCGGCCCTAGCTGGGAGACGCACAAAAACCTGATGTCATCAATCAGCCCGATCGTTGACTGCGGGGTGCACTATGTCGATGTCATGTGCCAGATGACGCGCTCCAAACCTGTGCGCGTCTCCGGCCTCGGTGCTCGCCTGAGCGATGAGCTTCCTGACGGTAAAATCAACTACGGACATCTGCAGGTGACTTTTGAAGACGGCTCCGTCGGCTGGTATGAAGCTGGCTGGGGGCCGATGATGAGCGAGACAGCGTTTTTCGTCAAAGACGTCGTTGGGCCAAAAGGCTGTGTCACTATTGAAGCGAAGGAAGCTGCTGGTGAGGGAGCTTCCGCCGATGTTGACGCCCATACCAAGACCAATACCCTGCGCCGTCATTTTTCAGAACTCGATGCAGAGGGAAACTTTGTTAAGCAAGACACCTGGACGTTAACGGGAGACGAACCGGATCATGATGAGCTCTGCCATCGTGAACAGGTCTTTTTTCTCAATGCTATCCAGAACGATGAAGACCTCAGCAATCACATGGATGATGCGATCAACTCCATGAAGATTGTTATCGCGGCTGACCAGTCCTTCCGCACGGGTGAGATGGTGACACTGTAAGCCCAGCAGCGGCGCGCCATTTTGTCGTTGTTGTAAGTCACGTATGCTTTAGAATACCAAAGTAATGGGTGATGATGTAGAGGCTTTTCTTGAGTTTATGCGTGTCGAGCGTAATGCCTCGGCACGAACTCTGCGTAACTACAGCCACGCTCTTAATGCTTACCTAGACTGGCGTGGGGATGCATTCTCATCATGGCGTGATTGCTCCGCAGATGATTTTCGCGGCTATCTATTTGAGCTGATGAAGCAAGAGATGGCACGTTCTACGATCAGGCTTCGTTTTGCTGCACTGAGATCATTTTACAAGTTTCTGGTTCATCGCCGAGGCATGGGTATTAGCCCTCTCAATGACGTTCAGTTACCCAAGTCAGAGAAAAAACTGCCCATCGTGCTGACTCTTTCTCAAATGGAGCAATTACTTGAGATGCCGCAAAAAATGGATCCCGACGCACGCGCCCTGCCGTGGCAGGCATCACGAGACACGGCCATTATGGAGCTTTTTTACTCAAGCGGGCTACGTGTGTCTGAGTTGGTGGCACTCGATGTAAGGGACGCTGATTTTTTGTCGGAAACATTGCGTGTAATGGGCAAGGGCAATAAGGAACGCATGGTTCCGATAGGCTCGCAAGCAATGCAGGCGATTCAGAAATACCGCAGCGAAGCTCAGGTGCATGACGGGCCGCTGTTTATTAACAAAAACAAAGACCCTCAGAAGCGCCGGCTTTCTGCTAGGTCTGTGCAGATGCTGCTCAAAAAATACCTCGCAGCCTCTGATATTGGCTTTGAAGTAACACCCCATAAACTGCGCCATACCTTTGCAACGCACATGCTCGATCACGGCGCGGATTTGCGCAGTGTGCAGACGCTGTTAGGTCACGCGTCATTATCGACGACTCAAATTTACACTCATGTCACCAAGGAGAGAATGCGTGAGGCCTATGATGCGGCGCACCCGCGGGCAGGTGAATCTGTCGACTAGATCGAGGTGAACACTATCCTTGTTGAAGGATCGAGTTCTTTGGGTGGAGTCTTTCCTCTGATGTTTTAGCGGCTCTTCGTTGGCTTTTAGCTGGTGCCAAAAATTCGGTCTCCAGCATCGCCAAGACCTGGGAGAATGTAACCTTGCTCATTAAGGCGATTGTCCAGTGCGGAATAATACACTGGCACATCCGGATGTTCCGCGTTCATGGCACCTAATCCTTCGGGAGCTGCGACCATACAGACAAAGTGAAGATGACGAGCCCCTTGTTTTTTTAGTTCGGCAATGGCAGCGCAGGCTGAGCCACCTGTTGCGAGCATGGGATCAAGAACCAGAACGTCTGCATCTGGAAGGTGGTTAGGAGCCTTGAAGTAGTAACAGTCTGGCTGTAGTGATTGCTCGTCCCGGACGAGCCCGATGTGCGCCACGCTAGTATCTGGCAATAAACCCATAAAGCCATCGAGCATGCCAAGCCCAGCGCGAAGGATGGGCACAAGGACCAGTTCGCTGGCCAGCTTTCTGCCGGTTGTAATTTCCATGGGAGTTTCCACTTCAACGGGAAGGGTCAGCAAGTTTGCCGTCACATAGGGTGCCATCAGTTGTGATACCTCTTTGACATACTGGCGAAACTTCGGGGTAGGGCAGTCACGTTGGCGCAAGCGAGCAAGCCGATCTTCGATAACTGGGTGCTGAATATAATGATTCAAGATAGCGTTAGCATGAAACCGAGGCGCTGAGGGAACAAGAGTAAAATAATCGAAAAGGGGGAAGATCAGACGTAAGAATACAGATGTCCCTCCGTATATATAATTTGATTTGCCTGATGATGAATTGGGCATAAAAACAGACAGCACAAACATTGCACTTCATGATTAAACACCTATTCACCTCCGTCCTAGCCCTGATGCTTATCATGCTTACCACAACCGCCAATAATGCGCTGGCAGCAGACAAAGTCACTATCCACGCTGACCATCTTATTTTTTACCCGCAGGGAGAAGCCAATGGCAAACACATCGTGCTGATTGCTGGTGATGAGGAATACCGCTCCGAAGAAGCCATGCCTATGATGGCTGAGGTTCTTGCGCGGCACGGCTTCAAGTGCACCGTGCTTTTCTCTTTGGCCGATGACGGCAAGACAGTGGATCCGAACAAACAAACATCACTCAGTCACCCGCAAGCCCTTGAAAGCGCGGACATGGTGTTCTTGAATATACGTTTTCGCAATTGGCCTGATGAGGCCATGGCTAAGTTCCAGGCGGCCATGGAAAGAGGTGCAGCAGTAATGGCGCTGCGTACTACCACACATGCTTTCAAAATTCCCAACAATGCAAAGTATGCTCGATATAGCTTTAATCACAAAGGGCCCGACTGGAAGGGAGGCTTTGGCAGAGAGGTCCTAGGTGAGACTTGGGTCAACCACCACGGCCACCACGCGTATGAGGGTTGCCGGGCACGCGTAGAAGCGGGGCAGCAGAATCATCCTATTATGAAGGGCGTGGGTGAGATTTTTGTGACTTCCGATGTTTATGGTGCCAAGCCCAAGGAGCCATCCACCATTCTCGTGCGCGGCTATGTTACAGAAACACTGAAGCCTGATTCAAAAGATATTGATGCGAAGAACAAGCCTGCCCAGCCCGTGGTTTGGACGCGCGAGTTTACATGGCCTAATGGCAAGACGAGCAAGGTTCTGACCAGCACGATGGGAGCTGGCATTGATCTTCTTGATGACAATCTACGTCTGCTACTTGTTAACGCCGCCCATGAGCGCCTAGGACTCCCTGTGCCAGATAAGGCGGATGCGAGCTTGCCAGCCGGATACAAACCAAGCTTCTACAAAACTGGGCAATACCGTAAGAATTGCACCCCCGCTGATTTCATCTCCGGGGGCAAAGCTCACCAGATGCCAGCGTACCCTGTGCCTGATCGGTCAAAGAAAAAGTAAGCTCTTACTGGCTAGGCTTAGCCCTCTTGATGAGCAAGAGCGTCTAGCTGCTCGGCAACCCACTCGGCAGGATCCTTGCCCTCCGGAGTCGCCTGAGAGAGCTGCTTGAGAGCAGTCACTATTGGATCTTGCTCGTCTTTTTCTGAATCACCAAATGTCTTGGTGAACTCAATGTCAGAAGGCAGCAATACCTCATTGCTTGCGAGCGCGCAGGCACGAGCGATGGTGTTTTCGAGTTCTCTGACGTTACCCGGCCAACGGTGATTTTTGAGGTGGTCCATGGCCTCGGCGCTCAGCCTCATCGGCGGAATGTTGTTACGTTTGATGGTAATGCGTAAGAAGTGATCAGCCAGTAATGGGATGTCATCTGTCCTCGCCCGTAGTGGTGGCAGATGAATCTCGACCACATTTAATCGGTAGAAGAGGTCTTCACGGAAATTACCTTTAGACACTTCTTCGGCTAGATTTTTATTGGTCGCAGCAACGATGCGCACATCGGATTTTTGGAGCTCGTTACTACCTACTCGGGTGAAGGTTCCGTCCTGTAATACCCGCAGTAACTTGACCTGTACAGAAGATGGCATATCACCAATTTCATCGAGGAAAAGAGTGCCTCCATCGCATTGCTCGAAGAGGCCTGCACGGCGGTTGATTGCCCCAGTGAAGGAGCCTTT
>Ga0206127_1005306_pt1 | contig 10909 bp, 3 predicted proteins | sample Helgoland_Spring_6_FD_148646 | JGI IMG/M metagenome (GOLD analysis project Ga0206127, IMG submission 148646) | Pelagic subsurface seawater microbial communities from Kabeltonne, Helgoland, North Sea - Helgoland_Spring_Bloom_20160419_1 | ecosystem: Environmental > Aquatic > Marine > Epipelagic ...
TGTTTTGCGTCTTATCCCAAATCTGAAAATTATCTTCATTAAAGTCAAAGAAAATCTCGCAATGAGGCCCCGCCGCAACACACTGAGTATCTTTTCGATCATCGGTGACCACCATGGAGCTGACATCATGGGAGTAGTTCGTTCGCGAGGAAGACTCATTAGAGTAAACCGACTCTGGCTCTATAGGGTTATCCAATCGATAGGTGTTAAATGCTCCACCATTGCGGTTGGACCCAGCGATATGCAGAAAAGGGTCGACCCCATTGAGTGCCACTCCCAAAGAGTAATCAACATTACTTAAATAGACGTTGTGTGCACTGATATCACTATTATCCGATGCAGCCACAGATATTTCATTGGGCAAGGACCGCAAATCAATAATCATAGTTCCAACAGAAGCGCTGTCTGCCGTAACATAGGCATAACTATCCCACCGTGCGGTTTCTTTATTAAAGTGCTGATAAACCTTGATATCGCGCCATGAGGTCGACTGACTAGAAACGCTCCCAACCATACGCGGAGCTTCCGGATCAGTCACTTCAACCATCCCAACACCATTGCGCAAGCCTAGTATTGCGTATTCTTTACCATCATTAACATCATAAAAGCCCCACACATCATTTGCAGCACTTGGATTTGTGGAAAAACTCGACAGAGGCACATGGGCCAACAGGTCCATGTTTTGGCAAGCATGATCACCTGCAAAACCATTGGCACAGGCGGTCGCTGGCTTTGCCACTTTTAGGCGCTCATACATTTGGATTTTCTCGCGAATGTCTCGAGTCTTATTAACATCCAAGCCCTTGGCATCAACAATAACAGAAAAACCTTTGGCTGCTAGCTTGTCAGCAAACTCAAGAGGAACCCCGGTAAGCCGTGTGATATTAGCTGGGTCTGCTTTCTTAAAGCCTGACAACTCACTATACAAGCCCTTGACCGGCACCAAATCGCTTAAAAGATAAAAGAGCGTATCAACATCTTCAATTTTGTAATTCCCCGCAGCCAAACGTATGGTATCGCCCTTGTTTGACTGTAATCCGGCATAGGTAATGGTTTTACAGGGTTTTGAAGCATCATCACACTTGCCACTATCAACACCACTAGAAGAGACAAAACGCGCTTTATCATGGTCAGCGTGTCCATGAACAAATGATGACTGGATAGTAAGCATCAGAAGGGCTAGCGGAAGGGCAAAAAACCTTGCCACTGACAGTAATAATCTTGATCTTTCGAGCATTAACAAACCCCTATATTCGACAGCTTTGTACTCAGACACATTAATTTTCGCCGAACATAATAGCGTAACATTGCAACACTGTAATGTGAGTCGTTCGACATATTTATATGTACTATTAATACTGACTTATTTAAGCCAAGTTCTTAACAATCTTTGGGTCATAAATAATCTACAAAACAGTGGTAGCTCCAGTTCTCTAGAGTAGTTCAATACTGAATTTAGCCATCTAAAGGCTTGGTGATATATCCGCCAAGTATGCCTCTATTTCAGGTGCCGTGGTCCTAGTAGCGTCTATTGATATTACCCCATTAATGAGGATATCCCCATCCAGACCAAACAAATATCTAAGAATTAGCAGACCGTCGGTAAGAGCATCAATCTGGCCATTGCCGTCAATATCAATAAGCATCCCAAGACTATCTATTTGAGACTCTATCTCCTCTGGCGAACTATAACTGGCATTGGGCGCCACTGTCCCAGCAACTAAGGGGTTCCCATCTAACCCAAACATACTTCTTAAAAGTAAAAGGCCATCTGTGAGGGCATCGTACTGACCATTTCCATCCACATCTATAATTCCACCAGCATTCACTGACCTTATGACCTGCAAAGCAGCATTACCTGCGGCATCACTTACGTTATAGGTCACAATGTATGTACCAAAGGTATTAATATCCACAGGGTTGGTTACCACAATAGTACTTGTAATATCGCCATCTATATTATCGACTGCCGTTGCACCTGCATCGATATAGGTTGAGCCAAGCGCTAAACCCACTTCAGCATCTCCGATGAGAGTGATCACCGGAATCGTCACATCAGGGGTAATGTTCACCGTACGGATCACTTGTGTCGCTGCATTACCTGCAGCATCATTCACGTTATAAGTTACGGTGTATGTGCCAACGGTATTGATATCCACCGAATTGGCTACCACGATGGCGCTTGTAATATCACCATCGATATTGTCGATAGCCGTCGCACCAGCATCGATATAGGTTGAGCCAAGCTCTATACTCACCTCAACATCGTCTAGCAAAGTAATCACCGGAATCGTCACATCGGGGGTTATGGTTACGGTACGGCTCACTTGTGATGCTGCATTACCTGCAGCATCACTCACGTTATAAGTCACGGTGTAAGTTCCAACCGTGTTCACATCAACGAGATTGACCGCCACGATACTCGATGTAATATCACCATCGATGTTATCAGTAGCTGTTGCTCCTGGATCAGTGTAGGTTGAGCCTAGCTCCAAGCTCATCGCTGCCTCACCCAATAAAGTAATTATAGGCGCTTCCGCCTTAACTACTGTTATGTCATTGGCCACAAGCGTATAACCCGGCGCGGAGAAACCTGTAAAGCCAATCATCGACCCATCAAAATCGACCTTTGCGGTCAAGGGCACAACATAAAGTGTTACCGGTTGGCTAGCAACATAAGGCCACCCATCTCCGCTTAGATCTGCCCACGCGGTTAAGAAAAATTTATCTGTATTGGGTTTATTATCATAATCTAAGGTGTCATCCTGGATTTGAAATGGCTGAGCATTCTCTTCAAGCCTATTACGATAGGCTCCCATTTCAAGCGCCGAGCTATCGTAATGAAGGCGTATACCCAAGCCCGAGGTCTTTGCAGAGTTCGTAGCGCTGTAAGTTATAGTCACGTCTGTTGGTTGATTTACTCTAAGCTCTGATATAGACAATGCAGCTGACACCAACTGTTCTTGCGCTACTACCTCTATACATCCGAAAAAAAAATATAAAAAGGCAATCAGAGCTCTCGGTGCTCTGGCTTGAAAATGACTACTCTTCATCAAAATATATCACCAGCCCGAGAGATCATTAAGATTAAATATTGGGCGCCATTTTCGATAAATACGCTTCTATGTCGGTTACCGTTGTTCTGGTAGCATTTGTCGCCACCACGCCACTAATGAGTGTTGTGCCCCTAATACCAAACAAATAACGAAGAACCAACAGACCATCTGTCAAAGGATCAATATTGCCATTGCCATCGACATCAAGCAATAAACCAAGAGTATTAATTCGCAATGCTATATCCATTGAACTCGTGTATTGGGCTGTTGGTGAAACAGCATTTTGGGTGAGGGCCTCATCAGACAAACCGAACATACTGCGCAGAATTAGCAAGCCATCACTGAGGGCATCTGGATCGCCATTCCCATCAATATCAAGCGAGTTCACATTTACGTTCGTTTTAATTCTTGCCCCACTAAATTCATAGCCTGGATGCGTTGATGATGCACTAAATCTAATATTAATCTTGTCGTCAGCGGTTACCGTTTCGGAGAAATCAATGGCTACATCAAATAACTTTATGGGTACAGTACCTGGCCACGAACTACCCGACTGAGCCGCCCAAGCAACGGTCAAATAGCTGTCAGTTGAAGGATCATTATCAAAATCTGCCGAATCGGGCATAGCAACTGACTGTACCGCAATAAGGTCCACTAGAAGCAAGTTCTTAAGTGCAAACACATCAATTAACTGGCTATTGTAGTGGATTCGGATGCCGAGACCATTAAGGCCTGTGATGCCATCACTCGAACGGTAGTAAACATTTACAATATTGGTAAAACCCGCAACGAATGGTTCAGCCTCAAAGTAAACTATCTGTGTTTTCTGGTTTGATTCTGTAGGCGAAGTATGCGCGGCAAACTCCTCTAGTGCTGTAAACCCATCAAAGTCGTTATCTGAGTCGCTGTCCGAGGCATCATTGGGATTCAGACCATTGTCACTCTCCCATTGGTTGGGCAAACCATCGCCATCTGAATCTAATGAGCCTCTATTATCTAAAGGGAATGCATCTTGGTAATCATCAACACCATCATTATCATCATCGGCATCCGCATTATCCCCCATACCATCTGCATCAGTGTCTATCCATTCACCACCATCGGAAGGGAAAGCATCCTCATCATCTACAACACCATCACCATCATCATCAGGGTCAGCGTTATCTCCAACTCCATCCCCATCAAGATCACTGATCTCATTTGGATTATAGGGGAACACATCCTCCGCATTATTGACCCCATCACCATCAGTATCAGTGTCACTAGGCAGCGATACATAGATCTTGTAAGGAGCTTCCGCAGAACCACTGTATACACTATTAACAGAGTCTTTAACTTCAATATAATATTCCAAATATTGATTGCCAATGGCTGAGGGCTCAATGGTGATGCTATAGCGATCTGTATCTGTTTTTGCCATGGCACGTGTTTGCCATTCGCTAGTGGTGGCATTGCGTATCGCTATATTGACCTCAGCAACTGCAATATTATCTGTCGCTGTTGCCCTTAAGGTCACGCTATCATCAAGGGATACTACCGATTCAGGCTTGTGGGTCACAACAGGCAGAATTGTATCCACAGGCGTTGCCATGGCAACGTTCGACGGGTCCGACTCACCACCGTCTGAAACGACGGTGAAGTAGTAATAATGATCCTCTCCTGGGGTAACATCTAGGTCAACATACTCGGTGAGTGATTTATTAATTGTCGATGAATTAATGCGTGTGTAGGTGCCATCTTCAGTCATGGAGCGATAGAGGTTGTAGCCGTGCAATAACTCGAAGTCGTCCTGCATCCAACTCAGTGAAACCTGATCCGTCAAGCCTGCGGCCTGAAGCGTGAGCGCCTCTGTACCACTGGTAATCAGCTCAAATAGGAATCGTTGTGAGTCATTACCCGTTACTAATCGTGCGTTATCTGCAGCAACAGCGCCCACAATTCGAATATTTTGCCAGCCATCACCCGTAATCGCATTAAAGGTAAAACTACCCTCCCACGTTCGCGCATCAGTCCAGTCACCGGGGATAGAGAAGTCGGTGAACGGATCCGCAGGGCCAAAGGTCACTAATGGCTGCTTGGTGGTATCCATGTCCCGATTAAAGGTCACTCGCCACTTAGATTCCTGCGCACCAAAACGATCTCCGCTTGGGCGATTGCCATCCGCGTCAAGTACCTCAGCATTCACAACAAAGGGATAGGCACTCACCGGGGCAGTACTTAGTACAGGAGTGTACTTTGCCCTCGCCTTACCAAAGCTATCGCTAAAATCAGTAATCGACATCTCAATTAGGGCATTAGACGCACCACCCCAAAAATTATTGCCGATATCCATCTCTAGATCCCAGCGCCTGTTTGAATCGCCATTTGGGGCAACAAGCAGACTCCAATTGGCATCCGGATCTCGCCAATTATTGAGAATCGCGTTGTTATAGAAGTTATTGTTCGCTTTATTGGCTTTGAAGCTAACTAACCCAGCATCTAGGTCCGCCTGTGACACGGTGCCCGGCAGCTCAATAATGAACCGTTGTGAGTAATTCCGTTCAATATTTACCATCCATGAATATTGGTTATAGTCACTTACTATGTTATTGGGGAGAGATTGAGATTCAGATATCTCGCTACCACCATAAAAAATGATCGCAGAAGTCAAAACCTCACTGTCAATCTCATCTGCAGTGGGAGTGTTGCCCTGCGCAATTGCATATGCCTCGCGATCCCACCAATATTGACTGGCTAAAAACGCATCACCGTATCCTGCGTCATCTCCATCCCACTCATAGGTGCCGTCGCTCTGTCGAATAAGTCCTACAGTGTACCTATCGCCACCTAGAGACCGTTTGCAGAAGCCGTCGCTAGGATCATTATCATTTGGCTCACAGATAGCGTACTTGGCCTCCCAGTCACTCTGGCTCTGCAATCTCACATCATATAGCCAATTATTTACCGCCACCATTTCGGCCTCGCTGGAGACTGTCATCATCGTGCCGCCCATGACCCTAGCAAAGGCTTTAGCATCATCGATACGGTCTTTTACGGTGTCGGCATTCGTTCCGCTCTCGTGGGAATAAAAGATAGCGTAAGTCTTGCCATCAAGTGTCACCGGATCAACAACCGCGTAGTCATTAGCAATACCGAATTCCCTAAATTCGCCGGTTAATGTGACATGGTACCCAAAATTATTAACATAGCGCTGATTGTTAGTGAGAAAAACAGAGTCCGTTGTACCCCCACCTGCAAAATCCATATTCATATTGTCATACAGCGACATGTTCCAGTCTGGGCCCATATAGGAGCGACAAAAATCACAAGTTTCTCCCTCTGAAAGGTATGGGTATTCCCACCCCAGACGATAAAATGTATTCCCTGTGGCCGTGCCCTTTGCCCCATTAGAGTTGCTAATACTAGGCAGCTGGGGGGTGCGACTGAAAATATAATTACTCTCTGGTGGAGCGGTAATATCAACATTTCCACCGTACACGTTAGAGCCTGGGACAAGGCGAGAGAAGCGATTGTAATTTACAGAATCCCAGTTCCAGGAACCACTATTTCCTTGCGCGTAGATGTTTGGTACGTCTGAATATTCCATATTAATAACGGCGGCGCTTCTGCCCTTGAAGATATGAACAACTCGAGCGGTAAATAGTGCTGATGGGAACATTTGCACCGGACTGGCCGCTGTACCCTTGATATCAAGTACCCCCTCAACGCGCATATATGCAGGTCTCCACACCGTCTGGGTAGCATCGGGGCTTGACGACCAGAACTGCATTTGGGCCCCCTCTGTTACTTTAAGCGTGACATCATCACCAACAAGAACTGGCTTGTCGACAATCCATAAGGCGGAGGAGTCTAGAGTAATAATGCCATCCTCGGCACCATCAGTGTCTAGGTTACCTCCGTCGGTACCGGCGGCATCACTGTCTATAATGCTTGGTAGCTCTCGCCCACGCTGAACTACAAGCTCAAAGCTTGAAGAAAAGGAATAACTTGTCCCATCATCAGGATCTAACCCATTTTCTGCGGTCATGGTTAAGGTAAGCGGAATAATATGATTATTGGGTGTATCAGCGGCCACAGAGAAAACGAACGGGTTTTGAACGCCGGTAATGAGTAAGTCCTCATCATAAATAATGCCATTATCATCTTTATTAAATGAGCCCACAGCACCGTAGTTAACTGAGGCTGTTTGAAATGTCACGTAGGGGTCTGCAGCAGAGGCGCCAGATGGCGTTGAGAGCGTTGCCACCACATTATCTGCTTTGCCCCAACGATTACGAATCACAACAGCCAGATCTACCGTCTCACCCGCATCAACTCTGCCGTCATTATCATTACTCGCGCTTTGACTAACCTTATCAAACAGCCAGTGCGCCTCATAACTCAACTGAGGCTCAGGTGTTGTCGTCAGCATGAGAGTGGCATCTGCTTGACGATAAGATACCGGAGGCCCTACCAGTGGGGTAAATGCCTGCAAACTAGGGCCGGTGGCGCCCACCTGACCCATAATAAAGCGTGAGCTATAGCTCGATTTATCAGGCCACTGGGTGCGTGCCAGCGCTGCCATGCCCGCAACCACGGGCGCTGCCATGGAGGTGCCACTCCACGCAGAATAACTACCATCGGGCAAGGTGCTCCAAACTGCCGCACCTGGGGCCATTAGTTCGTATTCAAGGCCATTACTCCCCTGACAATCCCAGTTCGAGAAGCCGGCCTTATAATCCCCTTTTGAATTAGGGTTCTCTGTGCGCGCCATAACACCCAAGACCCAGGCATGGCTTGCTGGGTACATCGGAGCGCCAAGGCAATTAATTTGGTTAGGTCTTCCATCATTGCCGGCGGCGGCTACCAACACCGCCTGGGAGTAGGCTAATGCCAAAGCGTCTTCTTCTACTTGAGAGCGACCATAGCCCCCGAAGGACATGTTGATCACATCGGCCCCATTGTCAACGGCGTAATAAATACCCTCAGCAATATCGGCCGTGGTTAATACACCTGAGTACTGCGCCGCCTTAATGGCCATGATCTTGCTATTGAAGGCTACTCCAACGCCTCCAACACCATTTGCCCCAGTTGATGCAATAATGCCCGCTACGTGTGTGCCGTGACCGTGGTCATCATCAGGATCACCGGAGTGACTGAAGCTTTCACTGACAACAGCTGCCCCATGAATGTCATCCACAAACCCATTATTATCGTCATCTACACCATTTCCCGGAATCTCTTGGGTATTGATCCACATGTTTGCGGCCAAATCTGGATGATTGTAGTCAACACCCGTATCGATGACCGCTATGGTGATAGACTCGTCGCCTCCAGCGGGCAGACCGTTACCCTCAAGGTAGGCCCAGGCTGTTTTTACGTTGGCCGCATCGAGATGCCATTGATCATCCATTTTTGGATCGTCTAGATCGGATACTAGTGGGCCAGTTATGGATAGCTTCCGCTCATAGACAGGTTCGGCCTCTGTTACACCCTCAAAGGACTTTAATGCTCTAACAATCGACTTAATGCGAGATGCCGGGGCGGACAGCTCAATCCTCTGCCAGCCCGAGGGATCTCGAACTCCTGGAATATTTGATGGCTTTGCGTTCTTGAACACTGGCTCGATATTGTCGATCCCAGCAATCGACCCTAAGTCCGCAGCAAAAGAGGCCTTGCTTGGCGGAATATAAACCATGACCGAATCTGCGACCACGACACCTCGCTGGGCAACATCTACTTTGGTACCATTTACATCGACCTTAGAGTCATCCTTCCTATGCTGGTAACCTGGCTCCGCCTGACCAACTAGCTCCCAGGACTGTTGTATTGCCACCTCATCCTCAATACTAATACCACTTCCAGCGATAACCTTACTTAGCGCCGCCTTTCTTCTCTGTTTCTTTTCACTCGCATTAAGGGATGTGAAGGTCTCGGTTGCCTGCTGGTAGGCGATCGACCTGACTTCGGGATCATCAAGGGAGGATTGCTGATCAGCCTGCGTGGAATCAGTGGCAACTTTTTGACTCTCTTGCGATGGTTCATCAGGCTGCGGCAGCTTAACAAGGCTACTTTCAGAAACGCCATCCTCTGCCATGGGCATATCAGCCGCTGGAGGATGTTCAATTAAAGCGCCATCAGGTAATAGATTCCACTGAACCATCGCAAGAGCGATGGCCGCTAGCAGAACAAGAATTATCCCTTTTTTCATCTAAATCCCCTAAAACCTGATGTAACTAATAAGTCCTCAGTACTAATTAGTACCATTTAATCACCAATCGTTGAGGTAAGAAGTAATGTGTCGCTTGAGGCGACATAATTAACGTCAGTGGATGCAATAGTAATATTCAGTTGTGTTCCTGAAAAATCCGCAGCAGTAGTAGCCTTAAGATGGAGTAATTCTGCCGGCTGACCGACAGATTCCGGCCAAGCGCCATTAATGTCAGCCCACCCCGCGTTAATATAATAATCAGTTGCGGGGTCATTGTCATAGTCAGCAGAGTCTTGTCTTACCTGTATGCCCACCTTCCCCTCACGAAGCGCCTTAGCAATCGAATCAATGGATATTTGGGAGCTATCAAAATGCACCCTGATCCCCATCCCGGTTGCAAGACCTCTGTCAGAGGACTCATAAACGACAGCAAACTCAAAGGACTCTGATGGGTAATAATGGGTAGTATCAATGCTAAATGAAACGATCTGACTTTTGCCTAAAACAAATCCAGACATAAGAAGTCCAATCCACAGCACAAATGGCCGTAAGATAGAAACTAACACATCAGATAAAACTTTTGAATGACACACTGAGAAACCCCTCATCCCTTTAGCTCCACCTCAATTTACGGGAAATTTTTACCATAAAACCTTTAATATTCCAGATAAAATCATAACCCTTCGAAAGAAAAAAGCAACCACTTCTGCATAGCTCAGTTCTGACACGCCAGATACCCTCTCTTTAATAAATTCTCTAGCCCTGTATTTATTTAATATTAAGTTACAATGCCGCATCTAAGTCATTGATTACTCTTTAAGGCTGGTTAGTTGAAAGTTAACAGAAAATTTTGCGTTGCCCCCATGTTGGATTGGACCGACAGGCACTGTCGTTACTTCTTGCGATTGATTAGCCAGCACAGTGTCCTGTATTCAGAGATGATAACGACTGGCGCCATACTATATGGCGATACAGAGCGCCATTTAGCCATGAGCGCGCAAGAGCAGCCTGTCGCTTTGCAGCTTGGAGGGAGCGACCCTAAAGACTTGGCCGCTGCCTGTAAAATAGCTGACAATTATGCTTATTCTGAAATAAACCTTAACTGCGGCTGCCCGAGTGATCGAGTACAAAACGGCATGTTTGGTGCTGTGATGATGAAAAATGCAGAAATCACTGCCAACTGTGTTGCTGCAATGATTGATGCGACCACCCTACCTATCACAGTAAAGCACCGCATCGGTGTGGATGACTTTGATTCCTATGACTTTCTCAGCCAATTTGTCGGAACCGTTGCGGCGTCTGGATGCTCAACCTTTCTTGTTCATGCCCGCAAGGCATGGCTCCAAGGCTTGAGCCCTAAACAAAATCGCGAAGTACCTGAGCTAAACTACGACCGTGTTTATCAATTAAAAAAAGACTTTCCTGATCTGGAATTCATCATAAACGGAGGGATTTCTACGCTCGATGAATCCGTGACCCATTTGAACAACATCGATGGCGTTATGCTAGGCCGTGAGGCCTACACTAACCCCTATATTCTCTCGCAGGTTGATCGAATCATTTATGGTGATGAAAAACCAATCAAGACACGAGAAAAAATTGCTGAAGAGTTTGTTGAATATGTGGATAATGAAATGGCTAAGGGCGTCAGACTAAATGCTAT
>Ga0206127_1005308_pt1 | contig 10905 bp, 10 predicted proteins | sample Helgoland_Spring_6_FD_148646 | JGI IMG/M metagenome (GOLD analysis project Ga0206127, IMG submission 148646) | Pelagic subsurface seawater microbial communities from Kabeltonne, Helgoland, North Sea - Helgoland_Spring_Bloom_20160419_1 | ecosystem: Environmental > Aquatic > Marine > Epipelagic ...
AGGAATTAGAAGTATAAAAAAATATATAAGAATTTAATTTCGATTGGTTTTGATCGTTATTATAATGGTTATAAAAAAGAAGAAATTAGTAATGAAAAAAGATGTAAGAGATTAGAAGGTTTGAGAAATAAAAATATTTATTGGGTTGGTGCAAGAGGTAGTATAGATGTAAGAAATAGTTATATAAATAAAGGTGGTTATATTATTAGTAAGGTTGCTGAATGTAGAGTATGGAAAGAAATTAATAAGGATAATCATAAATTATTTGGTATTGGTTTGGAAAATTTTATTGATGAGAGTGAATTAGATAAATTAAAAGTATATATAAAGAGCAAGAAATCAATACATCATTTTGACTTAAAATATGATGTTTTGGTAAAGGAAGGGTGTGTATTGATAGATGTTAATGATGATTTTAAGTATAAAAATGTTAGTGTTAAAAAAAATAAGGATAAGGTAAAAGAAGTAATTATTGAAGATTATTATGGTAGTGATTTACATAAGAAATTTTTTAATTTGGATGAGGAAGGGAAGAAAATTAAGGAGTTTAAGGTTAATAAAGATAAGGTATTAGGATTTTATAGGGATAGAAAGCAATTATTTAAGGATTTAGATAAGAGTTATGTTAATATTAGTAGATGGTTAAATAAGAGATATCAGCATATTTTAGTGTGTGATAATCATAGTGGGTGGTTTTTGGATAGGATTGTGTGTGAAGTTTATTATGACGTAAAGGATGGAAAATTATTAACATATAGTGATAGACTACATGATATGAAAATTAAGGGATATATTAGTGATGATTTGGTTAATGAAATAGTTATGATGAAGGGAACATATATGACGGATAGTGATGAGAAGATGATTGAATGGATTAGAGGTTATAAGGAGAGGAAAAAGGAGTATGATGAGGATTATAATGTAAAGAAAGTATTGGGTAATGATATAAAAGATAATTTTAGTTCGATTGAGGTATAGTAAATAGGGATTATAAATAATGTTATTCAATCATCTATAATAAGTTATAGGTGATTTTTTTTTGTTAAAATTTATGTGATTTAGATAAATGTTATGTAAAATATTGTTTGTAGTGATTGATAATTAATGTGTTATAATAGAATTAGGTATTTAGTTTTAGATAAATGTTAAAGTTGTTGTCTAAAAAATATAATGGTTATGAAAAGATTAATAGGGTATTTGAGAGTAAGTAGTGAAATAAGTAAGAATAAGGGTAATTCTATTGGTAATCAATTTAATAAAGTAAAAGGATTTTGTGAGTTAAATGATTATGAGTTAGTTGATATATTAAAGGATGAAGGTAAAAGTGGAATGGAGTATAGTAAGAGGGAGGGATATAAGGAATTAATAAGTAAGTGTAAGAATGAGAATATTAATGGAGTGGTTGTTTATAGTTTAAGTAGGTTGGGTAGGAAGATGAAGGATATTATTGATGTTATGGAATTATTCAGGGTTAATGATATTGAGTTTTATAGTGTAAAAGAGAATCTTAATAATAGGGATATTATGGGAAAGTTAATGATGAATATGTTAATGTGTTTTAATGAGTTTGAGGTTGAGAGTATAAGGGAAAGGATAAGAGATGTGAAAAGGAATAATAAAGATAATGGGTTAGTATATGGTAAGTTGATGTTTGGTAAGGATAAAGATGGAAAAAGATTGATAGAGAATAAGGAAGAAATGAAAAGTGTAAAGTATATGAAGTTATTGAGAAGTAGAGGATATAGTTATTTTATGATTAGGGATAAGTTGAATGATAAGGGAGTTAAAACAAAAACTAATAAAAGATGGTATGGTAAAAGTGTAAGTAATGTTTTGAGTTATTATGAATAATGTGTGGAAAGTAAAAATAATATGTGTGTCATAAATAGATTGTTGGAGTAATGTATTAATGGAGTAAATAAGTAGTATTAGATAAGTAATGAATATAGTAGTATAAAATAAGATATGATGTGGTATTATATGGGATAGTATAAAGTAGAATAATTGATATGATGGGTGATCTATAGTGTATGTAATGTGTATAGTATATGTGGTATATATGGTATGTATATGTTTTATAAAAAATGATTTCCATAATTGTTGAAGTCAATTGAGAAATATTTTAAGGGGGATAGTGACTGAATGTGTTTATGAGTCAGTCTCTAAAGGGATAATATGAAAAGTATATATGAATATTTATTGTTTTGAGATATTGTGAATAGGAATGTGTTTTCAATAGAAGTGTTAATATGTATTAGTGTATAATAAGGTATAATATGTTAGATAGAAGATTTTTAAGTAAAAACGAGTTGAATGATTTTGTTGGTTTCTCTATGGGGAAAATAAATAAAATGATGAAAAATAAGGAATTGAAATATTCAAAAATAGGTAAGAGTGTAAGGTTTGATATAAAGGATATATTAGAAATGTTTGATAAGGGGGTAGTATGAAGTTAAAAATATTTGATGTAGTAATAGATAGTGATGATAATTTGGAAGATAGACAATCTTCAATGGATTTGATTTATAAGTATGTAGGTAAAAAAGTATTAAAGAGTTGGTTGATGAAAGGGGATGAGATGAAATTAGTGGATAAGACTAATAGTAATGATGTTTGGGTATGGTTAAAGAATATTGAATTATTGGATTGGGATAATTTAAAGGAATCTATTTATATGAAAAAGTATAAGGATATTAAGGATGAATAATAGAGATAATTAAAAAATAAATTTGTCTATATTTTATGACAAAATTTAATTGAAATACTCATTTAAGGTTAAAAAAAGGTAATTATTAATTTAATTACCAATTTTTTTCTATTATATTTAATATTTAATCTATAATTTTAGATTGAGTTTTTGTAAATGAATTTAGATTGATTGATTTATTGTTTGTTTCAAAATCTTTAATACCAATATCTATTATGTTGTTGATTGTTTGACTCATTTTATTATTTTGTATAAATGATATTAGTTTGAGTTTAGTTAATAAAGTGGTATTGATTAATAAATTAATTTTTTTAGTTTCCATATTGATTTTATTTTTTGTTAAGATATAAATGTAAATAAGGATTTTAGTTACTCAAATTTTAGTTATGAAAATAGGAATATATTGTCGAGTTTCTACTATAAATCAAGTAGAAAAATCTTCTTTAACTACACAAAAAAAAATGGGTATTGAATTTTGTGAAAGGAAGGGATTTAAATATGAGGTTTTTAATGATGTAATAAGTGGAACTAAAATAAATAGGATTGAATTGGGGAAATTAGTTGAGAAATTATATAACAAGGAGTTAGAGGGAATTTGGTTGTATAACTGGGATAGATTGCAAAGGGAAAAAAGGGTAATGATTTATTTTGAAGATATTTTGGAGGATACTAAATGTAAATTATTTGTAGATAATATAGAAAGAGACATTATTAATAATGAGAGTGATAGAATGGATTATGAGTTTCGAGGAGTGATGAATAATTTGGAGTTAAGAAATATTAGAAGGAGAATGAGTGTTGGATTGAAAAATAAGTTGAGTAAAGATGAGGTTTTTTTAGGTGTTATTCCAGTTGGTTATAAGAAGGTAAATGGAAAATTAGTTGTTGATGATATAGAAGGAAAATTAATAGAAGACTGTTTTAAAATGTATCTTTTTAAGGGAGTAGATAATTATAGAGATTTAATAAGAAAATTAAAATTGAAATATAATGATTTAGATAATAGAATTAATGAAAAGTCATTAAGTAGGATTTTAAATGATGAGAAATATAAGGGAATTTATTATCAAGAATATGATGGAGATAATTTTGAATTGAATATAGGTAGAATTGTTAGTGATGAAATTTTTGATGAAGTAAATAAAAAAATAGAATATAATAAGGGAAAAAGAAAAGGTAATACTAAAAGGGATTATCTTTTTAAAGGGATGGTATATTGTGGTAGTTGTTTAAATAAAATGTGGATTAGAGGGATTAAGAATTATAGATATTATTATTGTAAAGAGAGAGATAAGAGTGAAAGACAAAATTTTGATGATAGGTTTGAGAAATTATATAGTGGAGGATGTAATTGTATAAATGAAAATAAGATTGAAACTAATAGATTAGAAAAGGTTTGCTGGGATTTATTATTTGAGGTGTTAAGTAATAATAAGAAAGTTAGGGAGAAGTATTATAAAAAATATGATAAGAAGGTTGAAGATAAGAATGAGTTTGGAGGAAAGTTAAAATATTATAGTCAGCAAATTGAAAATGAAGAAAAAAAGAGGTTAGATATATTAAATCTATTATTGGAAGGTAAAATAGATGTGAGTGAAAAGGATTTGATGAATAAGGATTTGGATATTAAAATTGAGAAAATAAACAAGAAAAAAATAGGAGTAGAAAAGGAATTTAATAGGTTAGAGAGAAGTGAGGATATTTTGGATTATGTTGATAACTTTAGAATTGATTTAAACAATAAGTATAATTTGAAAAGATTTGAAGATAAAAAAAGATTTGTTGATAAGTATATAAAAGGAATTGAGGTTATTTATGATGGAAAAAATGAGGAAAAAAGGAAGAAATATTTGTTTAATTTACATCTAAATATTTTTGATTTTGATTTTATCAAAAAAAATGAGAATGACTATATAAATGATTTTAATGGTAGATTGGATGGAAATAATGAATTTAAAATTTATACATCAAATCTTAAAAGTATCGAAATTTGGGGACAAAAAAAATTATACGTCTTTAGATTTATTGACGTCCTTATTTAATATCGATTCGAGTAAATCAAATATTGATGGTTCTCAAGTCAATAAGGTATATTACAGTGATAATCAGGGTCTCATGGAGATTGTGAATTATTGTCAAGGAGATGTGATTGCCACAGCTCAAGTTTATTTAAAATTGAAAGGTTTGCCCGTGGTCAAGAAAGAGAATATTACGCGTGTTGATCAATAACATATGTCTAGAAAAAAGAAATCATCAAGTACTCATGGAAAAATCCCACGAGTCAAAATCAATATCAAGGAAGAGGTCAAATTACATTTTCAAAATAGACCCAATGAGTCGTTTAGTTTCAGTCAAGTAGTTAAACACTTGAGAATACGGGATGGAAAGTCAAAAGAGTTTGTAAAGGAATTGTTGTTTAAAATGGAATCCGAAGGGCACTTGCGACGTGGACCTGATGGGCGATGGATTACCGCCATAGAACCCACTTATTATGAGGGAACGGTTGATCATGTCAATCTCAAGTTTGCCTATATCATGGTGGCATCGCTTCCCGATGATGTTTGGGTAAAATCCAAAGACTTGAATTTTGCCATGCACGGGGATACCGTTACTATTCAGATTATGAGTGCAGCAAAGGCCAGTCAACGACCCGAGGGGCGTGTGATTTCTATAGTTAAGCGGGCTAAAAATGAATTTGTAGGGCGACTTGAAGTATCTCAGAAATTTGGTTTTGTGGTATTGGATAGTAGAAATATTTTTTTCGACGTGATGGTCTACCCACAAAAATTTAAAGAGGCTACTCATAACGATAAGGTTTTAGTAAAAATTGATAAATGGCCCAATAAGGAGAATAAAAGTCCCCTTGGAAGTATAACCTATGTCTTGGGTCAAGCAGGAGAAAACAATACCGAGATTCATGCGATTATGGCAGAATATGGTCTGCCTTTCGAATTTTCTAAAAAAGTAGAAGCAGCGGCAGCGCTCATTCCTGTAGCCATCTCAAAAGAGGAAATAAACAAGCGAAGAGATTTTAGAAAGGAGGTCACGTTCACTATTGACCCCCACGATGCCAAAGATTTTGATGACGCGTTATCTGTAAAAAAACTGGAGAATGGGCATGTTGAAGTAGGGATTCATATAGCGGATGTTTCTCATTATGTTACACCCGATTCGTTACTTGAAAAAGAAGCTTTTGAACGGGCGACTTCTGTTTATTTAGTGGATAGAACCATCCCCATGTTACCGGAACAATTGTCCAATGGCTTGTGCTCATTGCGACCAAAAGAAGAAAAGTTGACCTTCTCGGCGGTTTTTGAAATCAATCATCAAGGAAAAGTATTTGATAAGTGGTTTGGAAGAACTGTCATCTATTCGGATCGAAGATTTGCTTATGAAGATGCCCAAGAAATTATTGAGGGTAATGCGGGAGATTATCAAGAGGAAATATTATTCCTCAATGACCTCGCTGGAAAAATCCGGGAGCAGCGTTTCGCCAATGGAGCAGTAAACTTTGAATCAGTAGAAGTAAAATTCAGATTGGATGTGAAAGGGAAGCCTTTGGGAGTGATACCCAAAGAGCGAAAAGAAGCTCACAAGATGATCGAAGAATTCATGCTCTTGGCCAATAGAGAGGTCGCTACTTTCATTTTTGATAAGAAAAAAGGGAAACAACCAGAGGACAGTCTTCCTTTTGTATACCGAGTTCATAATGACCCTGACCCAGAAAAATTAGATAATTTTTCAAAGTTTGCCAGTAGGTTTGGGCATCAACTTTTGACCCAAGGAAGGATCTCTAAAAATCTAAATAAATTATTGGCAGACATACAAGGTAAGCCAGAACAGCATATATTGGAGTCCATAGCCATCAGGTCCATGGCCAAAGCACGGTACACCACAGATCCTAAGGGTCATTTTGGCTTGGCCTTTGAGCATTACACCCATTTTACTTCCCCCATTCGCAGGTATCCCGATGTAATGGTTCATAGGTTGCTTTGGGATTATTTGGAAGGAAAAAACCCTCCCGAAAAAGAGGCCATCGAACAAAAATGCATGCACTCATCAGAACGAGAGAAAAGGGCTGCTGAGGCTGAAAGGGCATCCATAAAATTCAAGCAGGTTGAATTTATGTCCGGAATGTTAGGAGAAACTTTTGATGGAATTGTATCAGGAGTGACTGAGTGGGGCTTATTTGTAGAAATTAGTGCCACCAAATGTGAAGGAATGATTAGAATTGCAGATATAGATCATGATCAGTTTCAATACGATGAAAAGCAATATCGGATCGTCGGCAGACGGACTGGGGAAATAATTTCCTTGGGGGATGAAATTCATGTCAAGGTGGTAAAAACAGACATAGACCGAAGAACGATAGATTTGCTTTGGGTTGAAAAATAACCTATTTTGAAAGATTTGCTTGATCTTTTTTAGGATAGGGCCAATTTAGACCGGTGACAGTAGGGAGTAATAAATTTTTTAGCGCCCTTTTTAATCACAGATTTAGTACACATTAAATAAATGGAATCAATAATTACCTTAAGAAAATCAATTGATACGCGCTTGGTTCAATTAGAGGTAAAGGCACAGCCTCGGAACCTTTATGAACCCATTGGCTACTTATTGGCTTTGGGTGGAAAAAGGTTTAGACCTTTGCTGGTTTTGTTGACTGCACAGCTGCGAGGGACGCAGAACCCAAAAGCATTAGATCCAGCCTTAGCGGTCGAAGTGTTTCATAATTTCACCTTGATGCATGATGATATTATGGATGCAGCACCGCTCCGTAGAGGTCAGCCCTCAGTTCATGAAAAGTGGAATCAAAATACTGCCATCTTAAGTGGCGATGCGATGTTCGTAAAAGCCTATCAACTCATCACTAAGATCGATCCCAGTTACTTATTATTGGCCATGGATCGATTTAATGAAACGGCTTTGGAAGTTTGCGAAGGTCAGCAATTGGATATGGATTTTGAGCAGATGGTCGATGTTTCTCAAGCAGATTATTTGAAGATGATTAGGTTGAAAACCGCGGTATTATTGGGTTTTAGTATGGAATTAGGAGGATTAATGGGCGGCTTTGGCCGTGAGGATCAAGAGCGACTCTATGAGGTGGGAGAAAACCTAGGGCTCGGCTTTCAGTTGATGGATGATTTGTTAGATGTTTATGGAGATCAACAAAAGATAGGTAAGCAGGTGGGGGGTGACATTATCGCCAATAAAAAAACATTTTTAATGATCAATGCTTTAGATCTTGCAGGAACCGATGCGCGTAGCCAATTGAATGGCTGGATCAGTATGAGGGATGCAGATCCTATGGAGAAAGTAGCCGGCGTCAAGAACATTTTTGATGACTTGGGGATCCCCCAGCTCGTAAAAATCAAAATGGACACTTATTTTGATGAGGCCTTTAGATTACTTAAAACCATTGATTGTGATAAAGAAGGCCTTGATGTTTTCAATAATTTTGCTAAAAGCTTGATTAAAAGAGAAGGTTAATAAACATAAAAGCAAATAATTACATGATGAGTTTAAATTTAATCATTATTGTGTTGACGGTATTGGTCAGTATTTATGCCCAGAACAATACGAATCTTTATGTCCAACTTATGATGAATCCACATGAGGTCATGAAGAGGCGCCAATATTGGAGACTCATTACTTCGGGTTTCGTCCACGACGGCTATTCACATTTGGGGTTTAATATGTTTACACTGTACTTTTTTGGTGGTGCTGTGGAGCAATATTTCGGTTATATTTTGGGATCAAATGCGACCGTTGTATTTGTTTTCTTCTATCTGTCTGCCCTTGTTGTTTCGGATCTGCCAGGATTTTTTAAAAATAAAAATAGGCCTGGATATAATACCTTAGGAGCCTCTGGAGCAGTTTCAGCTATGGTATTTGCGAGTATCATTTATGCCCCCTTGAACAAAATATGTCTTTTTGCAGTACTTTGTTTTCCTGGATTTATCTTGGGAGTTATTTTTCTCATTTATTCTTTTACCCAAGGGAAAAACTTATCTCAAAACATCAACCACGAAGCCCATTTGTATGGCGCCCTGTATGGAATTGCTTTCAGTATTTGGGTTTATCCTGAGTCAGCAGCCATATTCCTAGAAAAAATCTTAAGCTATAGCCCTTTTTAAGCATAAAAAAACCCTACCCAAAATGAATGAGTAGGGTCTTTAGATGAGTTTATTTTTAGGCTTCGATAGAAATCAGTTCGACTTCAAATATTAATACAGATCTAGGTGGAATGGGACCTGACCCTCTTTCTCCATAACCCAATTCGTAAGGAATGGTAAGTTCAATTTTACCTCCTACATTGATGAGTTGTACTCCTTCCGTCCATCCGGGGATGACACCACTTAAAGGGAAAGAGATAGGCTCACCGCGCTCGACAGAAGAGTCAAAAACAGTTCCATCTATCAATGTACCGGTATAATGTACCGTCACAGTACTTTCAGCGGTGGGAAACTCTCCCGTACCAGCCTGTAAAATTTTGTATTGAAGGCCACTGGCTGTAGTTTGGACACCTTCTTTAGTGGCATTTTCTTGAAGAAAAGCTACCCCTTCTTCTGCTAGGCTCTCTGTTTTTCTCTCATTGAAGGCCATATATACTTGTTGACATTGCTCCATAGTCAGTTGGCTGGTATCGCTTAGGGCTTCTCTAAATGCCGCGGTAACCATGGCTATATCGATATCTTCTAGCTGTGGCTTAATTTGTTCTGCCAATAGGGCACCAAAACTGTAGCTTAAGCTATCTTTAAACGTTGTAAGTTGGACTTGCGCAGATGTTGATTTATCTGAACAGTTTGAAAATAGTGCTACTATAGCTACTAAAATCGAGATTTTAATTTTTTGCATGATCATAAAATGAAATGCGAATATAATGAGTTTTAATTGAATTATTAAAAATGAGGTAAATATGAATCCTTTAAAAGGCTCAAAATTTATCTAAGCACTTCTTTTTAAAAGAAATTAATTGAGCATTAATATGGATTTCATTTAAGATTAAAAAGGGTCAATCTAAAAATCTGATTTAATTTGCACATCAAACGGAGCATTCATGGAGCAAAACAAAAAAGAGTCATTAAATTTTATTGAGCAGCTTATAGAGGTAGATTTGAAGGAGGGTAAAGTTCAAAAGGTATCTACGCGTTTTCCTCCTGAGCCCAATGGTTATTTACATATCGGTCACGCCAAATCGATTTGTTTAAATTTTGGAATTGCTCAAAAATATGGAGGTCAGTGCAATCTTAGATTTGACGATACAAATCCTGAAAAAGAAGAAACTGAATATGTGGATGCTATCAAAGAAGACATTAAATGGCTAGGTTTTGATTGGGGATCATCTGCCCATCATACTTCAGACTATTTTGAACAGCTATATCATTTCGCCGTTCGCTTGATTGAAAAAGGTGCTGCTTACGTTGACGAGTTAAGCGCGGTTCAATTCAATGAGCTTAAAGGATCACCGACTGAACCCGGAAAAGTAAGCCCCTTTAGAGATCGGCCGATCGTAGAAAGTCTTGAAATTTTTGAAGCCATGAAATCAGGGGCATTTCAAGAGGGAGAAAGAGTACTTCGGGCCAAAATTGATATGAGTAGCCCAAATATGCACATGAGGGATCCTATTTTATATCGAATTAAGTACATGGAGCACCATCGTACAGGATCAAAATGGTGTATTTATCCTACCTATGATTTTGCACATGGACAGTCGGACAGCATGGAGAAAATTACCCATTCGCTTTGTACTCTCGAGTTTGAGGTACATAGACCTTTATATGATTGGCTTATTCGGGAATTAGAGATTCATCCTTCGAAGCAAACAGAGTTCGCCCGATTAAATTTGAGTTATACGATTGTAAGCAAAAGAAGTCTTCGTGAATTGGTTGAAGGACATTATGTTGCAGGTTGGGACGACCCTAGGATGCCTACGATTTCGGGTATTCGAAGAAGGGGTTTTACTGCCAAATCGATCAGAAAATTCACAGATACCATTGGAGTGGCGAGAAGAGATGGCATTACCGATGTGGCCTTATTGGAACATTCGGTACGTGAAGATTTAAATAAGACAGCCCATCGCATCTTTGGAATCATGGATCCCGTTAAGTTGATTATTACCAATTGGCCAGAGGGTCATCAGGAGATCATGACGGCTGAAAACAATCCGGAGGACGAAAACTCAGGTACTCGTGAGA
>Ga0206127_1005313_pt1 | contig 10899 bp, 10 predicted proteins | sample Helgoland_Spring_6_FD_148646 | JGI IMG/M metagenome (GOLD analysis project Ga0206127, IMG submission 148646) | Pelagic subsurface seawater microbial communities from Kabeltonne, Helgoland, North Sea - Helgoland_Spring_Bloom_20160419_1 | ecosystem: Environmental > Aquatic > Marine > Epipelagic ...
TGTCACCTTGTCTGAGAGAACTCTCAGAAAATCGCCCTGATGTCCCGCCCGCTGGCAGTCGGCATAACTGGTGGAGACCAGCGGGATGCCTGCCGATCCGGCGAGGGCTGCGGCGAGGCTTGTCTTGCCGTTGCCGGGCGGCCCGTAGAGGAGGGCGGAGCAGGGCACCTCGGACCACGATACCTTACCGATCTGCCAGTCTTGTAGATCTGTCAGCACCCCGTCGCAAAAAGTGGCAGCTGTCAGTGGCAGGTGGATCTGTTGCAGGGTCATCCGGTTTGACGGAGGCGCGGCCACCGATGCGTCTGAGAGTTTGGACAATCGGCTCAGAACCTTTTGCGCGGTCTCGCCGTGAAACGCGGTGTGCAAGAGCGGCAACGGCATCTTTGCCAGTGCCGTATCCGAAGGCATGAGATCCCGCAAAGCGGCCCCGGTGATGTCGTCGCCCAGGGCATGGGTGTGCCGCAGGATCTCAATGACCATGGTCCGGCAGAGTGGCGGCAGCGTGATGGAGCGGGTGACGAGCGGTTGCATGTGCTCCGAAAGATAGCTGCGCCCTGGCACAAGTGCGACGATGCTTCGGCCGCATTCAATCGCAGTCTCCAGGCCATCTTCGAAATCCTTCAGCGCCCGTTCCTGATCAGATTGTGTCTTGCCGCGGTATCCTAAGACGATGGCTTGCACCGAAGACAAGGATTTGCGGTGAGGCGAGGCCAGGTGGCCGAGATGAACCAAGACGTTTGGCAGGTCGTCCCACGCGCGCTGACGTTCCGCGCGATGCGGGAGCTCCAAGCAGGTCAGGGACTGGGGTGCCGCTAAGTTAAGCAGTTGCGCAGGGGTGTCAAAACAGGCGGCGAAGCGGGCTGCCAGAAGCATTCTGGCAAGGGGAACCCGTGCGGCGCGCTGTGTTCCCGCCCGGTCTGCGTCGCGGGTTCGATAGGTCTCCGTTTCCGATAGAAACTTCGCGGCCTCAGCTGGCTTCTGATCATGGGCTGTCGACGTGCCGTGGCCCTCAACATTATCATGTAGTTCATCAGCATCTGCCTCGGCGTCATCCGTGGATACGGCGGAAAACCCGTTGTAGTGCTCGTTGTACTGTTCGAGGATGCGGCGGAGCAGGTCGTGGGTGAGCTGTTTGGTGTAGGCTGTGGGATTGGCTTGCATAGGATGCCTCAGGAATAAAGAATTTGGGAAATGTTCAGGCTGATCGTTCCGCATGCCTTGCATCGATGTCGTCGAGCAGAGCGTGCATCCGAGCCTCGGCAATGGGGTAGTAAATCTCAGAGACGGTATTGATCGCGTCGCCATACGCTGACTTCGGGACCAGCCACTCCGGGTGGTCCCGCTTGAGGATGGTGTGGCATTGCGTCTCTTCTGAGCGCGCTACGTGACCTGTGGGAAGGCGGATCGCTCGGATGACCTCTGTCTTGACAGTTTTTGCGATCCCGAGCTGATGTCGCAATCGCTTCGCTGGGCGCGCGCTGTAGCCGAGTTTGAGGACCGGAAGCCCCGGCAGGTGGATGCGAAACATGTAAATATGGGACGGGCGCGATGTCCGGCCCGGGCTGCATCCGGCGCAGGCACAGTCACCCCATAGTATGTTGCCGACCATGATATCCTGGCCGTGGCCGCAGGTGTGCCGATAGCGACGATACCCTTGTCTGCCGCTATGTGCCGCGCCGGACAACGTCCAGCCAAAACGTAGAGATTGTGCGGCGTATCGGTTCTCCCGACAGATATCGCATCCAAGGGCGTGGTCGCCACGTGCGGCGCTCTCCACGCGGTAATACTGCCGGTGAATCTCGTGACCGCAGGGCAGGACAAAGTGGCCGTGACGCTGACTTTTTTGCGAATGGCGGACGAACGAGACGCCGATGCGGGCTGCCGCGGCAATGCGGCGATTTCGAATGCAGTGGGGGCATTCTGGTTGATTGTTTGAGATCACGCTTGCGCGTTTCACCTGGTGCTGACCGCAAGTGTGGCAACGGATGATCAGGCGACTTCGGTCCACTACGACGGCGATGGCATCGAACCCTTTCGCGAGTGCTGCGGCGCGCACGTCGTCGCGTTTTAGTGGGCCGTGGACCGGAATTCGGTCATCACCAATGCGAAAGTTGAAGCGGGCGTAAGGTGAAGAAAAGGTGCTGAATATCAAAATCCTTGGGTTGGAGAGGCTGAAAAAGGGGGGGTGTCGATAGGGTCGAAAGGGGGCGGTGGAAGAAAGGCGCGTGACATCATAAAAGAGGCGTGTGCAATTCGCGCACGGGTAGACCCCGGAATTGCCATTGATCTCGCTAACGATGCGAGGTCGGCGAGATGTTGGCGATCCTGTTCGGAATCAGTGCCATCTGACCGCTGGAGCGCAAATAGGTGCCGTGCAGCTGCCGCGAACGGAACCGGGATCAGTGGTTGGCGGGCAAGATGCCACAGGCGGGATGCAACAACGTGCCACAGCTGCTCCGCCTCGTCCCGAAGACCGGATAATGCCGGGTCGAAGTCTGCACCAGACAGGTCCATGTCGATGCGATGGGCCTCGGCCATCATGGAGATGATTGCGTCGAGAGCGACATCAACATCATAAATAGGTTCGGAAGATCTGGGGTCAGGATACACCATCATGAGACAGGCCTTTGTTTTGGGCGGAGAATAGAACGCGGTCGCAGCCGACAGCGTCGCAATGGCCGCCGTCGCTTTGACGCAATTCATGCAACCTTGTCTCAGGCTTCGTCGAGCAGGTCGTTGATGTCCGGGATCGGATAACTGGGATCATGACTGTACTGCACGTAGCTGCCCGCTTGCATCAGCAGATCGGCAAGGCGGTCATCCTGTCCGCGTTCCGACCGCAGGCGGCCTGCTTCCCGGACGAGGGCCGCGCTGTCGACGGTATGGCGCTTTGTCTTTGTCAGGCGCATGACAAACACGTTCGAAAGCTGGTCTACGGCTGTCTCAAGCGCTGGCATCAAAGACGTGATCCGCGCAACAGCGGACAAAGAAACATGTACGGTGTGCCAAGCGGCGTAGGCATCAGCATGACGTTCGATACGTTCCGCCGAAGTCTGGGCGCAGAAGTACTGGTAGTCGGCGCGGAAAGCGCGAAACAGCGCATCGCAAAGAGCTTCGAAAGCGTCGATTGACTGCTCTGCAGTCAGGTCAGAATTTTGGGGTACGGGGCGGCCGAGAAGCGTGGTACAAATGGTGTCAGTCATGCGGATCTCCTCACAGATCAGTGTGGCCAAGGCGGTGACGGAGGTTAGGCCTCTTGCGTCGTCTGATTACTATATGGTTTAATAGCGCTAAGAAGTCAAGAAGATAACATGCACAAAAAGATGGGCCGACCCAAAATAGATTCTGAGGCAGTCAACGTTCGCCTCACGCGCGACGTCATCGGAAGGATTGATGAAGCCCGAAAAGAACAGCCAGATTTGCCCACGCGCCCAGAAATGATACGCCGGATGATTGAGGACTGGCTGGACAAGGATGACGGTTCTTGATGGACCCGGCATGGAACGCGTGACCAACTTTTCGCTCGGTGATTTTTAAATCTCTGGTTTTCCGGCCGGGGCAGGGTTCAACCTAATGTGTTGGTAACCGAGTCGGAGAGGAAGACTTTGACGCTAGCGTTTCCGGATATTTCTATGTCGCTAGAAACAGCAAGGGTGCAGATGCGACGCTCTGTACGGTACCGTTTTCCACCCTGAAATTTAGCATGCGAGAAGTAAGAGGCCTGCGCTGAGAGATGCTTCTCTTGAGCGACCTGCCTATAAGCAAAGAATCCTTTCCGCCAATTAATAAATGGATAACCAGCTTTTTTGTCGTGATGGGTCTGGCCTACTGATGGCCGTCGCCATGTCTTTTGTGGAGTGTAATTTTCGGTGAGGTGCTGGCAGAAGGGCGGGTGTTCTCCTTGCTAGCAAATGATTGCGAGATCGGGCAGCGATTGCAGAAACGCTAATGAGTAAAACCCAGCACAGCACTTATCTCAAAAATGGCTCTCAGAACTTTCTGGGACCTAGTCGATCTTATCCTTCAGAGCAGCAATTCTTGAAGGTGATACATGTCCATCCATACATCAATCAATACGCCCGCACGCATCCCGCAGGTTGACACAGCGCCGGTCGTTCTGCGCTTCAAGGGCCTGCGACCCCAGAACCTGGGCCGGTTCCGGATGCATGATCAGCGCGTCGGGGGAGATCTTTCCCACGTCGATCAAACCCGTTCAAAGGGCAATCATGTCCTCTTTGGCAGGCAGGACTGGATTGAAACCCTGCGATCCGAAATCAAGGAAATGTCGGACTTGAATCAAGAACGTCAGATCGCTGCGCTAACCGCAAGATCCCGTGTCGCAGAGGCTATCCGCGTCGAGGAGGCCGGCCCTTCGCAGCCATGGCGTCAGTCCACCGCAGGGCCTCTGCGGGAAGGGATCCTGTCTGTGAGCAAAACGTGGTGCGGTGGAACAGGTGCAGCGTGTTGGGATGGACCCCGGATTGCGCAATTCAGGGACGCTTCACTGGGATTTCTTCGGGCGCATTTTACTGAACAGCAGTTGCGATATGCCGTCGGGCACATGGATGAAGAAGCTTACCACATTCACTTTGTGATCGCCGTCTGGACAGAAAAGACGACTGCAAACCGGGGACAGCAGTTCCTTCTGCGACCGGCTGCCAACCCGCTTTTGGCAAGCTACGAGCATGCGCAGGACCTTGCTGGGGAGCATTTTGGAAAGATCGGTTTGGAGCGCGGAATGCGGCGGGCCGCAGCCATACGTGCGGCAAGAGAAGCTGGCAAACCGTCGGCCGAACCCCGCTCTCATGTACCACCATCGGAGTGGCGGGCACGAGAGGTTGCCAAGGCTCAGGTGGAGGTAAAAGCCATTCTGGATGCGGCACATGAAGAAGGAGCGCGCGTTGTCCAGCGCACGCGCGATCTGACGGCCCGCGCATTGCGTAAATCTCGGAAAAGGGCCAGCCTTAGGGCAGCGGAACGCACCGCCGCTGCGGCCCGGGAAGCACAAAAATACCTGTCGATTGCTGAAGCTGCTCGGGAACATGCGCGGACTGCAACCCTCGACCGGGACGTTGCCGTCCAGAAGCGTGCTGCCGCTCAGGACGCCGTCACACGACTGGAAGAGGCGTCTGTGCAGATCACGAGACACTGCGCGGCGATGGAGCAGCGGGCGATCCGGGCGACGGAAACCCGGCTGGAAGAGGAGCGTAAAACGCGTAAGGTCAGGGAGACGCAGACGGGACTGTTGACCACCTCGCGTCGGATCGAAAGCAAACTCGTTGCAGCTCAGCGCGACCTGGAGCGGCGCGAAGATGCACTCACTTTGCGCGAGAAAGCGGCAGAGGCGCTGGAGCGTGGCATCTCGTATATCATCGGTGGCGGGATTGCCTGGGATGAACACGCGCAAAGGTTTGCGCTGGATGCTGAACTGGTGCCCGTAGACAGGGAAACCCTTAGGCAGACCGTCCGGACAGCGGGCCCCTTGTTCCTACGCGTTGCTAAGGCGATTTCACGCGCGGCATGGGTGGCCCTTGGTCGAGCGCAGGGACAGATCAGCGCAGACGCAATTATCCTGACAAATATTCGCGCAGAAATGGGGCTGCCGCCCGAGCGCAGTCTGGCGGATGTTCTGGATCGCACCGGTGATGTCGACCCGGATCTTTAGCCGAGGTCCAGCACCATCTGACGCGGATCGAGCAGCCTGCGCCTTGGCTTGGGCTTCGGCTTGGCGGTCCGCGAGGCGAGCGGCTTTGCGCAGACGCCGCACGTCTGACGGGACATTTCTCCCATAAACCGGGCCACCGACGCGTCCGCCGCGTTCTTGAAGGCGGTCTTCTCCGTTGCCGGCACCCAAATGCTGAGGCGGGTCAGATCTGCCGCCCGCTTCCGGTCCGTGGACCGCTGCGCATACATCGCATGGTCTACCTTTTCCGCCTTTGTCCGCCGCCTCGCAGGTTTTACCGTTTCTGTCATGATGTTTCCCGGCCAACAGGCCGCTCCGCTGTTTCGTTCGTCGCTGAGCTATGAGAAATTGCAGAAAACGGTATCGACTGGGGGATACCCTTAGCGGATAACCTGTATTTAGGGGAACGGTATTGCCTAGGCCGGGGCCGCTTGAAGGCCAGAAGGACCAGTCGATCCGTCAGAGCATGTCTGGATTCCGGTCGCAGTTGTAAATAAAGATTCTCATCAACGTGGAGCGGTCCTCCTTTACGCTGGTCAAAATCGGCGGGGCCGAATTGGGGCCGCCACGCGATGGCCGTCGCGCCGATCTTCTCACGCGCAACGGTAATGACAAAGCAGGACCCGACAGTTCTCAAAGATTCAGGGGCCTTTGCCGCGGATCTGGCAAGCTAATCTTGGTCTTTGACCTTGGGCTGTCCAGTGTCGGCGCGAGTGCCGCCCGGTTCACAAATTGCAGTATGATCCGCGAGCCGGCACCCGTTTCGGAGACTGCTCCCTAGTCAAAATACCTTGCTTTGCAGGTTATCCACATAAAGCCATCACCCATGACCTTCGCAGCCGTAGTAAACTCGAAAATCTGCTCCTTTATACATTTAAGAGATCGGGTGAAGCCGAGACATTTCTGGACAGACAGGTCCGGCCACCGATCTCTGCTTGTTGTAACGCCGACCAACACCCGGCAATCTGAGAGGACTTAAATGTACTACCTTGTCGCAGCTTATGAACGCGAACAGCCCGAACACCCGCTCCACGACAACATGGTGTTCAGTGCGATCTGCAATATGCCACCTCGTGCTGTCCATACCTCCCCTCCGGAAGCTTCTCGCCGTGGCCTGAATGGCAACACTGATTTGCGCCTGATCGGCGAGCATGACGAGCTGACCGACGCTTTGAGGGCCATGCATGACATGTACTGTCGCCCACCTTCGGCGCATGGAACGATGCTGCGGAGCCTGCATGACATGATTGATGGTTCTTCGGTCGTTGAATGGTTCACTCCCGGTAATCTTTACGATCTCTCGGAGGATGAAACTGAGCAATTCATCTCAAAATTTGCGCACGATGCCGCGTTTGAGATTGAGACGGAAGACGAACTGAAGATCCAGGTCCAACAGATGTACATGGAGGGAGAAGCTGGCGGTTACGAACTTTGCATTAAGACAATTTACGATATGTTCCGGAGCTACAACGACCTCTGATGATCTGGAACGGCGTCTTCTTGGCGATTGCCGTGCAGATCAGATGCATCGCTGCTGGACGCTCGCCTTGAATGTGGCTGGCCTGAGCGATACCCGAACCCTGTGGTCTGGGTATGGGAGGACGATTGGAGATACCCTATTTGGACGGGCCGACCGTTGCGACCAGTAGTTCATGCCAACGGGCACATCGGTAGACATGCGAAGCGCGAAAGCCGCCTACCACGAGTACATGCCGTTTGTTCGCGTGATCCTGCAAACTTCCGGAAGCCGTCGAGACTCAATCCTTGGTCTAAGTCCAACGCGTCCTAAGCATGCGCCGCTCGGAACGAACAGACGCGGCGCTAGGTTTCTTTCAACAGCCCGATTCCCTGTTCAAGAGGCATTGCACGAATGTTTTCAGCTACGGGAACATCACGCTCTCCAGCGTAGATCAGCAGCTTCCGGTTGGCCTTGATATCTTCCGCACCCGTGTGGAATCCGCGCGAGACCTTGGGTGTCGTCGTACGTTTGATCTCGATGGCCCAAATCTCGCCACCGGGCAGACGAAGGACCAAATCAAGTTCAGCTCCGGCAGAGGTACGATAGAAAAAGGGCTCGGTGCCAGCGGGTGCCGCCGCCAGAAGGGTCTCGATGCAGAACCCCTCCCAACTGCCGCCGACGACAGGATGCCCGAGCAAGCCCTCGGTCGTACCAATACTCAACAGCGCATGCACGATCCCGCTGTCCCTCACATAGACCTTTGGCGATTTCACCAGGCGCTTTCCGACATTCTCATGCCACGGCTGCAGCCGCCGGACCAGCATGAGATCGACGAGCAGATCGAGATAACGACCGATGGTTTGGCCCGACACACCGAGCCCTTCAGCAAGTGCGGCGGCATTCAGCAAGCCGCCTTGGACATGCGCCAACATGGTCCAAAAGCGCCGCAATGTCGCGGCGGGAATACGCGGCCCAAGGGCAGGGATGTCACGCTCCAGATATGTGCGCAGGAAATCCAGACGCCAGTCCATGCTGGCCTGATCGCTGCCAGCCAGGAAACTGTCAGGGAAGCCGCCACGCAGCCAGAGCCTATTCAACTGATCTGCGCCCACCTCGGTAAGTTGCAGAGGGGGCATTTCGATATACCGTACACGCCCGGCAAGGGACTCTGCCGATTGTTGCAAGAGGACATTTGAGGCTGACCCCAAAAGCAGAAACTGTCCCGTCCGAAACCCAGCCCGTCTGCGCTGGTCGATCTGACCACGCAGTGTCTTGAAGAGGCCAGGCATCTGCTGCACCTCGTCGAGGATGACGAGTTTTCCCGCCTGTTCATCCAGATAGAGATCCGGTTCGGTCAGGATCTGCCGGTCCGCCTCACGTTCAAGATCGAGGTATACCGATGGTCGCTCCGAAGCGACGTCGAGAGCAAGCGTGGTTTTCCCTACCTGTCGGGGGCCAAGGAGGACTACAGCGGCTTGGTCCTCCAGTGCGGATTGCACAAGTTGGTGAGTTTGGCGGATATACATACCTTGCAATTATTCCATGCAATGGAAGGTTTGCAAGGTTAAATTGGTGTGCAGTTAGTGTTACAGGCCAATTTCAAATGTAACTTGAAGTAACAAATAGGCTTTGCCCTAAAATTCACTCAACTAATCAAAGTCGCTCCGCCCGTTCCGGCAGCATGCTGACGGACGACGGCTGCCAGTTGGTATATCCACGCGGTTGCCCCGCTCCGCTTTCTTGCGCCATCTCGTGGTATTGTTCGTTTCTGCCATAGTGTTTCCCGGCCGACAGGCCGCCCCGCTATTACGTTCGTCGCGGGCTATGAGGAATTGCAGAAAATGGTACCGGCTGCGGGATACTCTTATAATGATTACATGGATTTAGCGGGATCGCGGATGTCCGCGCCGGTGTCGCTTAAAGGCCAGAAGGATGGCCGACCCGCCAGAGCAAGTTCGGAGTCCGGCCGAACAGGTCAATGACGCATTCAGCGAGAGCATTGTCATAGGAATCGCCGACTCTTCCAACCGACGGATCAATGCCAACTTCGACAAGGCGCTCGGTATTCTTGATCGAGAGATATTGCGATCCACGGTCTGAGTGGTGAACCAAGGCATTGTTATCAGGTGTTTTTCTTTGCCAGATTGCTTGATCCAAAGCGTCGAGAACGAACTGCGTTGCCATTGACGTAGATACGCGCCAGCCGACGATGCGATGGGCGAAGACATCAATGACGAAAGCGACATAGACCGTTCCCGACCACGTCGAGACGTATGTGAAGTCGGAGACCCAAAGTTGATTGGGCCATTCTGCTTTGAACAAGCGGTTTACCTTGTCGTCAGGGCACGGCTGTGAGGTGTCCGGATTGGTCGTGACAACCTTTTTACCCCGAACCACGCCCTTCATGCCCAAATTGCGCATCAACCGCTCCACCGTGCATCGTGCGATCTCCTGATTATCGCGCAGTAAGACATGCCAGATCCTCTGCGCGCTATAGAGCTTGCGGTTCTCTTCCCAGGCAGCATTGATCTTAACGCACAGATCAGCGTTCGCCATCGCCCGAGCTGAAGCCCGATCACGATCACGATCACGCGCGATGGCGCGCCGTTCATCATATGTGGACTGGGCGATTTGCAGTATTTTTCACATCGGCTCGCCCCCGAACGCACCGCGATGTTCTTCAATGAAAGCAGTTGCTTGCCAAACGGGCGGTCGAGCTCCGCCCCAATGCCCGGCAGTGCCTTGCGCAGCAAGGTCACCAGAGGGGGGCAAAATACGCTGATGCTTTCTTCAGAATCTCATTGGCTTGCCGTTGTTCTCGCACCTCGCGCTCTAACGCCTTGATGCGCGCCTTCTCGGCGCTGGATTGGCCCGACCGTTCGCCACCACCACGCCGGGCCTGCCGGACCCAAACGCGAAGACTGTCTGGCGAACAGCCTAATTTGCTTGCAATCGCTGTGACTAAAGCAGCTTCGCTCCGATACGCATCACGGTGTTCCATCGCCAACCGCACCGCACGTTCGCGGCACTCACGTTCTCGTGCATTGCTCCGCAATATCCTGCGGGCAGTGGGCAACGCCGCTTGCAACATCAAAAACAAGCCGAACACTCAAGCTCTGGCCCTCGTCAGTCGCGGAAGTCAAAAGAGCGCCCGTCAGTCGCCTCTTGGATTGGGCGATGCAAAAAGACCCGAAGCTAGGGCAAGTGGCAGACCCAGAGCCAGCCAGCCGAAGCGATTACATTGATCTCATTCTGGAAGGTGGCTTTCCTGAAGCCTGAATGCTGCCACTTAGCTCCCGCCAGCCGCAGTGTCGGGATTATATAGATGCGGTCGTCGAGCGCGATGTGGGTGATATCAACCTGGTTCGAAAGCCTGATGGCCTGCGTATCGTGATCGACCAGATGGCGGCGCGCTCAGCTCAAGAAATCAGCATCTCGGAACTTGCCAAACTGAGCAGGTTGCAACCTGTTACGGTCGAACAATATCTGGATATCCTGATACGGTTGTCGATGCCTATCAAGCTGGGAGCCTGGACATCGGGTGTGAGCAAGCGGGAAATTAAGAACCCAAAATACCATTTCGCGGATTCAGGCATCGCCTGTGCCTTGCGTCGTTTCACCAAAGATACCTTCTCCATCGAAAACAATTGGCAGGCCTTGGGCGGTCTACTGGAGAGCTTTGTTTTGAACGAGCTGCTGCGCGCTGTCCCGATGCAGTGGTCTTGTCACGGTTACATTCCGGTCTCTCAACTCA
>Ga0206127_1005317_pt1 | contig 10892 bp, 9 predicted proteins | sample Helgoland_Spring_6_FD_148646 | JGI IMG/M metagenome (GOLD analysis project Ga0206127, IMG submission 148646) | Pelagic subsurface seawater microbial communities from Kabeltonne, Helgoland, North Sea - Helgoland_Spring_Bloom_20160419_1 | ecosystem: Environmental > Aquatic > Marine > Epipelagic ...
ATATAATAAGAATCACTGCTGAAAGAGACCCTAAACAAATTAGCTGGAACAGTGTAGATACTGATATAGTAGCCGAATGTACTGGAATTTTTACTTCTTTAGAGAAAGCACAATTACACATTGATGGAGGTGCAAAAAAAGTAGTTATTTCTGCTCCATCTCCTGATGCTCCAATGTTTGTTATGGGAGTAAATCATAATGATGCTAAGAACAGTGATTTAATTGTTTCTAACGCATCTTGTACTACTAACTGTCTTGCTCCGGTTGCAAAAGTTTTACATGATGAATTTGGAATCTCTGATGCACTAATGACAACAGTACATGCTACAACTGCTACTCAATTTACCGTAGATGGACCCTCGAAAAAAGATTTTAGAGGAGGAAGAAGTTCTTTAGTTAACATTATGCCTGCTTCTACAGGAGCTGCGAAAGCTGTAACTAAAGTAATACCTAGTTTAGCTGGAAAAATTACAGGAATGGCTTTTAGAGTACCTACTGCTAATGTCTCAGTTGTTGATTTAACAGTTAAGCTGGATTCTGAAACATCTTACGACAAAGTTATGGATGCTTTAAAATCCGCTTCGGAAAATGATTTAAAAGGTGTTTTAGGTTTCACTAAAGATTTGGTAGTATCACAAGATTTTATTGGAGATGCAAGAACATCGATTGTTGATTATAATGCAGGAATTGAATTAAACTCAACATTTTTTAAAATTGTTACATGGTATGATAATGAAGCTGGTTATTCAAATAAGCTCATAGACTTAGCTGCACATATCAATTCATTATAATTTTTTAATTTTAAGATAAATGAAATTAATTGTTGATAGCGGATCTACAAAAACAGATTGGATTGCTATTGATGATAACGGATCTATTCTTTTCGAAACGTTTACTTTAGGACTGAATCCTCAGGTTTTAACGGAGTATATTATAGAAGAACGTATTATTAATAATTACGATTTATATCAAAATAGAAAAAAGATTAATAAAATCCATTTTTATGGAGCAGGTTGTGGTACTAAGCCACCTAAAGAACTCTTAAAAAAAGTATTATCCACAATTTTTATTAATTCTGAATTTGATATTAAAGAAGACACTTATGCTGCAGTCTATGCCTGTTGTAAGCCAGGTGAAAAAGCAATAGTATCTATTTTAGGAACAGGTTCTAACTGTAGTTATTATGATGGTAAAGAAATCCATCAAAAAGTAACTTCCTTAGGTTATGTTTTAATGGATGATGCTAGTGGGAATTATTTTGGCAGACAACTACTAAGGGATTATTATTTTAACAAGTTATCTAAAGAGCTTGAAACTAAATTTAAAGATGAATTTAATCTACAAGCTGAGGTTATTAAAGATTATTTATATAAAAAACCAAACCCAAATACATATCTAGCAAAATTTGCTAAATTTTTAGTCCAAAATAAAGATCTTAAATATTCAAAAAAATTAATAAAAAAAGGATTTAACTTATTTATTTCAAACCAGATTAGACAATTTGATATCTGTAAAGACGTTGAATTACATTTTGTAGGTTCAATTGGCTTTTATCTCAAAGATGAATTAGAAAAAAGAATAAATAAGAAAAATTTAAAGTTAGGTAAGGTTTTGAGAAGACCAATTGAAGGTCTTGTAGCTTATCATCAAGGTTTATAATTCTATTTTTTTGCTATTACTGAAATTTCAATTTTTGCATTTTTTGGCAGTCCTGAAACTTCAACTGTTTCTCTTGCAGGTGCCGATTCTTTACTAAATTTTTTTCCGTAAATCTCGTTAACAACAGCAAAGTCTCCCATATTAGTCAAAAATATAGTAGTTTTTATAATATCATTAAAATCATATCCAGCTTCTCTTAAAACTGCATTTATATTATTTAAAACTCTAATTGTTTCATTTTCTATTGAAGTATTATCCATTTCCATGGTTTTTGGATCTAATGCTATTTGACCTGATAGGTAAAGGGTACCGTCAATAAGAACAGCTTGATTATACGGTCCTACTGGTTCCGGTGCTTCTTTTGAATTTATTATTTTTTTCATATTTGATTGCGAATAATTATTTAAACTAATTAAACAAATTAAAATTAATACAAAATTTAATTTATAAATTTTTATCTGGTAATCTTCTTTTATCATATTTTAGATCGCTTAGTAAATCAGACTTTATTCCAATAAAAAAATACCATGATGCTCTAGTGCTAAATGGTACCCAATTAAAATTCATTTTCCAGCTATCTAAGTCCCTTTCAAACCTCAACTGAGTATATGTTACGCCTTTATTTTTAAAGTCGTACCCAGATGACCCTCCAATTCTCCATTTTTTTGATAGATCAATATTGGCAGATAGCATTAATGAATTATTTGTAATATCTCTTTGTTTTTTATTATTTGAGTATGTTAATGAATGTGCAATTCTTATATCCCAAGGAATTTGGTTCTGATATAATTTTAAATCTTTCTTTTCTTCTTCACTGTTTTCATCTTCGTCTTCATCTTCTTCATTATTGTCAAAGGAACTGTCTGCGAAATCGTTTGCTCTTCCAAACAAATCGTCACTTCTACCGCCGCTTCTTGAATTATCTGATTCTCTGGATTTATCGTTATTTGAATTTTTACTTGAATATGAAAAACCTAAGTTTATATTAGCGCTAGTCATCCTAAATAAACCTCCTCCATCATTAATGTTTAGAGTATTTATCCTTCTGCCATTTTCATTTACAGTGTAAGGATCAAATGTTGCACCTAAATTTAAATCTAATTTATCATCAAATAATGAAGTTGATGTTGTCATTCTAACTGGATTCCATTTTAATGTATCAGCTGCTACATTATAACTTGTGGAAAAATTTAAATTATTTAAAAGTTTAATTTTTTTAGGTTCTAACTTCGTACTGTCCTTATCTTTTATTTTTGCTTCAAGAACGTTACTTAAACTTAAACCTATTGAACTGGAAAAAGTTTTTCCTGGTGTTCCAAAAAAACCACCTTCAAAACGTGTATACTCGCTAGTATTGCCATTAGCATCTATAATATACTCATCATAATATTTTTCAAAACTTGGATTTATTCCATAAGTAACTGAGGGTCTCATAACATGTCTTATGGATTGTATTTTTTTACCTTCTTTAAAGTTAAACACACCATATACAGTAGTTCCTAAGCTGGCACTAAAACTATACTTGTTAAACCTATCAAATCCTCTTATTGTATCTTTTATTCCTGTTGTTTGATTAATTATATCAAAGTCATTTCTTTTTATTGTTTGTCCAGTCCATACCTCATCAAACCTTCCACTCAAACTAACACTTAAATGCTTTAAAAATTTAAAATTAGTTCCTATAGGAATAGAATGTTTCATGCCATATTTGGCATCGTCAAACATTTCTTTTTTCAAAAATAATGAGTCCGATGTTTGTATTCTGTTTTCTCCTCTAACGGAGTATTGAAGATTTATATTTTTTAAAACACCTTTCTTTTGACCGTTTCTTTTAACAAATGGGTAAACTCTTTCAACATTAGCTTGAAGAGTAGGTAAACTCATGTTTACTGTTTGAGTTCTAGTATTTTGTGAATGTGAAGCCGTTAAGGACAAGTTAACAGAGGGATATCCTCTAAAAGTTTTTGAATATGAAACAGATGAATTTAAAGTGTTATTTAAAAAATTAGGGGTGTTAAGCTGATTTACTGATTCTCTAAAATAATTACTACTTCCTAAATTTACAGAAGCTGAAAATCTACTGTTAGGGTTTGATTTAGAGTCTTGACTGTGCGACCATCTAATATTATAAATATTATTTTTGGAGTATCCTGGTAGTCCTCTCTCTCCACTTATTAAGTTTTCAAATCTTAAACTTAGGGATCCGTTATAATTATATCTGACCTTGTATTTCGATTCAGCTCTGAATCCATAACTACCATTTGTATAATAATCAGCTAGAAGAGTTACATCAAAAAGATCACTTGGAGCAAAATAATATCCTCCATTTTGAATAAAATATCCCCTTTCATTGTTTTGTCCGATACTTGGAAAAATAAAACCTGTAGCTCTATTTTGTGTTAGAGGAAAATATGCAAATGGTAAAAAAATTGGTGTTGGTACATCAGCAACATATATATTACTAAGTCCTGCAATAATTTTATTTTTGGGAATGAATTTTCCTTTTCTAACTCTTATGTAATAATCAGGGTTTTCTTTTTTAGAAGTAGTAACTTTAGCTTCTTTTATAAAGTAAACTGAATCGTTTTCTTTTTTTGTGGCCAAGGCTTCAACGTTCATACCGCTTTGTTCACTTCTTGAATTCCATATTAAAGCTTTCTTAGTTTCAAAATTAAACCTAATTGAATCTGGGTTTACTTCATTGCCTGCCTGTTTAAAATAAGGTGGTTGAATAAAAGCACCAGAAGAATCTTTAATTCTTCCAGCAGAGACTTCATTTTTATTATAATCTAAGACAATAATTCCAGCTTTTAATTCAGTGTCTTGATAATAAAGTTCGGCCTTATCATATAAATATAGTTTTCCTTTTTTTTTATCAATTTTAATATATCCTTTTGCATTCCTTGTTATTTTACCTAGTAACAAAGGTTTTTTCTTCAACGAATCATTTGTAGTGATACTATCAATTTCCTTAATATCTTGTGAATAATTAATTTGAAAAGCAAGTAATATTATCAAAATAAAAATTAATTTGACAATCTTATAATTATGTGTTTTTATTGTTGACAGATTGAATCGTTTAAGTAGTAAAATTACATATATTTTTCAAGTGATAATTTATTATGAAAAATTTAATTAAGCTTGTTGTTAATTTAATAGTATTATGTTTATTGTTTTTAAACTCAAGTTTTTTATATTCTCAAGAGAATAATAATAATTTTACCGTAGTTTTAGATCCTGGACACGGAGGCAAAGACCCCGGAAACAGAGGAAATGGATATTACGAAAAGAATATTGCCTTGTCAATTGCCTTAAAAGTTGGATCTGAGTTAGAAAAACAAAGTAATATTAAAGTTATATACACAAGAAAAAAAGATGTTTTTGTAAATCTGTTTAAAAGAGCTGAAATTGCTAATAAAGCAAAAGCCGATTTATTTATCTCTATTCACTGTGATTCTCATTCATCTAATGCTTATGGAGCGGGAACTTTTGTTCTAGGATTACACGCAAATCAAAGAAATTTTGAAATTGCAAAAAAAGAAAATTCAGTAATTTTTAAAGAAGAAAACTACGAGCAAAAGTATGATGGATTTGATCCTAATTCCCCAGAATCTGTCATAAGTTTAGTTCTTATGCAAGAAGACTACTTAGATCAAAGTATAGTAATAGCAGATTTAATACAAAAAGCTTTTGTCTCTGATTTGAAAAGAAAAAACAGGACAGTTAAACAGGCTGGATTTATTGTTTTGAAATATACTTACATGCCAAGTGTTTTAGTTGAAACAGGGTTTTTAACAAATAAAAAGGAGGGAGCTTATTTAAATTCTAAAAAAGGTCAAACAGAAATGTCTAAATCAATTGCAAAAGGTATATTGAGATATAGAAACTCAATTAACTCTGATTTAATAAATAATAACAGTCAATTATTTAGTGATTTAGATAATAATTATACTGACGAATATTTTTTAAAAATTCAAATCGCTTCAAGTTCAAAAAAAGTCCCTTTAAAATCATATAATTTTAAAGGTTTAGGAAATCTCAGTTACCTAAAAAACAATAATACATATCGATACTATTTTGAAAGGACTCAAGATTATAATTTAGCTAAGTTAATGTTAAAAAGGGCAGTTAAAAGTGGATATAAAGATGCTTTAATTGTTGCTTTTAAAAATGATAAAAGTATTACAATAGAAGAATATTTATCTTCTTATAAAAATTAAATTTTGACAAAATAATTCATAACTTTGAATAAATCAATTTTACAGTTTGAAAAATAAAAACGAAATAAAAACAGGCTTTTTAGTCATTATTGGAATTGGCTTATTTATTTTCGGCTTTAGTTATTTAAAGTCAAATGATATTTTTGTCAGTGACAGAACTTTTTATTCCATTTATGAAGACGTTGAAGGAGTTGTTAACGGAACACCTGTCACGGTAAATGGATTTCCTGTGGGAAGTATAACTGACATATCTTTTTTTAAAAACAACAGTTTACTTGTTAAGTTTAGAATTGAGAACGATATAAAATTTTCAGTTAATAGTTTGGCTCAAATTTATGAAACAGGGCTTATTGGAGGTAAGGCTTTAGCTATTATTCCAGCAATGGACAACAGTAGAGTTGCTGTTTCATTAGATACTTTAAAGTCTTCTGTTGCACCTGGTTTAACAGAGCTTGTTAATGAAAAACTAACACCATTACAAGAAAATATTGAAACAATGATCCTTAGTGCCAATGATGTTTTAGAGAAAATTAATTTAGTTTTTGATGATCCTACCAGAGCTAATCTAAGAACAAGTGTTTCTGATTTTTCAGAAACAATTTCAGATTTAAAAGAAACTAGTGCGATGATTAAATCTGTTGTAAAATCTAATAAGAGTAGTATAAATAACTCTATTGAAAATATTAATGATATTTCAAATAACCTTTCTTCATTTTCTAATACAATTAATTCTAGTGATCTAGAATTGACTTTAAAGAATTTAAAATCTTCATCAGAGAATCTAGCATCTGTATTAGAAAATATTAATAATGGTAATGGTTCTATTTCAAAATTAATTTCTAGTGATACTTTGTTCAATAACTTGAACGATGCTTCTAAGTCTATTGATCTTCTACTTGAAGATATAAGACTAAATCCAAAAAGATATATTCATTTTTCAGTTTTTGGAAAAAAAAACAAACCTTTTCAATCAAATAAAAATTAATCTTTGATTTCATTAATTCCTAATATAATTTTTATTGCTATTTTTTGTTATGCCATATTTTTGTTTAGTAAAAATGTAAAAAAAATATATAGAAATATAAATCTAGGAATTTCAATTGACAGAAGTGATAATAAAAAAACAAGATTAATTCAGATGCTTAAAATTGCTTTTGGTCAATCTAAAATGATAGATAAGCCAATTGTTGGATTATTACATATTGTAGTTTATGTTGGATTTTTGGTTATTAATATTGAATTGCTCGAAATTATTGTTGACGGTTTTCTTGGAACACACAGAGTATTTGCTCCATTTTTAGGGTCTTTTTATAATTTTTTAATTGGATTTTTTGAAATATTTGCTTTGTTGGTTATTGTGTCAGTAATTATTTTTTGGATTAGAAGAAACATGTTAAATATTAAAAGATTTCTTAGTCTTGAAATGAAAGGCTGGCCAAAGAATGATGCCAATATTATACTTTATGTAGAAATTGTTTTAATGTGCTTGTTTTTAACAATGAATGGTGCAGATTTATGGATTCAACAAAATGCTCCTGAATTTAATTATGTTTCTGCTGGTTCTTTCCCTGTAAGTCAATATCTATTACCACTTTTTAATGGTTTCTCATCAAATGTTATTTTTATTATTGAAAGAACTGCTTGGTGGTTACATATAATAGGAATTTTATGTTTTTTAAATTATTTATATTATTCAAAACATCTTCATATTTTACTTGCATTTCCAAACACTTACTTTGCTAATTTGAATGCAAAAGGAAAATTATCAAATTTAAAGTCAGTTACTAATGAAGTTAAAATGATGCTCGATCCTAGTATAGACCCTTATGCTTCCACATCATCTGTTGAAGTTTCTAAATTTGGAGCTTCTGATGTTTTTGATTTATCAAAAATTCAATTACTGAATGCTTATACTTGTACCGAATGCGGAAGGTGTACTAGCGAATGCCCTGCAAATCAAACCGGTAAAAAACTTTCTCCTAGAAAAATTATGATGGATACCAGAGACAGAATGGAGGTAGTTGGTAATAATATTGATGTTAACAATGGTGAGTTTAAACCTGATGGTAAAGAACTGTTGGGTGACTATGTTACAAATGAAGAATTATGGGCATGTACATCTTGTAATGCATGTGTTGAGGCTTGTCCTATTGGAATTGATCCTTTGTCCATAATAATGGATATGAGAAGGTACTTAGTAATGGAAAAATCAGATGCTCCGTCTGAACTTAATAATATGATGTCCAATATAGAAAATAATGGTGCACCATGGCCTTTTAATCAAATGGACAAACTTAATTGGAAAAATGAAATTTAATTTAATATATATAAATGAAACAAGAAGACGTAGACAAATTACTTAGTGAAAAAATTGAAGATGGTGAACATATTAGTCCAATTCTTCCTCAGGGAATTAAAAACTATTTAATAGATATAGATGGCACAATATGTGACGATATTCCTAACGAGGAGCCAGAAAGGATGGCAACGGCTAATGTTTATCCAGATGCTTTAATTACTCTAAATAAATGGTATGATGAGGGTCACATTATTTGTTTTTTTACATCAAGAATTGAAGAACACAGAGAAGTTACTGAAAACTGGTTGAACAAACACGGGTTTAAGTTTCATGGTATGGTTATGGGAAAACCAAGAGGAGGTAATTATCATTGGATAGACAATCATTTAGTAAAAGCTACAAGGTATAATGGTAAATTTACTGACTTAGTTGATAAAAAAGTTACTATTGAAGTGTTTGACGATGGTCAACACGAATAATTATGAAAAAAATAGAGATTCACACTTTTTCGGAACTAATTGCCAAAGGAAAAACCCCTGAAATTTTATTTTGGGTGGGTTGTGCTGGTAGTTTTGATGAAAGAGCAAAAAAGATTACAAAGGCATTTGCAAACATATTAAATCAGGCAAATGTTTCTTTTGCTGTTTTAGGAAGCGAAGAAGGATGTACTGGAGATCCAGCTAAACGAGCTGGAAATGAATTTTTATTTCAAATGCAGGCCTTGACAAATATTGAAGTTTTAAATGGCTATAACATTAAAAAAATTGTTACAACATGTCCTCATTGTTTTAACACCCTTAAAAACGAATACCCAGAACTCGGAGGTAATTATGATGTTATGCATCACACTCAGTTTATTAAATCACTTTTAAATGATGGTAGAATTACTGTTAAAGGTGGAACTTTTAAAGGCAAAAGAATAACTTTTCACGATCCATGTTATTTAGGTCGAGCTAACAATGTTTATGAAGCACCGAGAAAAGTATTAGAAAAACTGGATATAGAACTTTCTGAAATGAAAAGTTGTAAACAGAAAGGACTTTGTTGTGGAGCAGGAGGGGCACAAATGTTCAAGGAAGCTGAAACAGGAGATAAAGAAATCAATATTAAAAGAACTGAGGAAGCACTTGAAACCAAGCCCGATATTATAGCTGCTGGTTGTCCGTTCTGTAATACAATGCTTTCTGATGGGATAAAAAACAAAAAGAAAGAAGATGAAATTGAAGTTTTAGACATTGCTGAGCTTATTAATAAGGCCTCAGATTTATGATACTTCCTTTTATAAAAATGCCATTGGATTCAAGAATTTGGATATATCAATCAAATAAGAAAATTCATGAACAAGAACTTATTCAGATTAAAACTAAACTTACAGCATTTTTAAAAAATTGGACTGCTCATGGAGATGATTTAAAATCCAGTTTTGAAATAAAATACAATAGATTTTTAATTATTGCTTTAAACGAAAAATCTACTAAAGCTTCAGGGTGTTCTATTGATAGTTGTGTTCATTTTATTCAAAAAATTGAAAAAGATTACGGTCTAAATTTACTTGATAAAATGAATGTCACTTTCAAGCAAGGTGATTATATTTCGTACAAATCTATTGTCGAATTTAAAAATTTAATTAAGAATAACTCAGTTTCAAAAAATACAATTGTTTATAATAATCTTGTTGTAGATATTGAAGATTTTAATAAAAACTGGGAAGTACCAGCTTCAAAAAGTTGGCACTCTAGATTATTTTGATAGGCAATAAGTTTACTTTTATCTAAAAATCCTCACAACAAAATTTATTTTCTTTAAATTTAATTTTATTATTTTAAAATGAAGTTTTTAAAAACACTCTTATTATTTCTTTTATTTTATAATTATTCTTTTTCTCAAAACCCTTTAATTTCTAAAGACAAAGTAAAGCAAGAAATCTGGGTGGATAGCATATATAACTCTCTTTCTACTGATCAAAAAATAGGTCAACTATTTACAATTTGGGTAGCAACCAAACAAGGCGCTGATAAAATGAAAGAAGTTTCTTCAATAATTAAAAAAAATCATCTTGGAGGATTGATTTTTTCTTTAGGTAATATTAAGGATCAGGCAAAATATACCAATGAATTTCAATCGATTTCAAAAGTACCTTTACTAATTGGTATGGATGCAGAGTGGGGCATTGGAATGAGATTAGATGACGCATTTTCTTTTCCTTACAACATGACTCTTGGAGCTGTAAATGATGAATCATTAATATATAATGTTGGAAAAAGAATTGGAGTTCACGCTAAAAGAATTGGAGTTCATATTAATTTTGCTCCAGTAACTGATATTAATACAAACCCTAACAATCCAATTATTGGTAGCAGATCATTTGGAGAAGATAAATTGAGTGTTACAAATAAATCTTTATCATATTTAAAGGGTATGCAATCTGAGGGTATAATGGGTTCAGCTAAGCATTTTCCTGGCCATGGAGATACATCTACAGATTCTCACAAGACTTTACCTACAATAAACTTTTCAGCTAAACGAATAAACGAAGTGGAGTTGTTTCCATATAAAAAATTAATTGACAATAATCTATCAAGTGTAATGGTTGCTCATATGGAAGTTCCATCTTTAGAAAAAGAACCTAAAATGCCCTCGACTTTATCAAAGAATATTATTTCTAAACTTTTAAAAAAGAAATTAAAATTTGAAGGTTTAGTAATTACAGATGC
>Ga0206127_1005322_pt1 | contig 10887 bp, 9 predicted proteins | sample Helgoland_Spring_6_FD_148646 | JGI IMG/M metagenome (GOLD analysis project Ga0206127, IMG submission 148646) | Pelagic subsurface seawater microbial communities from Kabeltonne, Helgoland, North Sea - Helgoland_Spring_Bloom_20160419_1 | ecosystem: Environmental > Aquatic > Marine > Epipelagic ...
CCTCATAAATCTCCAGCATAGTTGCGCGGGTATTAGGCACAGCTTTGGCGCCCACACCCACAGTCACCAACGCACTGGGCTCTTCAGCACCCGCCGAATAAACACCCCGCGCACGGTGATATTTAAAGCTGCGACCGACTATCTTAATGCCATTGGCCAACAGCGCAGAGGCCAGCGTATCGCCCGCAAAACCCTGATAGGTTTTACCATCGTAGATAAAATTAATAACCTGATTACGGTCAATTAATGGCGCCAGTTGAGCACTCTGTTTGACGTCAACTCGGCCTGGTTTTCCATTGCCCATGCTCATGCTCATGCCGCACCATCCTTGTTTTGGCTATTAACAGCGCCCGACTGCGACTGGCTGTTTTGCCAATTCTGCCAAGCGCCAACAATCTCGGCACCACTCACCTCATGGGTCAATGTGTTGCGCGTCACTTTTAATAACAGGCGGCAACCCTGAACATGGTGCCAATAGTCCTGATGCACACCCATGGGATTAGTTCGGCTATAAACATAGCCACACCAATCTTCAATATTCGTATTATCTGCGTCGGGACGCGTGACAGTAGCATCGCCGCGGTAGGTAAACTCGCCAGAATCACGAGGACCGCAATAAGGACAGGGGATTAACATATCGATACACTCCGGTTACATTGATAAATTGCACGCATTTTTAATGGGCTCCTGGAAATGGGCCAATGCCTTTTTCATCAATGGTGGTGCCGCGATTAAACCGATCCAGCGTAAACGCAGCGTTATATTCGTGGGGTTGGTCGTTGGCAATGGTATGGGCAAAACACCATCCAGACGCAGGCGTCGCCTTAAAGCCGCCATAACACCAACCACCATTTAGGTAGAGACCGTCTTTGGGGGTTTTGGTAATAATCGGACTGCCATCCATCGACATATCCATAATCCCGCCCCAGTGACGCAACAGCCGTAAACGACTGGCATTGGGAAATAATGCTACGGCAATACTCATCACATCTTCAATCATGGGCAAATTGCCACGCTGGGCGTATGAATTATACAAATCAGGGTCACCGCCAAATACCAGACCACCCTTGTCCGATTGAGAGATATAGAAGTGTCCGGCACCAAAACTGACCACAGTATCCAATAGGGGTTTAATCGGCTCAGTGACAAATGCCTGCAACACATGACTTTCAATCGGCAGAGAAGTTAATCCAGCCATCGCCATTACATGACTGGTATGACCCGCAACCGCGACACCCACTTTTTTAGAGCCGATCTTGCCGCGAGTCGTCTGCACGCCCACCACTTTGTTACGATCATTTTCATCAAATACAAAACCGGTCACCTCACAGTTTTGAATAATATCCACACCCAACATATCCGCACCACGGGCATAGCCCCAAGCCACCGCATCGTGGCGTGCAGTTCCAGCGCGCTCTTGCAGCAGTGCTCCTACAATAGGAAATCGCGCATTGGGCGTAACATCCAATCCCGGAACTCTGGCTGCTACTTCCTCCCTCCCAATCAACCGGGCATCGACTCCTTTCATGCGCATTGCATTACCACGGCGAGCATGGGTGTCCATCTGCGCTGGCGTATGAGCTAAATTCAAGATACCACGCTGAGAAAACATCACGTTGTAGTTGAGCTCTTGAGAGAGGCCTTCCCAGAGTTTCATCGAATGCTCATAGAATTGAGCATTGGCAGGCATCTGGTAGTTAGAGCGCACAATGGTGGTATTGCGACCCACATTGCCGCCACCCAGCCAGCCTTTTTCTAGCACGGCTATATTGGTAAGGCCATGGTTTTTAGCGAGATAATAAGCGGTAGCCAAACCATGGCCACCGCCACCAACAATAATAGCGTCGTACTCGGGCTTGGGGTCGGGAGATCGCCAGGCTTTGGCCCAGTGCTTGTTACCGCTCAGTGCATTGGCGGCAAGGGAGAGGAAGTTATAGCGCATAGATTGTCCGTGTTTTCCGTATTAGTTTTGGGTTGGATCAATCTGAATGATAGTGCGGCGAGTGGGGGTTGGTAGAGGTATCGGGAAAATCGTTGGGGGGGATTAGGGGGGGCGATGGCGGGGTTTGGCTCGTCGCCGAGGAAAATTAGATAGGGTGGGATTAGTTGCATCGATTGGGTCTCTATAAAGCGTTAATGTTGCTTATTGCCATAAAAATCGGCAGCTTTAGAGTCTAATCGGGAGCACGTAAATCAATAGTGGAATCGAATAATTCGTTGGAGGGGATTAGTAAAAACGATGTTACGACAAGGTCCCTTAATGTTAGCTCGCCATAACATACTGTGCGTTTTTCTAGAAGGTCCCCCGAAGCTCTAACTCGCTAAAGTGACTTACCCGGAATCCATTGCGTGCCGGCCAGAGGTACTCGCGCCATTGCAGCCGCCTCCACGCTCAAGGCCACCAAATCTTCAGGTTCAAGATTGTGCAAATGCGATTTACCGCAGGCCCGCGCAATGGTTTGCGCCTCCAGCACAATGCACTGCAAATAATTCGCCAAACGGCGCCCGCCTAACACAGGGTCAAAGCTGGCCATCAACTCGGGGTCCTGAGTGGAAATGCCCGCGGGGCATCGCCCTTCCTGATAATCGTCATAAAAACCCGCCGCAGAACCTAACTTGCGATAGGCCGCACTAAACTTTTGATGGTTGCAGCCCAAGGCCACCAAAGCGGCGGTACCAATTGAGACCGCATCGGCACCCATGGCCATGCACTTGGCCACATCGGCACCGTTGCGAATGCCTCCCGACACAATCAACTGCACTTTGCGATGCATGCCCATTTCTTGCAAAGCCTGTACCGCTTGTGGAATTGCCGCGAGTGTCGGAATGCCAACGTGTTCTATAAACACTTCTTGAGTGGCGGCCGTGCCGCCCTGCATACCGTCAACCACGATCACATCGGCGCCCGCTTTTACTGCGAGTTTAACGTCGTAGTAAGTTCGCGTTGCGCCCACTTTCATAAAGATAGGAATTTGCCAATCGGTAATTTCCCGCAACTCTTCAACTTTAATTTTTAAATCATCGGGGCCGGTCCAATCGGGATGACGACAGGCACTGCGCTGGTCCACCCCTTTTGGCAAGGTGCGCATGGCCGCCACGCGGTCCGTTATTTTTTGGCCCATCAGCATGCCGCCACCGCCGGGTTTGGCACCCTGCCCCAACACAATTTCAATGGCATCGGCTTTGCGCAAATCGTTAGGGTTCATGCCGTAACGTGAGGGTAAGTATTGATAAACCAAGGTTTTGGAATGGCCTCTTTCTTCTGGTGTCATGCCGCCGTCACCGGTGGTGGTGGACGTGCCCATGGCGTTAGCTCCCCGCCCCAGTGCTTCTTTAGCTGGCCCAGACAAAGCACCAAAACTCATTCCCGCAATGGTCACGGGAATGTCTAGGTGCAAAGGTTTTTTGGCAAAACGCTTGCCCAGCACCACATCCGTTGCGCAAGTTTCACGATAACCTTCCAGCGGGTAGCGCGACATGCTGGCACCTAAAAATAATAAATCATCAAAGTGTGGCACTTTGCGTTTTGCACCAAAACCACGAATGTCATAAATACCGGTCGTGGCGGCGCGATCAATTTCCGCTAAAGTATCGCGGTCGAAAGTAGCGGATTCTTTTAATCCTGGCTGTTCTGTTGTCATGCTCAAACCTCCTTACAGTTCGATCTTGTTCGGCTTTGCTCGGCCTTATAGTTGGGCATTATCAATGTGAAAGTTATATAAACTGCGGTCTGTGCCGTAGCGTTTAAATCCCAGCGGATTGGCATCACTATCGGCGCGATGTAACAAAACCTCCAAGGCTTCGAGGTGCTCGGAACGCATCGGCTTTTCTACGCAGGCGGTGCCTAAAGATTTCACTTCACCCTGTACGTAAATATGTGCTTCATAGAGAGAGTCACCCAAGTTATCACCGGCATCACCACAGACAACCAAGGTGCCTGCCTGCGCCATAAAACAACTCATGTGGCCGACATTACCCTTCACTACAATGTCAGCCCCTTTTAAAGAAATACCACAGCGAGCGGCCGCGTCGCCTTCCACAACCAATAAACCGCCGTGGGCTGTAGCACCCGCGGCTTGCGAGGCATTGCCTTGAACTCGCACAACCCCCGACATCATATTCTCTGCCACACCAACGCCTGCGTTGCCTTCCACGGTGACGTTCCCACACTGGTGCATGCCCGCGCAGTAATAACCCACGTGATCTTTAATCACCACGTCAACACTGCTGTTGATACCGCAAGCCAAGGCGTGGGCACCTCTGGCATTGAGCACTTCAAATTTTTCTGCGGCCGTCTCTGGTGTGGCCTTGGCCAGATTGTGTAGCGCCTGATTCAATTCACGCACTGACTGCTGGTTTAAATCAAAACAATTCATCATAAACTCCCTAAGCGGCTTGATGGGACCAGGTGTATACCGTGGCGGGTTCAGGCTCCCACAATTTGGCGCCCTCGATACCGGGCAAATGCGCCAAGGCCTGATATTCCGATGCAATAGCAACATAGTCATCCGTCTCGGCCAAAATGGCGGGTTTGCAGCCAATGGGGTCGCGCACAACGGCAAAACCATCACGCGTGCCAATGGTGAGTGTGTAAAAACCATCGAGGTCGTCCAAAGCGTGATGCAAGGCGGTTTTCAAATCATCGCCCTCCCGCAGGCGCCAAGTTAAATAACCCGCGGCTACCTCGGTGTCATTTTCAGTTTGAAATTCAATGCCTTCACGTCTCAGTTGTTCACGCAAACGATTGTGGTTGGAGAAAGAACCGTTGTGGACCAAACACACATCCAGACCGCTTGAAAAAGGGTGGGAACCCTCAATGGTGACGGTACTTTCGGTGGCCATGCGCGTGTGGCCAATCACATGGGAACCCTGCATGGCCGTTAAGCTAAACTGACTAGCAATTTTTTGTGGCAGGCCTATTTCTTTATAAATTTCAATCGAACGACCCGCACTCAGTAGGCTGACATCCGGATGTTGATCCCGCAGATAGGCACGCAGGCTAGGTTCATCGGCTTTCAGAATAAGGGTGGCGGTGTTGTCATTGCGGGTCAGTGTAAGCTCTGCGTCAAAGGTTTTTCCCAGTGCGTCCGCTAACATCTGCCACGCATAACCCTCATGCAGGCACTGCAAATTCAGCTTTAACACACCCGGTTCCAGAACAGTGCCATAGACCGCAAAGCCCGCACTATCGGGACCACGGCCTGTCATCGCGACCAGCATAGGCTCAAACAATTCCCCAAGCCGCGGCCCCAGCGCTGGGTTTTTCAGATAAATACCAACGATCCCACACATAGATATTGCCTCTTTTGTACTCAGATTTACTTCTTGAGAAATATTACCTATGAGAATATAACATTACCAGTAGTAATTTATAAATAAATGAAAAACCTCACTGTTAGGTTTACAAGGCTGGAATTGCAGGCAATACTGCCCTCCCACTACTCATGAGACCGATTATTTATGACTAGCGCAGGAGAGACCGCGTCAGCCAGCAGCCTGGAACAACATATTGGCAGAGCCGTCAGGCAGGAACGCAATAAACAGGGGCTTAAAATTACCGATGTGGCACAACTGGCCAACATTAGTCAGGGGATGTTAAGCCGCATCGAAAATGCTCAGGTGTCTACCAGCCTTGAAACGCTCCACCGGCTTTGTGAGGCTTTGGGTTTGAAGCTGTCGCAGGTTTTTAATGACTTCGACCAGCCGGAGGGAACGGCACAGCATACAAAAGCCGGTGAAGGTCACGAGGTGGTGAGACGTGGCACGGAGCGCGGGCATACTTACCACTTGCTCTCGTATCAAATTGGGCCGGAGAAAAGTATTGAACCGTTTTTAATTTTGATGGATGATGCCAGTGAGGTTTTTCCAACCTTTTCGCACCCGGGAACAGAGTTTATTTATATGCTTGAGGGGGAGATGGAGTATCGACATGGGAATCATACTTATAGTTTGAAGCCGGGCGATACTTTGGTGTTTGAGGGCGAAGTGCCGCATGGCCCGGAGAAGCTGTTGGAGGTGCCGATTCGCTTGTTGTCGGTGTTTAATTATGGGGGGAAAGGCCAGGGGTAAGCCGCGACTATTGGCGAGGGCTGGAACAAGCCATATTCTAATCGACAAACAGTGCAAACGGATTGAGCGGCAGCTTTAATTGAGGGGTGTTAATGGCGATCTAAAACCGCGGATTATGTTGGGGGGCTTCCCATAAACGCGCTTTATATCCACCGCCAACAAGGGCGAAGGTGCCGCTTACCTGCGACTGGCTAATGGCGGATATAAGAATTTCTAATTCAGCTTGAAGACTTAAGACAAAACGGCTGCATTCTGGTCAATCACAATCAAACCTATCGCCGAGCCATTATTCTTAGGGTAGTTGGAAATCAGCTGGCATGAGGAATGACGAGCCAAGGATTTTTATATGAAAAACACAAAAATTACGCTACCTGATTCAGAATTACTAGAGCCTGCTTCACAGCTGTTAATGGGGCGATCTAAAAACGCGGATTATGGATTACTTAACCTAAACCACGGTTTTAGGTCGCCATTAACATCCCTACTCACTTACTTTTAGATCGCCATTAACATGCGCTGCAAAAACCAATAAATTCCTATTGAACATAGGACGGAGGATGCCAGTACCCCTGCAGCAGAGAATGCAGCGGTTGGCATTAGTCTCCGAAAGGCCATGCCCGCCAATACCATCAACATCACTAACATTATCTGCCCTGCTTCGACGCCAGCATTAAAGCCCAGCAGTGCCGATAGAATATGGGCGTCTGGCAAATTTGCTTCAGCAAGTACTGTGGCAAAACCAAATCCATGAATTAGTCCAAAGCCCCCAGTTAGCCAGGGTCGCAGATCTTGCGCCTTGGCTTGAGTGGTGCTGAGTTTTAGGTAGCAAACACTGAACAAGGCGAGGCCCATCATGACCAATGCCACATCGAGTCGCCCAATCCAACCTAATACTAGTGCGACTGCTAGTAAGCCAACACCCATATAGGGGGCGATGCGTTGGGTAGACGCGGTTTTAACCATGACATTTTCAATCGCCACGATGGCAATGCTAAAACCAATCAATGACTCTACTAGTGGTACCTTAACTGCAATAATATTGAGCGTAGCAAGGGTTAGTGTCAGGCTATGCCCGAGGGTAAAGCCTGTCACCAGCAAGATGATGTTGCGCAGTCGTCCGCCCAGTAATAATAGCGTGGCGAGAAAGGCGATGTGATCTAGGCCAGCTAATATATGTTCAAAACCCAGCGAGAAGTAAACCAATACAATCTCTAAGGCGCCCTGCTCGGTTCTTGGCTCAGCATTATTTAATTCAATTTTTTGCGTTTGCTGCCCTGCGGTAAAGATTTTTTCAAATAATGGATGATCGGACTGGCTGATTTTGGCGATATGTAAATGGGTTGGAATCTCATTAAAAAAAGCGCTGTTATTAATCGTCATTGCATCAGTGTTTTGTGGGCACTGGTATTGGGCGCTAATACGAACATAGCCTTTTCGTGCCCGCTGACTCTGGGGTGGTATAACCACTTTGCAGGGTACGGCCTCAGCACTCAGTTTGATATTCTGGGTAAGGTACCTAGACAGGTCATCTCCTAAGCGGCGGGTGTCATAAGACTTGGTCAATAGGGTTTTAACGGCGCTCTCCGGCACGACAAAGCTAAGCTGGATCTGATCTTGGTTTACTCGCCAAGTTGAGAAGGACTGGCTTAGGGGATCCGCATTAGCCGATATAGGGATAATGCAGAGCAAGAGGCCCAGAAATATTCCGATAAGACTCCTTAGGGGTATGAGGCTTATGTCTATTAGGCCAACCACACCCTTTGCCTTAGGGTTAGGGTTACTCCGTAACAATATGCGCCTCGGCTTTTAGCATCCTAAGGTAGTCCTGCAAGGCGTCCTCTTCCTGCTCTCGGTGATAGACGCTGGCGATCTGTTCTCGCATCAGGCTAAAGTGGGGCAGCGAGGGAATTTCTTTGGCGATAACTATTAGCAGTACATAGCCCGACTGCAGGGGAATAGGCTCGCTTACCTCACCGCTATTGAGTGACTGGAGCTGCCCAAATAGACCTGCCTCAAGATAGGCTTTTAGCTTGGGCTCTGGCACTGGGCTATCGGGTGGTGGGATCAATGTTTTGTCTGCCAGTTCACTGACAAGACTGAGTGATTCTTCGCCACGCAGTCTTTGCAGAGCTTCTTTAGCCCGCCGTTCCGATTCTGGGCCTCTAAAATCCAGGCGCCGGATATGAATTTGCGTAGCAGGCAAGAAGTAGGCTTTTTTATCCTGATAGAACTGTTGCAATTCTGTGTCAGTCACCGGTTTTGAGGCAATGTCGGCAACGGCCACTGTCATGACGGCGTCGACCATCGCTTTGCGCACCTTGGCATCGGATTCCAACAGCCCCATATCCCGCCCGCGCTGAATCAATAGGCGCTCTTCAATTATGCGGTCAAGTACCTGACGTTGATCTTCGTCCGTTAATGCATAGTTGCTTTTGGCATTAATTCTCTTGAGAACCGATTGATATTCTTCAGTGTTGATCAACTGATCGTTAATACGGGCCACTGTGCCATGGGGTAAGGAACCAGGCATGTCCTTAACTACGCCAATGAGGGCTAAGGTAAAGCCAATAATGGCACCAGCAGCCAGTAGCCCATGTGACCCTATTACTTTATTGAATTTTATCGAATTCACCTGTGCTATTCCTTAGCCACATAGTTAGCATAGATTGGGGATGACCAGGCGCGTTCTTCCCCTGGCATTAAGGGACAGCCGTCTTCCACGGTACAGAGGGTGACATCAATCGCTTTACCGTTTTCATCAAACTTGGTTTGCATGCCGCCCATATTCATAATCAATGTCGGTTCCTGTATCGCGCGTACATAATAGATGGTGTCGCGTTTTTCAGTACTGTACTCAGGGTCTGTAAAGTCGACAGAGCAGCCCTCAGTATCCGGGTCACATTGCAGCACTTTCCACGGGTCCTCAATCAGATTAGCTATCTTTTCATCTTTGCTGGTCTGTGGTTGGATGCGTACCACTTCAATGCGGGTGATGCGTTTGCGTTCTTCGGAGGGGTTGTAGCATTCGTTATTGCAGTAGGCTTTAAGTTTTTTCGGGCCTAGTGCTTCGGCACTGTGGCTTGGGCAGCCAGGTAACTGTTTAAAATCACCCAAAGCACGGACCTCAAAACGAGGGGTATCTGCCAGCGATAGTTCGCTGCCCATAGGGTGTTTATCAGTACCCTTAATCAAATCGAACCAGAGTAGAATACGATCGCCGCTGGTGGCATAGGTTTCCTTTCGTTTTAGTGCATCCCAAATTTCTTCGCGACTTCGGCCGGCTGTGTGCACTGCCGCAAGCCCGCCATTGTTTGAGTAAGAATAGTTTCTCCCGGGAGCGTAAACCGGCTTGCCCATTTTAGCTGCGTATTTTGCATGAGTTGGCAGATTGGTTAGAAGTGAAGACCAAAACACTTCTGGATTAGCCTCCTTCACCGTAGCAATCCCTGGACGGCCGTCATGGGTATCAGTGGAGCCTATAAACCCCCAACGAAACCGGAGGGCTTTGTCAGGATTATCAAAATTACTCAAGGCCAATCCATATTGTACGGAACGCTGAGGCCTATATTCATTCGTCGGTAGAAATGCGTCGCGAACTTGGCCTGCATCGAGCCAGTCTTTTTGGTTCGCAGTCACGGCGGTCTGAGTAGCGACCCCACCACCATGTGTCCCTCCAGCACCTTTTTCATAGTGCCGCACATAAGCGGCCTGCGTCGCAGCTGCCTTCTCAGCGCACATCGCATCGTCCGATTGATCTTTCATGCATTGCTCGTAGGCAATCTCTCCAGCCTGCCAACATATCGGCAAATAATTATTGTTGGGTTGGGGACAGTACCACGTGCCATTCTCATTGACCCCTATTTCTTGGAAATCGAAGTATTGCTCAGAATTTCCATGGAGAGAAAATATTTCCACTCCATCCAGTTTTTTGGGACGCTGTGTTGAATTTAATGACGACTTAAAAGTGGATAATAATGGGCTATGCAACCCTGAGGTCATCGCATGTGGCATCACTAAGTAGTCAAAACCCCATTCATCTAATTTGTCCATTAGCTCTCTCGGCGTATCGGCTTCTTCATAACAGGCTTCAGGTAATTCTCGGCTGTTCACATCGGGGTCACAGGAGGGCAAAGCCTGAATATCGTCGAAATAGTCACCGTAAGTACGACGAACAAGCTCGAGAGAGAATTCTGAGCGCACGTCTCCTCCTGCCCCCTTTGAGGCAAATGAGGAATCTCTCATAAATTTACCACTAGTGGCGGCGATGGGACGTATCGGTAACCGGTCGTCATCATCATGTGAAAAATATACATTGTGGTGGCCAAAAAAATTTTTTGCCGTGGTGGCCCATTGCGTCCATTCAAACCCCATAAAACTCACCATATCAGGGTTTCGAGGATCGCCCGCCACCGCATTGCATTGGCGAATAGATGCCTTTGCATCCCGCCAAATATCTGGAGTGTAACTTTCCGCATGATCCGTCAACGCCCAAAAATCGAGGCCAGCACAAAAACGGGCATAATCACAGGATACTCCTGGATTACGATTAACAGCTTGACCTAAGAATGTTCGTTTTAAGTTATTCGTTGCGAAATCAATAGACATCGACGTATGTACGTGCATATCACCAAAGAGTATTTGCTTTGGATTATCTATATGAATACGCTCGGCACCATCCTTCTGCGTTATTATTTTTTTAGCGACGGATTGTCGAGGTGTGTCAACAATGCTCACATCCACTGGTGTTAAAATTGAATTTGGTTCGTGTTCAGCTACACTAGACTCTGGAAGGTTGCACCCCCATAAACCCGCCATTAC
>Ga0206127_1005325_pt1 | contig 10885 bp, 11 predicted proteins | sample Helgoland_Spring_6_FD_148646 | JGI IMG/M metagenome (GOLD analysis project Ga0206127, IMG submission 148646) | Pelagic subsurface seawater microbial communities from Kabeltonne, Helgoland, North Sea - Helgoland_Spring_Bloom_20160419_1 | ecosystem: Environmental > Aquatic > Marine > Epipelagic ...
GGGTCATAACGTGCCGCTTTTGGTCAACTTGCAACCGGCGGGTGAATATCTTGGCGAAGATTATCACCGAGCCGGAGGCGTGCCGGCCGTGGTTGGCGAATTGCTTGCCGCAGGGCTGCTGCCGCACCCCGATGCCATGACAGCCAACGGCAAAACCATTGCTGAGAATTGCCAAAAATGCCGCAGCACAAATACCGATGTGATCAAGCAAGTCACAGCGCCAATGGTAGATTCGGCCGGCTTTATCAACCTGAAAGGCAATTTGTTTGACAGCGCGATCATGAAAACGTCTGTAATATCTCAAGAATTTCGCGAGCGCTACCTGTCCGATCCAGCCAACCCAAATTGTTTTGAGGGGCGCGCCATCGTCTTTGATGGGCCGGAAGACTTCCACCATGGCATTGATGATCCAAGCCTAGATATCGACGAACATTGCATCTTGATCATGCGAGGGGCTGGACCGATAGGCTACCCCGGCGGGGCGGAAGTGGTGAATATGCGTCCACCCTCTTATCTTTTGACAAAGGGCATTACCTCCCTGCCGTGTTTGGGCGATGGGCGGCAATCGGGCACCTCTGGATCACCTTCAATTCTGAACGCCTCACCAGAGGCGGCAGATGGCGGCGGCTTGGGCCTGGTGCAAACCGGTGATATCATCCGCATTGATTTGAATGCTTGCACCGCAGATATGCTGGTTGAACCAGCCGAGATCGAGCGTCGCAAAGCGGCTCTTGGCCCGCGTCCTTTTACCCCGGTCAGCCAAACCCCTTGGCAAGAATTGTTCCGTCAAAAAGTGAGACCTTTCTCAGAAGGCATGACACTGGACGGAGCCCATGACTATCAAGACATCGCGCGCAAACATATGCCACGAGACAACCACTAGGAGATTTTTAAATGAAATTAGTTCGCTATGGCGACACTGGCGCAGAGCGCCCTGGCTTGATTGATCCAGAAGGCGTGCTGCGCGACCTGTCCGGTCACGTCACAGATATCAACGCAAGCACGCTCAGCGCTGAAGCGCTGGCCCGCATAAAGGCGCTGGATCCAAGCAGCCTGCCCGCTGTCACTGGCTCACCGCGTCTTGGTCCAGTTGTTGGCAATATTGGCAAGTTTCTATGCATCGGACTGAATTATTCCGATCACGCAGCGGAAACTGGCGCCGCTATACCAGAACATCCCATTTTGTTTTTCAAAGCCAACTCCGCCATCACGGGCGCCCATGATGATGTGGTGATGCCGCGCGGGTCTACCCATACAGATTGGGAAGTCGAACTTGGGGTGGTGATCGGCACGGCCGCAAAATATGTCAGCGAAGAGGACGCTTTGGACCATGTCGCCGGCTATTGCATCGTCAATGACGTATCAGAGCGGCATTTCCAAACCCAGCTGACCGGGCAATGGACCAAGGGCAAAAGCTGCGACACTTTCGGCCCCACAGGCCCCTATCTCGTGACCCGAGATGAAATTCCAAACCCGCAGGCGCTGGACATGTCGCTGGATGTGAACGGCAAACGCATGCAAACTGGAAATACAGCGACCATGATCTTCACGGTGGCGCAAATTATCAGCCATCTGTCCCAGCTCATGACGCTCCACCCGGGTGATGTCATCACCACCGGAACCCCTCCGGGCGTGGGGATGGGCATGAAGCCAGAACCGGTCTACCTCAAGCCAGGCGATGTGATGGAGCTGGAAATTGCAGGCCTTGGCCGGCAACGCCAGACCGTGCGCCAGGACGCATAAACCCGCCGCCCCACCTGCGTCATCGCGCATGGGTGGGGCGGCCATATACGCACCCACTGATTTGCCATGACTGCCATATCGACGATACGCAATCTCGGCCCGGCCATGCAGGCCGAGTTGAATGAGGCCGGCATTCCAACCGCGGAGGCGCTGCGCGATTGCGGCGCAGATGAGGCCTACAAACGATTGCTATGCTCTGGGGCGCGACCGCATTTCATCGCCTATTACGTCCTGCATATGGCGCTGCAAGGCCGCCCATGGAATGATTGCAAAGGTGCGGAAAAAGCGGCACTGCGTCAGCAGTTCGATGCGCTGGTCGCCCAGCACCGCGCGTTGAGCGATCACGGCATTGAAAAAATTTTAGATCGCATCGGCACGGGCCAGAGGCGATAAAAAAAGGCCGCACCCCGCGGAGTGCAGCCCTCAAGCCCTATGGGTTTGAGTTAGCCGACCAGTTCAAGACCGGAAAAGAAATAGGCAATTTCTTGCGCCGCTGTTTCTGGGGCGTCCGATCCATGCACAGAATTTTCACCGACAGATTCAGCAAATTCCGCGCGGATGGTGCCGGGGGCGGCGTCAGCGGGGTTTGTTGCGCCCATCACTTCGCGGTTCTTTGCAATGGCGCCTTCGCCTTCCAAAACCTGTGCGACGATCGGAGCAGAGGCCATGAATTCGCAAAGCTCACCGTAGAACGGACGCTCTTTGTGCACCGCATAGAATTCACCAGCCTGTGCCATGGTCAAATGAATGCGTTTTTGCGCCACGATGCGCAGGCCAGCCTCTTCGAATTTCGCATTGATTTTGCCGGTCAGGTTGCGGCGGGTTGCATCGGGTTTGATGATTGAGAATGTGCGTTCCAGAGCCATGTTCAAGGGCCTTTCTATTGCGGATTGAGTTTCTCCGGCGCGTTAGCATGCAGCGCGCCGATTGGAAAGCCTTGATTGCGCCGAGCCGCGCAATCGCCTATACTTCGCCGCAGTCAGACAGTTGATTTCGATGCAGATAGAAAATTTTAAAGGCCTTACCCATGCAGAACGGGAATTGACCGAAAACTGCCGCAATGGGCTGATGACAATCATGAATAGAGAACGGCCCCAAAAGGCCACTCCCGACAACACCATTTGCGCCGGTCTGATCCGGGCGCTGTTGCTGGATACGGGCGAACGCCCCCCCCCGGGCGCGACTACGAGACCTTTCGCGCCTGGCTCTATGCGCTGGACGTGTTTATCACGCTGGATGCTTTAGGGTAGGAAAAAACATGGGCCCGCTCCGCATCGCGCGGCTGGTGGGGAGAGCTGGGCCACCGGCTGCGCTGGCTGGTGCAAATGGACGGATGGGTGATTACCGCCATCGGCGCGGCCGTGGTCACAGGGTTGATCGGCCGACGGGATTGACCTTTCGCGCGCTTCGCGTCATGGGAGGCGCATGCTGAAAATCCAAGATATCACCTATGCCGTCGATGGCCGCCGCTTGTTTGAGGGCGCCAGTGCAACCATTCCCACCGGCCATAAAGTCGGCTTTGTCGGCCCAAATGGTACGGGAAAAACCACACTTTTCCGCATCATACGCGGAGAATTGGCGCTGGAGAGCGGCTCTATTGAGCTGCCGCGGCGCGCCAAAATTGGTGGCGTCGCGCAAGAGGCCCCGGCCAATGACCTGTCGCTGCTCGATACGGTTCTGGCCGCAGATGTTGAGCGGGCGGCGCTTTTGGCCGATACTAGCGAAAATCCAAACAGAATCGCCGAGGTGCAAACCCGTTTGGCCGATATTGATGCCTGGTCCGCGGAAGGGCGCGCCTCTGCCATTTTGAAAGGTCTGGGGTTTGATGAAGCGGCGCAAAGGCGTCACTGCTCCGATTTCTCGGGCGGTTGGCGCATGCGGGTGGCCTTGGCGGCAGTGTTGTTTTCCGCGCCAGATCTTTTGCTGCTCGATGAGCCGACCAACTATCTCGATCTAGAGGGCACGATCTGGCTCGAAGCCTTTTTGGCGCGCTATCCACATACGGTGGTGGTGATCAGCCATGACCGCGACCTGCTCAACCGCGCGGTGGGCGGGATCTTGCATCTTGAGAACAAGCAATTGACCTTCTACCAGGGCAATTACGACACCTTTGCCAAAACCCGCGCCGCCAAACGTGCCGTACAAGCCGCCGCCGCCAAGAAGCAATCTGCGCAGCGCGAACATTTGCAAAGTTTTGTCGACCGCTTCAAGGCCAAGGCCTCGAAAGCCAAACAGGCACAATCGCGCGTCAAAGCGCTTGAGCGGATGGAGCTGATCACCCCGCCCGAGGAAGTGGCAAAGCGGGTCTTTACCTTCCCGCAGCCAGAAGAGCTGTCCCCGCCGATTGTTGCCATTGAAAACGGGGCCGTCGGCTATGGCGGGCCGGATATTTTGTCTCAGCTGGAACTTCGGATTGATCAGGACGATCGCATCGCGCTTCTGGGCAAAAACGGTGAGGGAAAATCCACCCTGTCAAAATTGATCTCGGGCCGGCTCAAAACCTCTGCTGGACGGTTGGTAACCCACAACAAATTGCGCATTGGCTATTTTGCACAGCATCAGGTTGATGAGCTGAACCTGGACGAAACACCGCTCCAACACCTGCAATCCGAACGCCCCGATCACAGCCCAGCCCGCCTACGCGCCATGCTCTCGGGATTTGGCCTGGGACCTGATCAAGTCGATACAGTGGTTGCCCGCCTCTCGGGTGGACAAAAAGCGCGGCTGTCGCTCCTGCTGGCGACATTGGATGCGCCTCATATGCTGATTTTGGATGAGCCGACCAACCACTTGGACATCGAAAGCCGCGAAGCCTTAGTGCAAGCACTAACCACATATTCTGGCGCGGTGATCTTGGTCAGCCACGACATGCATCTATTGTCGCTAGTCGCGGACCGGTTGTGGCTGGTCTCCGGTGGGCGCGTCACACCGTTCGAGCAGGATCTCGCGGCCTATCGCGATTTTCTTCTCGGCGGCGCGGCACCAAAGAAATCTTCTGAAAAGCCAAAGGTCAAAAAGCCCGGGCGTGATCTGCGCATTGCAGCGCGCGGCGAACTCAAGCGCGCCGAGGAGCGTATTGAAAAAATCACCGTGATGCACGGAAAATTGCAAGAAAAACTCGCAGATCCAAAGCTCTATGAAGATCATAATGCCACCGACCTTGCGGTGTGGCAAAAAAAGTTTCATGAAGTGGAGACCGCTTTGCTGCGGGCAGAAAAGCTATGGATCAGCGCTAGTGAAACTGTAGAGAAATTAGAAAATGGCTGATTTGATTGATACTCTGCCGTTGATTTGGGCTTTTGCCACTTTATTCGTGGTGATTGATCCAATTGGTTTGGCGCCGATTTTTGTGGCTCTGACCCAAGGGGTTGAGCCACAAAAACGCAAGGCGATTGGCGTGCGCGCCTGTATAATCGCCTTTGTTGTTCTGGCGCTCTTCGGATTTTTCGGTGAATCCGTTTTGGGCTTTGCGGGCATCTCAATGCCCGCCTTTCAGATTGCCGGTGGCGCTTTGTTGTTCTTAACCGCCTTAGAGATGCTATTTGAGCTGCGCGCCAAACGCCGCAGCTCGAAAGGTGATGAAATTGATGACGATGACAGGGACCCTTCGGTTTTCCCCCTCGCGACGCCCTTGATCGCCGGTCCCGGGGCAATTGCGTCGGTCATCTTGTTGACCAATGAGGCACAGGGCAATCTTTTGCAGCAAATCAGTGTGATTTTGGTGATGGGCGCTGTGGTTTTCACAGCCTTTATTTTGTTTATGTTGGCGGGATTGATGGAGCGCGCCTTAGGACAAACAGGTATCTTGGTGGTCAGCCGGGTTTTGGGCATGCTGTTAGCGGCCTTAGCGGTGCAATTTATCTTAAACGGATTGCTTGGCTTCAGCGCAACCCTTGGCTAACACTGTGCTTTTGCACGCGATAGGAAGGCAGATATGAGCGGCGATTCACTTGCAAGTCTCGGATATTTAGCTCTGCTGCTTTTGGTTTTGGGTGGCGCCTATTTGGCGAGCCATCGCCAATCGGTCGGCAAATCGCTGCAAATGGCTCTGGTCTGGGGCATGATCTTCATGGGATGCATGGCCATTTATGGCCTTTGGGGCGATATCAGCCGTGATTATGGCCGCAACAGCCTGCCGATCACCCAGCAGGACGGCGCGATTGCCCTGCCCCGCGCGTCTGATGGGCATTACTATGTGACCGCTGAGGTGAATGGTACCGAAATAGAATTTCTAGTCGACACCGGAGCCAGTGATATCGTCTTGTCGCGCGTAGATGCCGCGCGCATTGGGTTTGATTCGGACAAACTGGCGTTTTTAGGCAGCGCGCGCACCGCCAATGGCGTTGTGCCCATAGCCTATGGCCGCCTCAAAACCATTCGCCTTGGCCACCATCTCGACCAAGCGGTCTCTGTATCAATCAATGGCGGTGAGATGGACAAAAGCCTGTTAGGTATGAGCTACCTCGGGCGTTTCGGACGGATTGAGATCACCCAAGATCAACTCATCCTGCGGCGCTGATCCGGTTTGCAAATCTCTTGGCGTTTATGCGATGCCGGCGGCTTTTTCTGCCTGAAGCTCCCAATTGCCTTGGGCTTGGCTCCAATATTTCGCCGCAATTCCAGCTTCGGTCAGCGACTTCCATTGCGCGCGCGCATTTTGCAGGTCAAGGCCATTGTCACCTTGAAAAAGAATGCACACGCGCTTGCTGGATAGAACCTCATCAGCGGTCACAGCGCTGCCACCGATGCAAATCAAACAGTCATGCGGCGCCTCATGGCCCTCCAACGCCAGCAAGACAGGCTGATCGGCCTCCCGCTCTGTGCCGGCAAGCCCGTGCGGCAGGAACTCCTCCGCCGGGCCCTGCCACAGCGCATCATCAAGCTGATGTATCTGTGCCGCTTCACTGCCACGGATCACCACCCGCCAGTCATTGGCGAGGCATTTGCCCAAAAGCGGGCGCAGGGCCTGATCGACCCTTTGGCGGGTCAAGTGGTAAAAGTAGACCTCACTCACGCGTCGCATCTTCGCCCTTGCCCTCGTAATGATCTGCGATCAAACGGTTCAAGGCGCGCACACCCCATCCGGTGGCGCCTTTGGGCGCAAAGACGCTTTCTGAAGCAATAGAGGCCACGCCAGCGATGTCGAGATGCGCCCATGGCACATCGTCTTTTACAAACCGCTGCAAAAACTGCGCAGCTGTGATCGATCCCGCCGCCCGCGTGCCGACATTTTTCATATCGGCAATTCGGGATTTCAGCATTTTGTCATAGGCTGGCGCCAAAGGCATACGCCAAGCCCCTTCACCTTCGGCCGAGGCCGCAGTGATGAAATCCTTTGATAATTTGTCGTTATTAGAAAACACTCCCGCCATTTCATGGCCCAAACCAATGATGATGGCACCGGTCAAAGTCGCTAGGTTGATCATGCCGGTGGGCACGAAGCGTTCCTGCGTGTACCATAGAATATCTGCCAAAACCAAACGTCCCTCAGCATCCGTGTTGATAACTTCGACCGTATCGCCTTTCATAGATTTGATGACATCGCCAGGGCGCACGGCATTGCCGGAAGGCATATTTTCCACCAACCCCACGACGCCCACCACATTGGCCTTCGCCCCGCGCTTCGCCAAGGCTTTCATCACCCCGGCAACAACACCCGCGCCACCCATATCCATGGTCATATCTTCCATACCAGCAGCCGGTTTCAAGGAAATGCCGCCCGTGTCAAAAACCACCCCTTTGCCAACAAGGGCGAATGGTGCCTCCTCACCGCCACCGTTCCAGCGCATGACGACAACCTTCGAGGGGCTGTCAGAGCCCTGGCCGACGCAAAGAAGGGTTCGCATGCCAAGTTTTTTCAGTTCCGCCTCTTCCAACACTTCAACCTCGAGCCCCAAAGCGCTCAACGCCATAAGCTGGTCAGCAAAATGACTTGTGGTCAGTATATTGGCGGGCGCATTGGTCAGATCACGGGTGAAAAACACACCTTCCAATACCGCCAATGTCGTTTCAATTTCGGCCTGCTGTTCCAGTGCATCTGGGCCCATCACCTCTACATCAAAAGTTTTTGGCGCAGCGTCGCTTTTTTGGTCTAGGTACTCATAATTGCGCAGCGCCATGCCTTCGATTAAATCGCTGATCCGCTTAAATTTGCCAAATGCAATGACGAAGCGCTCACAAACGCTAGCCTTGGTGATCTCCACCCCGCAACTGCGCACCTCGCCTTGTGCAGAATTACGATTGATTTTCACCACGCTCACCGCCCTGGCCATCAAGCCGGTGGGATAGGACAGGGTCATCACCTTGCCGGACTCCAAGTCGTCAAAACCTTTAGACTCCAAAAATCTTGCCAATGCGCCTTTGGTCGCCTTGTTGATCCGACGCCCCACAGCATCCATACGGCCGTCCTCTTGTACCAAAAGTACGATTTGCCCCTCATGGCCCTTCAGGCGATCTAAATCCAACTCAGAGATGGTAAACTTTGGCAACGGTGTCATCGGCGTTCCTTTTAAAAAAATATGGGCGAAGCCTAGCCTGTTGCATTGATTTTGACCAGATTCATGTTTCTGTTCGGTGCAATTTCCTTTAGCAGTGAACAGAAGATCACTGCGGGGGCCATATGGGGCGGATCAACACATATATTCTGAAGCAATTGCTCACAATGTTTGGGTTTTTTGCGTTGGTCTTGGTGTTGATCTATTGGATTAACCGCGCGGTGAGCCTGTTTGATCGGCTGATTGCCGATGGCCAATCCGCCTTGGTCTTTTTGGAGTTCACCTCGCTCACCCTGCCCTGGATGATTTTTGCAATCACCCCAATCGCCGGATTTGCTGCGGTGATCTATGTGGTCCATCGCCTTGCGACCGACCGAGAGTTGGAGATTTTGCACTCCGCGGGCCTCGCGGCGTCTCAAATTGCTCGGCCTGTGTGGCTCTTTGCCATCGTCCTTGCGGCCTTGACCCTGGTGCTCAGCACCATCCTTGTGCCGATTAGCCAAGCACAATTGCATCAAAGGCAGATGGAAGTTGCAGAAAACCTGACCGCCCGACTGCTCACCGAAGGTAAGTTCTTAACACCCAGTGATACCGTCACCTTTTATTTACGTAACATCACCGCCGAAGGTGAGCTCGACGGGGTTTTTCTCAATGACGCCTCAAATCCGCGCAAAAATATCACCTATTCAGCGGCCAAAGCCTTTTTGGTGCGTTCCGAGGATGGGCCGCGCTTGGTGCTGATTGACGGTGTCATTCAAAACCTCGATTTGGCCTCCGAAAAATTGGCCGTCACGCGGTTCAATGATTTCGTAATAAATATTGGGCAACTCGTCAGCCCCGGCAGCACTGCCACCAAAGGCTCAACGCATTTCACCAGCCTGCAATTGATCGCGCAACTCATGACTGCGCCAGACATGATGCAATCTGCCCGTTTTGACATACTGTACACTCTGCACCAGCGACTGGCTGGACCGCTGTTGTCAATATTTCTGGTGATGATTGGCTTTGCCGTGATGGTCACGGCAGGTTACAGCCGTTTTGGCCTGTGGCGCCCCATCCTGATGGCGGTCATTTGTCTGATTATAGTTAAATTTGTTGAAGGCCTCTGCTTAGATTACAGCCGCCAAAGACAGGATGCGCTTTGGGTTCTCTACCTGCCGGCGCTCTTCGGCGCTGTGCTGTCTTGCGGAATTATCTTTAAGTCCGACAAATTCTGGATCTCACATAAGGCGCCGGGCATATGATTTTGCATTGGTACTTTGCCCGCCGTTTTGCCCTGGCCTTTAGCTATGTTTTGGGCGGCTTTTTGATTTTGGTCGCCTTGCTGGATTTCATCGAGCAAATGCGCCGGTTTCGCGGCTTAGATGTCACGCTTGGCCAAAAAACGCAGTTGGTGGCGCTCAATGTGCCGGTCACACTCTATCAAATGCTCCCGTTGGTCACCGTATTGTGTTCAATCATGTTGTTTTTGAGCCTGGCGCGCAGCAGTGAATTGGTGGTCACTCGGGCCGCAGGGCGCTCGGCGCTCCGCGCACTTTTCGGGCCTATCCTGACATCCCTGCTTATTGGGCTTTTGGCCATTGCCATCATCAATCCCATCGTCGCCGGCACGCAGAAAAAATATGAGCTGCTATCCTCGAGTTTTTTTACATCAAGGGTGAGCGCCGTTGCCGTCTCAAGCACCGGGCTATGGTTGCGCCAAGGGGACGATCAAGCGCAAACGGTCATACATGCCAAGCGCAGCAATTTGGACGGCACGAAATTGTTTGACGTGGCGCTTTACGAGTTCGACCTGAGCGGCAAAGCCACCCGGCGGATTGCGGCCACAACGGCAACTTTGGAAGACGGCTATTGGAATCTTATCACTGCGAAAGAATGGCAATTGGAAAAAGGCGGCAATCCAGAAGCTGAGGCCGATAAGAAACGACAGTATAAAATTCCAACCGAATTGACAAAAGACCATATTCACGACAGCTTTGGTAGCCCGTCTTCCATTCCAATCTGGCAATTGCCGATGTTTATTAATCAATTGGAAAAAGCAGGGTTTTCAGCCAGGCGCCATCGGGTTTGGTTTCATATGGAGATGGCACTGCCCCTGTTTCTTGCCTCGATCGTCATGATCGGTGCGGGTTTCACGATGCGCCACGGAAGGCAAAATCGCACAGGTCTACGCGTGCTCATGACGTTGTTATTTGGCTTTGGTCTATATTTTTTACGCAATTTTGCCCAAATTCTTGGTGAAAACGGCCAGTTGCCAGAGATTTGGGCGGCATGGATTCCACCCATCGCTGCCATTGGCCTGTCGCTCGCGTTTCTTTTGCACACTGAGGATGGGTAGATGATACGGCTTTTTCTCCTCACAGTCCTATGGTTGAGTGCAGCTCAAGCGCTTTGGGCCCAGGACGCGGCCCATTTGATTGCCGACCGCATTGAAATTTTGCCCAATGGCACCCTGCGCGCCAGCGGTTCGGTGACTGTCTGGCATGGCGAGGTACAGATCACTGCTCGCGACATCACCTATTCCAGCGGCGAAGGGCAATTGTCGTTGACCGGGCCCATCAAACTGCAAGATGGAAGCGGAACTGTCATATTGGCAGATCAAGCCGATCTGTCCCCTGACCTTTCAGCAGGGATCATCACCAGTGCGC
>Ga0206127_1005329_pt1 | contig 10880 bp, 9 predicted proteins | sample Helgoland_Spring_6_FD_148646 | JGI IMG/M metagenome (GOLD analysis project Ga0206127, IMG submission 148646) | Pelagic subsurface seawater microbial communities from Kabeltonne, Helgoland, North Sea - Helgoland_Spring_Bloom_20160419_1 | ecosystem: Environmental > Aquatic > Marine > Epipelagic ...
GAATACTCCTTCATGAGTGACCACGCAGGATTGTTTGATGTTTTTTTTCTTGGCGCGCGTATCTTCGACGGGAAATTGGTCTTCGGAAGTGGTGGAACCATCCATGACTGGCCTTGGTTTGTATTTATGTGAACGAACAGAGTGTTTGGCCATATTGAGAATGAAATTTTCAATGTTGTTGGTCGATGTTCTTCCTTTTTCGAGTGGAATTCTGGAATTGATCTTTTTGCTGAGCTGTCGGAGTTTGGGCAGTTTGACATAATCAAAACAAGCTTCGTCGGAATTCGGGTCAGCAAACTTGGGAGACCGTTTCTCCATGTTGTAAATGGTGTTCAAGATCTTATGCTCAACCGGTGACCGAAATTGATCCGACAACAACGACAGTACAAAGATGACCATCTCTTCTGTCACGCGAAGATACGGCTCCAAATCAGGAAGACATTCCTCCGCAAAGGGTTTTCCATACCAGGCACCGCCTGGAAGATTACAGACGCGTTCAATTGCAGTCACAATCGCCATCAATCGTGAAAAGATCTTGACACGTTCCCAATCACGTGGACCAGGACTAATAATAGAATTTGAAGTCATTTTGGTCTTGAGACGAGGAACGAGAATATTGGAAGCCGTCATGTTCACATCTTTAATGACTTTGCACCAAATAGCTTTTTCGACGAGCATGACACGGTACTGCTCTTCTTTGGCTTCCAAAAAGATTCTTTTGCGAAGTGCTTTGTCAGCAGTAGACATCATCCGCTCTCCGTTCATACAGTCGTCGATATCACGACCTTTGCGCTGCTGCTGTTCAAAATTCCCCCAAAAGAAACGAGTTTTGAGAGCTTCTTCGACTTCGGACGGGGGGTCATTGGTGGCGCCCATCCAAACACCGACGCATTCAGACTTTGTAAGACGCGCCGACCGTTTTCCAGTAGCTTCGTCCGCACAAAAAACCTTAGCCGTCACGCGCTGAGAAGTAAGCTTTTCTTTAAACATGGCTTCTTGTGTTGAATCAGCATTTGGATTTTTGGCCGTTCGAAACATACCGGGAGGTGCTTCGTGACAAACAGTGGTCACATCATTACGATTACCATCCACGGCATCAGCCTTGCCCGTTTGATAGGTCAATACTTCAATGGTACCGGGGATCGATTCCTTTTCCATCATTAGAAACAAAAAGGACTTTGACGTTGCCCCCTCACCCGCTTGGAAACAGTTAAAATGTAGACCAAAGTCACGACGAAAGGAATCATAACGGGCGTGATGAATCAGAAACATCATACGATGTGCGGTGGAAATCAAATAATATTGTTCAAATCCTTCCATAAGTGCGATGTTACGATTGGCAAACACGGAAAGAGTTTCGTCGGTAATGGTATGCTTAACAATGGCCGCTTCGGGGTGATTTTCGCGCCAAGTAATCATTTTGGAGACGACATCTGAAATGCAGGCGTCAGGATCCAAACACTGAGTTTTCATAGCATGGACTGCCCATTCTTGAAATTCACGATAAGCAGTCGGGAACTCGTCCGTATGCTCCGTTTCGAGGACATCCTGTGCATATTTTGCCTTGGCCTGTACTGACAGAGATGCAAATGCAGAACGGTCGGTGAGTCCTTCGACACGGGCTCTTTCAATATCGGCAGGCGTACGAATGTCGTATTCGGTCTCACAATTTGGATCGTAATCGTCTTCCAACTCTTTTGCGGGAATGGCGCGCTGAACTTCCATCCAATGCTGATGATCTGGCAAATATTTACTGCAAAAGACCTTGGGGTGCAATTGCGATGGCGTCAACAGCATCACATGCTCTGCAGAGGGAAATTTTAGAAGTGTGACCGGCGCATTGCCGCCATCAGTGTAGGAATCCAGAGAGCTGAATGCGGGTTCGGCAGTATCCGGCACATGGTCCATCGCACGAGCGATATTAAAGACTTTGTTAGGATTTGCAAAATTACCATCGTTATAAAGTGGCACTTTTGGGTTCAATAAGCGGTCCATTATGGACGTATACTCTTGAGAACCGGCATATCGGTCACAAATCGTGCGAATATACATCTCAATGCCCGAAACGCGCATCCACTTTTGGTAGGGATGCAGACCCGACAAAGGGTCCACTTTGCGAGAATTCATCTTGCGGTTCATAGAGTCTTTATGGGTTTTCGAAGTTTCGTACAATAAACGGTTCAAAGCAGTGCCAAATTTGACATCTTTGTGCAACGAGACCGCATGAATACGATAACCCACTGCATTATCCTTCAGAGTTTGAGATGGGATCCACTCAAGCCAACATTTCATATAAGGATAAATGTCGATGTTGGCTATTTGGTCCTCTTCCAAATGGGCCGTCTCGTACAACATTTGAAGAAATAACTGCAACGCGATTTCGTCATAGCGGGCCGAAGAATCAGCGTGCCGAACGTCAGAAAACGTTGACGCGGCTTGTCTGAACATGTTTCGAGGGATATGGAACACCGCATAGTCTTTAATATCTCCCTGAAAAAGGTCGGACTTTGAAATAGTATGGGGATTTTTTCCCCATTGGGCAAGTGGTTCCATATGGGTCACCGACATCTTGCTTTATACAATATATTTATAGAATATAAAAAAAAAATACATATGTCATACAAATGTGATGAATCCAAAATTTAGTCAAATACGTTATTTACTATAAGGGTCAACTTTCAATATTCAAAATCGAATGGACTTTACTCTACCGGCTTTAACACAAGAAAGCTTCAGTCGATGGTATAACAAACAAGTCCCTAGAACCGATAACACAGACGAACGCATCGTTTATCCAGGTATCAAACTCAATTGTTCAACCAAATCCAGAGACCTGCGCTCCGCTATTCAACCATGTAATGTTTTTATTACCAGAGAGACCGGTACAAATACATATTATCACAAATTACTCGGTTCCAACAATCAATTCGTATCTTTACCCAAAAGATTATATTCACATTGCTTCAGAAACATCAACATACATAGCATACCCATCGACAACAGAATTACAGTCAGGCTCACTGAGAATACGTCTGTACCACTTCCGTATATACCCGACGATTTTGTACATCAAAAGAGATCCAAAAGGTCTGCAGGAACAAGAACAAGGTCTTCTAGAGAAACCAAGAGAGTCAAACGGGAACCAATGTCCCAAAAAAAATCACCCTATACGGGTTGGGTCACGCAAATACTTTCCCCCGCTACAGAAGTCGGCGCAGAAAACTCCATAGATTCATTCACGCTCCTGAGTTATATTCGCGGCGAACTCCGGAAAAACGACCAAAAATTGGATGGTCATATGCCAAATCCATTTGCAGGCCTAAGAACAATAGACAATATTAAAGATTCGACAGAAAAATTAGCGATGCTCACAGGCATCATACAGTTCCTACATCATTATTGTAGACATATCTAAAAAGAAATCACCAAAATTTTAGTCAATCACCAAATTTTTAGCAAATGAAAGACCAATTTTTTAGTCATCACCAAAATTTTAGTACTATACAATTCTACAATTCCAAGAACCAGATAATTTCAACGTTAATTCTTCAGTGTATAATTGACACCCCTTTACTGTCATTGGCCATTCAGACTTACAGTCAAACAGTGTTTGAGATAATTCTTGCAAACTCGTGTGAATTTGTCCGATCGTCGCGCCACTGGATTCACTGACCACCACTTGTTCAAAATGTCCCGACAGATCATTCTTTATCCATTTATGGGCTCGTATCACTTCTGAGAAATAGCTCGCGGGTTCTATGGGCAACTTCGGGGGGGTATGGAAGAATGTATGTACCAATTTTAGAGTAGATAGCCATAATGTTTTTGGAGAATATGATTTATAGAGCGACATTAAAAGAACTGTAAGTGATATAAATAGTCATTGCCACAAATTACAAAATGTTGAATGAAATTGAAAAATATACTTCTAGGTTCAAAATAGGACTCATCAAACTCGGACATCCGTTACCACCAGCTGGAAGCATGTTTAGTAATAAAATAAAGCAAATAGATTTAGATTTTAAACATATTTACGGCGAAATAATAGGCAGGATCGATGAAAAACCTTTGTTTGATTTGGCATCGGACGTTATCTTGACAACAACCGGTACATATTATCAAATTCAAAATCTAAAGGATCTATTAACAGCGATCAAAAGAGCATGTATGTATTTAGAGACTTATTGACACGTAAACTCGTTCAACCATTGCAGTCCGCCCGATGTCTGAGGTTCTTTCAAAACTTCTTGGGCAAATGCGGACAATGGTTCTCCTCTCTTTCGCGCGAGCATCCAATCCGCAACAAGCCATGTCGGAACGGGTCCATCAAAGCGTTCTATTCTATCTGCAGACGTCCTGACCACTCTACTATCTCCTTCAAAATAATATCCGCCGGTTGTAGGGAGCATATGAGGGCCAAATGTGTAGGACATACCATCTTTATGTTTTTTTGGTAGAGGGGGAGCAAGTGGCAACGAGAACATTTTTTGAATATAAATAGAGGTTGTATAAAATAAAATGCGTATTCTTTTCTTATTCTATTTTTGTGGAATGATCTTGCAGCGCGGCCATTCTTATAGCCATCAACATTGTACGGCCGATAACCACGAAGTCTGGCTATGTGATTATATGCGAAAACACAATAGGACATATTCCTCTTCGGCAGAAATGAACTTGAGACGTTCAAAGTTGCTAACATCGACCAAGACACATGGAAAGGTGACTTTCGGCCTAACTTCGCGTTCCGACAGATTTGTGCACGAATTGAAACGCAATGTACCTTTGATTTTATCGTCACATCGTAAAGTGACTCGTTCCTATGGAAATGTTCATAAACACAAACCCTCTCACAGTTTACCACCTATCGATTGGCGCAATCATAATGGAAACTCGTATGTGACTCCAGTAAAAGACCAGGGTGATTGTGGCGATTGTTTTGCGTTTGCTTCGGCGACTGTTCTAGAATATTGGTCGAAAAGGCATGGCCATCCAAAATCATTGTCCGTGCAAAAAATAATGGACTGTACATCGGGCCCGTCAAGACCAGACGTCGGATGTGATGGAGGACTCATGGAATACGTTTTCGAATACGCCAAAAATCATCCAATCGGGTTGGACGCACAATTCCCATACAAAGAAGCTCAGGGGACTTGTCCTCAACAATTTATCACCAATGTCAAAGTCAAACAATACAAAGTACTCATGCATGACGACAATCCCAAAACAGAACAACAGTTTGAAGCCATCCTCCATAAGTACGGACCCATTTCAATAGGAATTGATTCAACAACCATGGATAATTACAAAGACGGGATATTTACCGCTGATTTATGTTCCACGGACATTGATCACGCAGTCACTATTGTAGGATATACCCCAGATGCATGGATCATTAAAAATTCATGGGGACCATACTGGGGAAGAGACGGTTATTTATATCTAGAGAGGGGTAAAAACGCATGCGGCGTGGCCGAATATGCGGTCTATGTGTCTTCCGCGGTTCCCGCACATGAAAGACAGACAACGAAATGGCATATGGAAGCCGTTTAATGCCATAAAACCCAAGCCATAAATATGGTCCATGTTGTAAGACCAATTGCAAATGCGATCACGTAACATTGTGTAGACCATCTTCCCCTTATTTGATGAATGGATTTTTTTAATTCCCTTCTATTCTCATCTAATTGTGAACGCATTTCTCTAAAATTTTCATTTGATTGTATCATTAATTCAGAATTCATTTGTATGACATGAGAAACTTTATCGTCTAAAGATTGGACACGTCCATCTAATTGTTGGACACCTTTCTCCAGCGTTTCCAAACGTATCCCCAATAATTTATCTGTTTCATTTGCCAACATTATGACCTATATAAAAACCCTCTTTATACTCAAATCGAATGTGGATAGGAGTTATTTTAGCAGTCCTCTTCATGAACGTGATCCTATTCATTTCTCATAAAGCAGGGCCAAAAGCCATGATACTGGCTTGGATACCCGGTAGAGTCATTGTTCTAGTCTTTAGACAAATGCACAAGACAGAATTCTTGGATTGGCTCAAAATAACATGGGCTTCCTCCATTATTTCTGTGTCATTTCTAGCCGTTTTTCATTACTCGCTGAGATACATAGCGCATAAAGGAAGAATACCTAGATTTTCATGCGCTCATAAAGAATGGTTCTTCACCTGGATACTAGCTTTGTCAGCCGCTGCCATGGCCGCCGCCGCGTGTTTATATGCCACAAACGACTATATATTATTCGCTTTGGGGGTTATGGCGGTATATATGAACGTGGTGAATGTCATGGATGCCCCCATCCATCTACAACGCAAAGAAATCAAACTTGGTATCAAATACATTATATCCGTCAATATTGCTATTATTATTGTTCTTGTCTTAATAGATCAACTAATTGAGAACGGCTATACAAAATGGGCAGGTCTCAGTGGTTCAATACCCCTTTTAGCTGCTGGAATATTAGCAGGTTCCTCTTGCGCCGAAACAGAAACGGCGATCGCAGATACATCCCAACACATATATCTTTTAGCATATCAAACATGGCCAGGGATGGCTGCCACAGGAATTCTATGGTGGGCAAATCCTTTAGGAGCTGTTCCGTCGACTATTATGGCCGGAATAGCATCCGCCACGGTTATAGGTATACAATACGCAATGATTAAAACAAAACTATAATTTTTTTTATGAATGTATTAGTTTATGAATGTAATGTATTTTTATATAATTCAAGCCTCGATCTTAGAGCGCTTGCTTTCAGGTTCGTCCCCAGCGTCACGAGCACGCTTCAAAGAGTAAAGAATGCCTCCCTCGTTGGAGGTACGCTCAGGATTAGAATCCACACGGATACCATGCTCCAAAGAGACGTCAAACTTGAGCCCAAATTTACCATCGGCCATGAAATAGACAGACGGAGAAAGGACTGGGGCAATCTTGGCTCCACGGGCAATTTCAACGTCCGTAGGCGCACCATCCGCATCTGTGAGTGGGATATTGTTCTGTTGCTTGTTCTCACCATACGAAAAGACGCGCTGGCTAAATCGGAGCTGGCGGTAATCATCCTCGTCACGTTTGTTGATCGGAGAATTGAAAGCATCCTTGATGACCGTTTTGAAACAATGCTCAAAGGTTTCGCCGGTCTCATCGGCCATTTCCTGAGCTTCCTCCTTGCTATCAGCCTTCAATTTGGTCAAAAGACCGTCATCCGCAATGCAAAAGTCAACCACGTCATCAGAAAGCTTCTGAGCATAATTGAAAAAGGACACGGAATTCGGAGCGTCAATATCCTCTTTGGTAGTGCCAGAATACTTGGCATTATCTTCAGTGACGCCAGCAATCTTTCCGAGCGTTCCAACGCCACCAAGATCGCTGAAAACAACCTCCGTTGCAACTGGGCGGAAAATAAAACGACGATTCTCGGCGTCATTGATGTTCAAATAAATCTTGCCTTCCTTACCCTCAGACACAGACATCTGATAAGGGCGCTCAGGAGTCTCAATGGCCTCCAATGGAGCAGAAGCACGTCCCTTGCCAGTGGAAAGGACGACAATATCGGGAATAAGCGTGTAAGTAAGTCCATACTTGTCCTTGGCCATAATAAATGGGCGGATCTGAAATGGCAAACAAAGGAGCGCTCCATTGCGAATGGTAGGCGTCTCCTCCATGCAATCATACTGATTACCAGACTCTTGGACGTAACGAACGCGACGGGGCTCGCCACTCTTGCTGTAAGCGCCGCATTTGACCACGATCTGTTCCTCGCCGTCGCGGTTCTTCAATGGTACCATAGCATTCTCCTTAAACTTTTTGCGAGCCATGGCTTCGCACTCTTCAGGAGTCTTTTTCTTGCCATAACGCTTCGTCACCTTGCTGCGAATAGCCGTGGCCGCTCCAGCAGGATCTGCGTCGAACATTTGGTCGAGAATGCCGGAATTGAACGCAGCAAGCCATTCAAAGAAATCCTCGCGCTCAGACTTAAAATGCTCGTCCTCACCAACCTTCAAAAGATTGCTGATCAATTTCGAAGTCTGCTGAGTCTTACTAAATTTACCACCAAAATTGCCACCCTCGCCCAAATGCGGGAATAGCGCGTTCATTGGTGGTGTCATCACCTTGAAACCGTATCCGGCATCATTCTGGACGTCATAATAGGTCTCTTGCTTGCCGGTCGATGGGTTTTGCTTTTGTTGGGAAGTAAATTTTCCCTCGGATTGTTTGCGAAAGTTGAGCATGTTGAATTTGGTCATTGGGTAGGAACTTGTCATCTTTTTTTTTTGACCTTATATCACCATGACTATAAAAAAATAACATATTCTTTATTTTTATTATTTATCCGTTTATGAACATTTTACCAAAATTTTAGCAAATAAAAGACCAAAATTTTGGTAATCTATGACCAAAATTTTGGTAAATCAACCAACGACCAATTTTTTAGCAAATGAAAGACCAAAATTTTAGCAAATGAAAGACCAAAATTTTGGTCATTGTCAATATTTAAGCCAATGCAACCAATTCTTTATACAATTCATTTGGCCAATTAAAATCTTCCCGTGTCAAACGTCTGGGATCATCCTTATAAAACGATTCATGCAATTTACCACGAACCTTTGATTCCTCTATCTTCGCACGCATTTCCTTAGATACTGACGGATCTACTATGGCTCTTATCACCAAAGACATTGGCCATATGTATCCTTTGGGTGTATGAGGCGAACCAATTCCCTCGGCAAACCTACCTTTATAAAAATACGGGTTCTTCGAGGACCATATCCATTTATATGTATTTTGCCAAATTACGCGGTCATAGCCTTCTGGATCAATGTAAGGTATGCTTAATAATGACGGTACATTTGCATCGTCCATTTTATTACATCCACCAAGACCATCCACTTCATAACAATAATGTTTATTATTTTGAGCGTCCTTCCATATACCGTAATTATTAACACCTGATAAAATTTCTTCTCGTAATTTACGAACGCGAAGTAACTCTGGAAACATTTTCAAAACATACCCTAATACTTTAACAGCAAATAAATTAGAAGGTATGTGATAACCATATTTATGTGGATCGTCAGAGGGCCGAAATCCAGTCCATGTGAGCCCTGTCCACGTCACGGGACTCCCTAGGCCATTTCTAGGCAATTCTGCGTATCTATAAGGCGACTTTTCTTCGTGGTTTTGTTCAATTATCCAAGTATCGATGAGCAGTTCGACTGTCGTCTTATATTTGTCTATTTCCAAATTATTATGGGACCAGGCATAATGTAGCAAACGTATGAAATAGCACCCTGAATCTAACTCGTAATTACGCGTTGCCACCCAACCTTTTCTACCTAGTCTTAAATCAGAGAGTGTCGAACTTTTGACTTTGTGATCTCTGTACGAATTAGCATATGGATCTTGTAATATAAAAAAACTTTGCATATTCAACACCTTTTCGATCAATGATGCATGGGACCGAAGTGGCCATACTTGTGCGGTGGAATCTCGTATCCACATGTCTGAAATATCGCCCGTTTTCACAAATATTGAATCATTATTTAAAAGTTTAAAATAATGGCTCCCACTTATCACTTCCAAATATTTTGGTTTCTTTTTTGGAGTCTCTTTCTTTGGAACCCCTTTTGGAGTCTCTTTCTTTGGAACATTTGTGTGTGTGATATTTAAAGCATCCAGAGATGGGAAACGCCGTAATTTTGGTGTTTCTTTACATGGCGTATTTTCTAATTTTGCAATGAAAATGAAATTAAGACACGCTAAAGCCGCCAAGATCGCAAAAAACGTTTTCACATGACCATTGCTCATTGTATATTTTCCAACAGTATGTAAATAAGCATTGTTCAAAAAAAAAATAGGATTTGACATGTGCGCAACAACCATTATGCGTCAACAGGACCCACAGGGCAAGGGTAAATACTACCAAGATCGCAGGATAGCTTTTGAAAATGCCTATGAAAGACCAAAATTTTAGCAAATGAAAGACCAAAATTTTGGTCATTGTCAATATTTAAGCTAATGTATAATAAAAAAATGGGCCTAGATCGATGGTGGAAATCGAGAAACACATGTCCGAAATACATACTTAATTGTACATGCGACGATGAAAGTTCGGCGAATTCCTTGTTAGATTTGTGGAGTTTCGCCCATTTCTTTTGGGGGATAGTCTATAGCATCCCCGTTTTATTCCTAGATTCTTATATTGTGTCTTTTCTGATTACTCTTGGCCTGGCATGTGGGTATGAATTGTTTGAGAATACGGTCGCCGGTAGAAAGCTGTCTGCATGGTTGTGTTGTTCAAAGTTTTATGAGGGAGATCATTTTTGGAATTCTGTCGCGGATGTGATTTGTTGTTTGTGGGGTTGGTTGTTGATGGTGTATGTTCGAATGATGATTGGCTAAAATATTAACATTCTGGCTCTGAAAAATCAACAACCAACATTTTGGCGAATGATTTGTCGTGACCAATTTTGTGGTCAGAGATATGGTAGTATAAATATCAACGAATATTTGAAAATGTCACTTTTGAAACAACCAGAGTCAAAGGGAAAAACACACGAGGATGCCTTTCCCACTCAACAGTCAGCAAGACTTTTTGCTCTTTATGAAATAACCGACCTCCAAGAATCCGCATACTATGGATATTTACATGTTAAACGCCGCCATGAGCCATCGGTACGCAAGTATCATGTGTTTAGCAGTAAAGTGAGACGTCTTAAGAGTATTGGGATTCAATTATTAACGGAAGAAAAAGTTGCAAAATGGATGAAACCGCACATTTATCCTACTGAGAAGCAAGTTCCGTTCCAGCCCACTCCTGTTCAGAGCCAACTTCACACACCTGGTTTCAGTTCTGATCAGATAT
>Ga0206127_1005333_pt1 | contig 10876 bp, 6 predicted proteins | sample Helgoland_Spring_6_FD_148646 | JGI IMG/M metagenome (GOLD analysis project Ga0206127, IMG submission 148646) | Pelagic subsurface seawater microbial communities from Kabeltonne, Helgoland, North Sea - Helgoland_Spring_Bloom_20160419_1 | ecosystem: Environmental > Aquatic > Marine > Epipelagic ...
GAGTAGTAGGGTCCGTTAGTCTAACAATCGTTCCTGCAGTCCCTTCTGAAATATTTATATCAGTAGAAAACGCAATGGGTTTGATTTCTGTCGCATTAGCGCTATAGCTATAAAAAGAGAAAGCAATTAGCAATGAAAAGGCAAGCCTTTTAAGAGGTGTAATAAGTTGCTGCGAGATTGCTTTTGATGTTTTATTTTGGGGGATACTAAACATAAATATCAATTAAAATTAACTTAATGTAGGTTTAAAATGGTACTATTTTTTGAATGACAATAAAATCGAATATATTCTTATAAAGCCGAATACTCTTAAATACAACCAAATATGACAAATATAATAAATAAATTTTCGGGAACATCAATTAATGTAAAGAAACCATAAACTTTAACACTAATGGTCTAAGGAAATAAAAAAGGCTACCTTTTCAGGTAGCCTTTCATTTAAAGTTTTAAGGATAATTTATTTACATGGAAACTAAATCACCTGTAATATCTTTTGAAGGTAATTCCGACTTGCCCATTAAATATAAATCTACTTGTCTTGCGGCTTCTCTACCTTCTGATATTGCCCAAACAATTAAAGATTGTCCACGACGCATATCTCCAGCAGTAAAAATATTTGGAACATTCGTTTGGTATTTTCCATAAGTAGCCTTATAGTTTGAACGAATATCTCTATCAATTCCTAATTTATCTGCCAAGGTGCTCTCTGGACCTGTAAAACCAAGAGCTAGTAGCGCCATATCACAAGGCCATGTCTTTTCAGTACCTGCTACTTCAATTAGCTCTGGTCTTTGTCCAGGAACCATTTTCCATTCCACATTCACTGTCTTTAAAGCGATTAATTTTCCACTTTTATCTTTTACAAATTCCTTGGTGTTGATCAACCAGTTACGTTTTGCACCTTCTTTGTGAGAAGAAGATGTTTTTAATTGTAAGGGCCAAAAAGGCCATGGAGTTGTTGGAGAACGGTGTCCTGGAGGTTTTGGCATGATTTCAAAATTAACTACAGATTTTGCTCCATGTCTATTTGAGGTACCAATACAATCGGAACCCGTATCTCCTCCACCAATAACAATAACATCTTTATCAGTTGCCATTATTTGGTCTTTTACTTCTTTACCAAATAATACCTTTGTTTGTTGTGTTAAAAAATCCATTGCCTGTACAACACCATCGGCATCAATACCAGGAGTTGGTAAGCTACGTTTTTCTGTTGCACCACCACATAAAACAATACTATCAAATGCTTTTAAGTCTTTAACATCATAATTCACACCAACATTGACGTTCGTTTTGAAGATGATTCCTTCTGCTTCTAGAATAGCAACCCTTCTTTCGATGATTCCTTTTTCCATTTTAAAGTTAGGAATTCCATAGCGTAACAAACCACCAACTTCATCATCTCTTTCAAAAAGAGTTACGGTATGACCCGCTCTATTTAATTGTTGTGCTGCTGCTAAACCTGCAGGTCCAGAACCAATAACTGCAATTGTTTTTTGAGTTCTGTTTTTTGGAGGTTGAGGTTTTATCCAGCCTTCTTTAAAAGCCCGTTCTACAATGCTTTTTTCGATATTTTCAATAGAAACTGGGTCTTCAATAATACCTAACACACATGCTTGTTCACATGGAGCAGGGCATAAGCGGCCAGTAAATTCTGGAAAATTATTTGTCGAATGTAATATCCATGAAGCTTTTTGCCATTCTCCCTGATGTACCATGTGATTGAAATCTGGAATTAGATTTCCTAAAGGGCAACCACTATGACAAAAAGGAATTCCACAATCCATACAACGTGAGCCCTGTTTTGTTATTTCCTTTTCTGAAAGAGGAACGGTAAATTCTTTATAATTTTTTACACGATCTTTTACAGAAGTATACGTTTCATCCTGTCTTTCAAATTCTTTAAATCCTGTTATTTTTCCCATGACATTATGCTATTGTTAATTCTTCAAACATTGGTTCTTCTGTTTTTAAACGCTCTAAAGCACGCTTGTATTCCGTTGGCATCACTTTTACGAAGTTGTTCAAACTTGTATCCCATTCGGCTAACAAATCAGCACCTTTTTTACTATCAGTATATAAAACGTGTTTCTCTATTGTTGCTTTTAAACCCGCGGCATCTTCTTTAGAAATATCTTCAAACTCGATAGTTTCTGTATTACAAAGACCGTTGACAAACTTATTCTCTAGGTCGTATACATAAGCAATTCCACCGCTCATACCTGCAGCAAAATTCCTTCCTGTTTTACCTAATACAATAACTTCACCACCTGTCATGTATTCACAGCAGTGATCTCCAACACCTTCAACAACTGTTGTAGCTCCAGAATTACGAACAGCAAAACGTTCTCCTGCAATTCCATTAATATATGCGGATCCAGATACGGCTCCAAACAAACAGACATTACCAACAATAATATTTTCATCTGCTAAAAAGTCTGCTTTCGCTGGCTTCTTTACGATTAATTTTGCACCTGACAACCCTTTTCCTAAGTAATCATTTGTATTTCCATCAAGAATAAATGTTAATCCATGTGCTCCAAAAGCACCAAAACTTTGCCCAGCAGAACCTGTAAAATTGATGTTTAATGTATCTTCAGGCAAACCGATGTGGCCATAAATTTTTGAAATCTCGTTACTTACAATTGCTCCAACTGTACGATTTGTGTTTTTTATTGGATAGTTTAACACCATTTGTTCTTTTCGATACAAAGCTCGATGAGAGTCTTTTAAAATCGTAAAGTCTAAAACATCTTCTAAATTATGATCTTGACTTTCTGTATTTTTAACAGTTTTACTTTTGTAACCTGTTGGCCTGTGCAAAATACTTGATAAATCTAATCCTTTCGCTTTGTAATGTTTGATCGCTTTATTAGAGTTAATCTTATGTGTTTGACCCACCATTTCATCTAAGGTTCTGAAACCAAGTTGCGCCATAATTGCTCTTAACTCTTCAGCAATGTAAAAGAAGAAGTTAATTACGTGTTCTGGAGTTCCTTTAAAGTTTTTACGCAAGTCTTTATCTTGTGTAGCAATACCAACTGGACATGTGTTTAGATGACATTTACGCATCATAATACAACCAGAGGCAACAAGAGGAGCGGTCGCAAAACCAAACTCTTCAGCACCTAATAAAGCTGCGATTGCAACATCTCTACCTGTTTTTAATTGTCCATCGCATTCTACCACAATTCTACTTCGTAAATCATTCATTACCAAAGTTTGTTGTGCTTCTGCCAAGCCAAGTTCCCAAGGTAATCCTGCATGTTTTAATGAAGTTAAAGGAGAAGCTCCTGTACCTCCATCATAACCAGAAATTAATACCACATCTGCTTTTGCTTTTGCAACACCTGCTGCGATGGTACCAACACCGACTTCAGAAACTAATTTTACATTAATTCTCGCTTCGCGATTGGCATTTTTTAAATCGAAAATTAGTTGTGCTAAATCTTCAATAGAATAAATATCATGGTGTGGAGGAGGAGAAATTAATCCTACAAAAGGGGTTGAATTTCTTGCCGCCGCAATCCATGGTAAAACTTTATAGCCAGGTAATTGACCACCTTCACCAGGTTTTGCTCCCTGTGCCATTTTTATTTGAATCTCCTTTGCATTGGTCAAGTAATGAGAAGTGACCCCAAAACGACCTGATGCTACTTGTTTAATTGCCGAGTTTCTACTATCACCATTGGTGTCTTTTTGGAAACGTCCTCTGTCTTCACCGCCTTCACCAGAATTAGATTTTCCACCAATACGGTTCATTGCGATCGCTAAGTTCTCGTGTGCTTCTCTAGAAATAGATCCATAAGACATTGCACCAGTTTTAAAACGCTTTACAATATCTGTCCAAGGCTCTACTTCTTCTAAAGGAATCGGATCGAGATTATCAAACTGAAACAAACCACGAATTGTCATTAAGTTTTCTGCTTGTTCGTTGATCGATTTTGCATACACATCATAACTTGCTTGATCACTTAATCGAACCGCTTGTTGTAGTTTTGAAATCGTTGTTGGATTCAATAAATGGCGTTCACCATTTCTTCTCCATCGATATTCTCCGCCAACATTTAAACCTAAGTTTTTGTCAATTTGATTGTCTGGATATGCTTGTTTATATCTTTGGTCAATTTCTTTTTCAATTTCATATAAACCAATACCTTCTATCCTAGAAGCTGTATATGGAAAATATTTTTCTACAAATTGAGAATTGAAACCTACAATTTCAAATATCTGAGAACCTCTGTAAGAATGTAACGTAGAGATTCCAATTTTGTTCATTACTTTTAAAAGTCCTTTCCCAATAGCCGTATTAAAATTATCAACAGCCTTTTGCTCATCCATGCCAGTGATGAAACCTTCTTTTACTTGCATTCTAATAATTTCGTTTACCATATATGGATTGATGGCACTTGCGCCATAACCAAATAAAGTAGCAAAATGATGTGGCTCACGAGGTTCTGCTGATTCAATAATAATATCGAAAAAAGAACGCTTGCGCAAGCGGTTTAGTTGATGATTTACAAAAGAACAAGCTAATAATACAGGAATTGGAGCAAACTCTTGGTTTACACCTCTGTCTGAAAGAATAATAATGTTGTTTTTATTTTCAATCGCTTTTTCTATTTGAATGACAATAGAATCTAATGCATCTTCCAGTCCATTCAAACCTTTTGCTTTCGGATATAAAATTTCTATCGTTTCAGCCTTGAAACTTTCAACATCAATATTTCTAATTCTTTCTAAATCGATATTTGAAATAACAGGATTCTGAATACGTAACTTTCTACATTGTCTGTCCGTAATACTAAAAATGTTTCTATCTTTTCCTAAATTTAAACTGATGTCCGTCACAATTTCTTCACGAATACCATCCAAAGGAGGGTTTGTAACTTGGGCAAATAATTGTTTAAAGTAGTTTGAAATTAATTGAGGTCTGTCAGATAAAACAGCAAGGGGAGTATCAATTCCCATCGATGTTAAAGCTTCTTTTCCAACTTGTGCCATCGGGGTAATTACCTCCTGAATATCTTCAAAAGTATAATTAAATAAACGCTGACGTGTTTTAATATCAATGGTTTCTATAGGACATGTTTCGTTGGTTTGGGGAACATCTTTTAAATGCAAGCGAGTCTTGTCTAACCATTCCTGATAAGGTCTTTCAGAAACAATCTTACTTTTTATTTCTTCATCTTGAATAATTCTTCCTTCATTCATGTCTACCAAGAACATTTTTCCTGGCTCTAATCTTCCGTGTTCTTTTACATCTTCTGGAGCTACTTCTACAACACCAATTTCTGAAGACATAATTAAACTACCACTTTTGGTAACAGTATATCTAGAAGGTCTTAAACCATTTCTATCTAATAAAGCGCCAATGTAATCTCCATCTGTAAACGGTACAGAAGCAGGCCCATCCCAAGGCTCCATAATACACCCATTGTATTCATAAAAAGCTTTACGCTCTTTAGACATGGTTTTATGTTTTTCCCAAGCTTCAGGAATCATCATCATCATGATTTCTGGTAATGAACGCCCCGTGTGGGTTAATAATTCTACGACCATATCCATGGATGCAGAATCTGATTTTCCAGGTAAAATAATTGGAAAGAGTTTGTCTATTTGCGGTCCAAAAACATCACTTTTCATGATTTCTTCCCGAACACGCATTCTACTTACATTACCACGTAAAGTGTTAATTTCTCCATTCTGACACATGTGTCTGAAAGGCTGCGCTAACTCCCAAGTGGGCATTGTATTGGTAGAAAAACGTTGGTGCACCAATGCCAAACGTGTCACTAAATCTATTTCTTGTAAATCTTTATAATAAGGACCAATATCTTCAGGCATTATAATACCTTTATATATAATCGTGGTGATTGATAAACTTGGAATATAAAAATAATCACTTTCAGAAATTTTAGATTTTCTGATCGTATGTTCTGCTATTTTTCTAGCAGCATATAATTTAGCTTTAAAAGTAGCTTCATCAATTTCATCTGTTTTACCAATAAATAATTGTTCTATGTTTGGTTCTGATGCTAAAGCGATTTCTCCTAATTGAGTAGGATCTACAGGGACGACTCTCCATCCTAAAACGGCAAGTCCTTGTGTTTTTAATTCGTTTTCAAACGTAGTTTTACAATAATTGTATTGATTTGATGTTTTTGGAAGGAATACCATTCCAACAGCATATTCTCTTTGATCAGGAATCGTGAAATCACACACGCGTTTAAAATAAGCATGAGGAATATCTATTAATAAACCAGCACCATCACCTGTCTTTCCATCTGCACTAACACCCCCTCTATGCTCTAGTTTTACTAGTATTTCTAGCGCATCATGTATAATTTTATTTGTCTTTTCACCATTCAAATTACAGATAAAACCAGCACCGCAATTCTCATGTTCAAACTCTGGTAAGTATAGTCCTTGTTTCTTCATATTCTATTCAATTATATTTACAAAAATATGGCTTTTATTAAAAATAGCTTAGTAATTAGATTGTTTTAATGTGATTTTTATGATGAAAACAATAAACTGATTGAAAAAGATAATTTTTGATAATCAAAACCTTTTTTAATTATCAAATTCATAAAACGCAAAAAGAGTCTGTAAATTTGACATTTACAGACTCTTTTTAGTACCTATTTAAGATGTTTAGTGCTCGTTCAAACGGAAGTCTGAATAAGCATCCATACCATGTTCGTGGGAGTCTAAACCTTCTAATTCTTCTTTTTCACTTACTCGAATACCTATTGTTTTCTTAAGCGTAAAGATAATTAGGAAAGATGTGATGATACAAAAAGCTGCATAACATGCGACCCCTGTTAGTTGTATCAAAAAAGTATGTTCTGGGTTGGTAGAAAAGAGGCCAACAGCCAACGTTCCCCAGATACCACAAATTAAATGCACTGCAATTGCTCCAACAGGATCATCTAGTTTAATAGCGTCTACAAAGGCAACAGCAAATACGATTATGGTTCCTGCGATTGCGCCAATAATAATAGCACTCTCAGGTGTCATGACATCTGCACCTGCAGTGATACCGACTAAACCTCCTAAAATACCATTTAAGAACATTGTTAAATCTAAGTTTTTGTATTTAAGAAAGGAGACAAGTGCGGCTACAACACCACCTGCAGCTGCTGCCAAACAAGTAGTTACAAGTGTTAGTGATGTTAATTCTGGGTCTGCAGATAAAACAGAACCTCCATTAAATCCAAACCATCCTAGCCAAAGAATTAAAACCCCAGCAGTTGCTAAAGGTATATTGTGACCCGGGATTGCTTGTGCAATGCCATTTTTAAATTTCCCAATACGAGAACCAAGTAACCAAACAGCGACTAAAGCTGCCCAACCTCCAACAGAGTGAACTAATGTAGAGCCTGCAAAATCATAGAATCCCATTTGGTCTAAAAATCCACCACCCCATTTCCATGAACCAGCGATAGGGTATACGAGTCCAACATAGAGTACTGTAAAAATCATGAATGATCCAATTTTCATTCGTTCAGCAACAGCTCCAGAAACAATCGTTGCGGCAGTAGCAGCAAACATTCCTTGAAATAAAAAATCTGTCCACCAAGTATATCCTCCATCAGCATAAGCTGCAGTCATTCCATTTTCTGGAGGTGTAATTCCAAATCCTGCGAAATCTAAAACTCCTGCGGAACCTTCTGCGAATCCAGGGTACATTAAGTTGAAACCGCCGATGTAGTATAAAAGTAATCCTACGGTTATGATAAAAATGTTTTTAAATAAAATGTTGATGGTGTTTTTTTGTCTTGTTAAACCAATCTCCAAAAATGCAAATCCTGTATGCATAAAGAAAACGAGTGCTGTACAGATCATCATCCATACATTGTTTGTAGTTAGTAACTCCATAATTAAGTTTGTAGTAGTTTAAGTTTAGTTTAATGTTTCTCCGCCTTTTTCTCCAGTTCTGATTCTATAAGCTTCCGTAATGTCGCTCACAAAAACTTTTCCATCACCGACCTCTCCTGTAGAAGCCGCTTCAATAATTGTTTTAACGGTAATTTCTTCAAAAGCATCATTTACAACAATGGCAATATGTCTTCTCTGAATATCGCTAGTGCTATAGCTAATTCCTCTATAAACATGTCCTTCTTTTTCGTTGCCAATACCGGTTACATCCCAGTATGAGAAAAAGGTAACACCCACTTTTTGTAAGGCTTCCTTTACGGCACCGTATTTAGATTTTCTGATCGTCGCTTCTATTTTTTTCATTTTATCGTATTTATTATTATTATTATTATTAGTTAGTCGCGAAATTAGTGAAAAATTTCTATCGCTGAAAAATCACACAACCCAAATTGGGTTGTGTGATTTTAGTAATCAACTAATAAAAACTTTTCTTAATTTTCTAATTCTCTTTCTCTTTTACCTGGGTATGCGATAGAACCGTGTTCAGAAATATCTAAACCTTCGATTTCTACTTCTTTACTTACTCGTAAGCCTATCGTTGCTTTTAATATTCCAAGAACAATAAAAGATAAGGCAACAGCCCATACAGCATAAGCTAAAACTCCGATTGCTTGTGCGCCTAATTGAGCAGCACCACCACCGTTGAATAATCCAATACCTGTATCACCATCTACACCCCAAAGACCAATTACTAAAGTACCCCAAGCACCGGCAACACCGTGTACAGAAGCAGCTCCAATAGCATCGTCAATTTTCAATTTCTTTTCTATAAACTCTATAGAGAATACTACAATAATACCTCCAATTAAACCAGCAAGTACAGCGCCTCCTGCAGTCATGTTTCCACAACCAGCAGTGATACTTACTAAACCAGCTAATGCACCGTTTAATGTTTGTGCTAAGTTTGGTTTTCCATACCAGAACCAAGTGGTTATTAATGCTCCAAGTCCACCTGCTGCTGCAGCTAAATTTGTGATCAATACAACGTTAGAAGCAGCTACTGCATCTGCGCCACCCCATGCTAATTGAGATCCACCGTTAAATCCAAACCATCCAAACCAAAGGATAAACACCCCTAAAGTTGCTAGTATTTGATTGTGTCCTGCAATTGGCATTACTTTACCATCTACATATTTTCCGATTCTAGGTCCTACCATGAAAGCAGCAACTAAAGCAGCCCATCCACCTACAGAGTGTACGATAGAAGAACCAGCAAAATCGATAAATTCAGCAGGCATTAAACCAGCAGTGTCATTTAACCATCCGCCATTCCACTCCCATCCACCAGAAATTGGATAGATGATTGCAGTCATTACTAGAGAGAAAATAATGTAAGTACTATATTTAGTTCTTCCTGCTATTGCTCCAGATACAATGGTTGCAGTTGTTGCAGCAAACATTGTTTGAAAGAATAAATCTGCGCCTTCTCCTTGGAATAAACCACTCCAGAAAAACCATCCGTTAGAGGTATCTCCATACATTAAAGAGTATCCTACTAGCCAGTAAGAAAGTGAACCTACACAAATGTCTAGGACATTTTTCATAGCAATGTTCACTGCGTTTTTAGATCGTGTCATTCCAGCTTCTACTAAAGTAAAACCTGCTTGCATTAAGAAAACTAAGATACCTGCAATTAGCATCCAAAGCATTCCCATGTCTCCATTTATTTGTGCAACCTGTGCTGCTAAATCTGCAGTTGTTGCAGCTGTTTCTTGTACTGCTGTTAAAAATAAACTCATAGGTAGGGGTTATGTGATTTTTAAATTGTTTTTTGATAACCTACGAAGTGTGACCTTCGTAGGTTGATTTTTATTTTCTTTTTCAGAAAAACTTCTTAGAAAGAGTATACTGCAGCGATAGTTAAAGCAGCAACGCTTTTTTCAGCTCCAAATACTTCAATAGCAGCATCTTCAGATGAGTCTAATCTTAAGTCTGTGATTAACTTTAAGTTCTCTGTTAAAGAAGCGTTCGCAGTTAAAGTAACTGCAGTTACACTAGCATCAGAAGATCCGTTTGCTTGAAAAAATTCAGAACGTAAACCTAAAGCAAAACTATCTGAGAAAGAGTTTTGTAAGTATAAAGCAGCACCTTGGTATCCTGCATCAGCATCAGCCGAGTTTGCATACGCAGCGTTGATTCCTACATAGAAAGATTCAGACGCATTAAAACCACCTGTATAATCTAAATAAAGATCATCATTTGTAGCATCAGCTCCTGTTGCACCATAAATTACGTTTAAAAATTGACCTTTGTAACCAATTTGTCCACCTACTTGCATGTCACCAGTTACGTTTGAATCTATGCTAGAAATACCATGTCCATTTGTAACTGCTAATAAGAAAGATAAATCTTCAGAAGCCGCATAGTCTAATTTAATCCCCGTTTGAGAAAAAGGACCTGCGTTAAATAAATAAGAAACAGTGTAGTTAAAGTTAGCGGCAGGAGAAATAACTTCGTACCCTAAAAATGTGTTAAACTGACCAGCAGTTACTGTTACTTTTTCACTTACATTATAGTAAGCATACAATTGATTGATTGCTCCAGCCATGTTAGCATCATCAGCTCTTGGTCCAAAAGCGATATCTGCAACAACTCCAGATTTTCCTTTTTCATAAGCAAAAACTGTGTTTGCGAAACCTAAACCAAAACCGTTTGCACTTTCTGGGGTTGCAATTAAAATTCCAGGAGTTCCTGATCCGTCAGCAAAATTAGCAGTTCCATAAACGTCTACTGTACCGCTTAAAGTGAAAGTTCCTTTTTCCTCTTCTTTTTCTTGCGCTGTTCCGACGAAACTAGCAGCAAATAATAATGTAAAAATAATTTTTTTCATAATACTTGATTTAGTGTTAAATGATTTTTATTAATTAATTCGATGCAAATATATATTTTTATTTTAAATTAACAAGGGGGTAGTTTTTTTTAAAACAGT
>Ga0206127_1005335_pt1 | contig 10873 bp, 9 predicted proteins | sample Helgoland_Spring_6_FD_148646 | JGI IMG/M metagenome (GOLD analysis project Ga0206127, IMG submission 148646) | Pelagic subsurface seawater microbial communities from Kabeltonne, Helgoland, North Sea - Helgoland_Spring_Bloom_20160419_1 | ecosystem: Environmental > Aquatic > Marine > Epipelagic ...
TGCGGAGGATTATTCTTTGCTTCGTGTGAAACAACAGAGCTGGATTTGACACAAAATCCAAATGCACTATCACCAGTAGATGCTGATCCAGATTTCTATATGAACTCTATTCAATTATCATATGCATATTTGATAGAAAGCTTTGGAAACACAGCTGGAGCAGTAACCAGAATAGATTACATGAGTGGTAGAGATTATGCAAATGCATATCAACCAGGTAGTTTTAATGGAAGATGGAGTTCTGCATACCAAACAATCATGCAGGATATCAGAGAAATGAATGTAATTGCAGACGAAAGTGGTTTAACTCACCATAAAGGAATCGGTCAGTTTATTGAGGCACATATCTTAATGACTCTAGTAGATTTCTTTGGAGATGTTCCTTACACTGAAGCTTTTCAAGGAGCTGCTAACTTAAACCCAGTAGCTGATTCAGGTGCTAGCGTTTATGCAGTTGCACTTGGTTTATTAGATTCAGCAATTGCTAACTTTAATAGTGATGCTCTTGGAGAGCCAAGATGGACTTCAACAGTTACAGACCCATTTTATAATGGAGATTGGGCTGCTTGGACAAAAGCTGCAAACACATTAAAGATGAATGCATACATGAATACTAGAAATGTAGATGGATCATCAGTAGCTAATTTCAACGCTATTGTTGCTTCTGGTAACTACATCGCTACTACGGCTGATGATATGCAATTCAAATGGGGAACTTTAGCAGTTCAACCAGATTCACGTCACCCAAGATATAGAAGTAACTATACTTCAACAGGTGGTGGATCTTATATGTCTAACTCTTTAATGGATTACATGAGAGGTGGACCTAATGGAGGATATAGTATTGGTGCTGGTGAATTTTATGCTGACCCACGTATTATGTTTTACTACCACAGACAAACAAACCCAACTCCTGGTATCGACGGAGATGCTAATGAAGAAGTGTTAGAATGTGGTTTACAAAATGCTCCTGCTCATTATACTGGGTATGTATTTTGTGCAAACCCTCAAGGATGGTGGGGTAGAGATCATGGAAATGACAATGGTATTCCACCAGATGGATTCTTAAGAACATTAGCTGGAGTATATCCTGCTGGTGGTAAATTAGATGACTGGTCTTACGGTGGTCAAACTGATGGTGCGGGTAATGCTGGAAACGGAGTTACACCTATACTATTAGCATCTTGGCAAGACTTTTTAATTGCAGAAGCTGAATTAGTTTCTGGAGATGAAGTAGCCGCTAAAAATGCAATGTTTGTTGGTATACAAAAATCTATGGATAAAGTACTAAACTTTTATCCTAGAACTGAAAGATTTGATGCTATAATGGATATTTACTTTGGTGGATTAGCTTTTGTAGAACAACAATTTTATGCTAGAATCAGTGATGAATGGGATGCTGCAGCTAACGTAATGGATGTATTAGGTATGCAAAGTTTTGTAGCTCAATACGGAAATGGACTAGGTGCTTATAACTTCTACAGAAGAACTGGATTCCCTACAACGTTACAGCCAAATATTGAGCCTAACCCAGGTGGATTTATCCGTTCATTCTATTATCCAGGTGACCATGCTAATAACAATTCAAATATTAGTCAAAAAAGTGGTGTAACAGAACCAGTATTTTGGGATAATGGTGGAGCATCTCCTGGTTTTCCAGCAGCTAATTAATAATTAAAAAATAATAAAAGATGAAAAAACAAATAAATAAAATAGTATTATTACTGCTTTCAGTAATTGTGATAAGCAGTTGTGAGACAGAAGATAAGGCTATTGATCAAGTATTTGCCGGTGTCGAATATGGCGCTGTTCTTAGAAAGTTAGAAATTACATCGGGTAGTTATAACTTATCTGATTTAAACTCTGCTTTTTCAGTTATTGTTGAAGAACAAGACGAAGAATATGGAGCATTATTATCTGAAGTAGATGTATATGTTTCTAAAGGTGGAAATGAAGCAATGGTATCTACGGTACCTGCTAGTGCTTTTACTATCGGTGAAAAAGGATTGCCTGTTACTGAAATTTCAGTAACTTTAGGACAAGCCTTGGATGCCTTGGGTCTAGGAAGTAATTATGGTGTTGGTGACGTATTTGGAATACGTTTATCACTAAAATTAACTGATGGTAGAGAATTCTCTGCTGCTTCTGCTAGTGGAAGTTTACAAGGATCTTATTTTTCTTCTCCATTCTTCTATACTTCAGCTATATTATGTACTCCAAAACCAGGAGATTATGTAGTTGATATGCAAGATTCATACGGAGATGGATGGCAAGGTGACGGTATCAAAGTAACTTTTGATGGTGGACCAAGATCTGGTGAAATAGTTTTCATAGATATGTTAAGTTCTTATTCAGGAGGACCAGCATGTTGTGGTTGGACAAGTTCTTCAGAAACTTTAAATGTTCCTGTAGGAACTCAAGGTTTTGCATGGGAATACACAGGAGATTCTTACCCAGGTGAGGTTTCTTTCCAGATTTACGCTCCAGATAATTCATTATTATTATCGGCAGCTAATCCTGCACCAGGATCTTTAACAATCTTGAATTGTTTATAAAATAGAATTTAAAACTAAATTTTAGTAACCTAAGATTTAATATAAAATCTAAAACCTTCCAAATTAATTTTTGGAAGGTTTTTTTTATTAATATAAAATAAAAAAAAATTCAAAATATAAAACATCATTTATTATACTACATTTGCATGCATGACTGAAAACACGACAATTTTTGGATTAAGGGCTATCATTGAAGCCATAGGTAGTGGTTCAACACTCAATAAAGTATATCTTCAAAAAGGGCTAAGAGGAAGTTTGTTTTTTGAATTAGAAACACTCATCAAAAAAGAGCGAATTACTACTAGCTTTGTTCCGGTAGAGAAATTAGATAGGCTTTCAAAAAATAAAAACCATCAGGGAGCAGTAGCTCAAATATCTCCAATAGCGTTTGCAGATTTAGAAAAATTAATTGATGATAGTTTAGAGCGTACTGCTACTCCTCTTTTCTTAATATTAGATCAAATTTCTGATGTAAGAAATTTTGGAGCCATTATTAGAACTGCAGAATGTACTGGAGTTCACGGAATTATTATTCAGCAAAGTGGAAGTGCCCCCATAAACGCAGAAACCATTAAAACTTCAGCTGGTGCAGCGTTTAAACTTCCTATATGTAGAGTTAATCATATAAAGGATGCTATATACACATTACAAGCCTCTGATATAAAAATTGTTGCGGCTACTGAGAAAACAGAAGACTTGATCTATGCTATAGATTTCAAGCAACCTATTGCTATTGTAATGGGTTCTGAACATAGAGGAATTAACCCATCTGTTTTAAAAATTGTAGACTATACGGCAAAACTTCCTTTATTAGGAACTATAGATTCATTAAATGTTTCTGTTGCTTGTGGCGCTTTCTTATATGAAACTACGCGTCAAAGATTATCGTAATCTTTATAAGTTCAAATCAATTACTCACTGTCTTCATATGGCTCCTCCACTACCTTTGGAGGTGAAAAGTTGCCATTTTCGTCAAATAACAAATCAAATTCAGACTTTGAAAATTGATATTGCTCTTTTATGATTCCTTTTTTTCTATAGAGATAAGAAAACAATAGACCTACTAGGAAACCTGATAAATGACCCTCCCATGAAATTCTATCTTCAGTTGGCAGTATAAGCCAAATCATACTTCCATATAAAAAAATAACAACTAGAGACATAGCAATAAGTCTGTAGTGTTTTCTAATAATACCACTAAAAAAAATAAAACTAAATAATAAATAAATAGTTCCACTTGCGCCTATGTGATATGAACCTCTGGCAATACCCCAACAAATTAAACCCGATAAAAGTGTTCCGTAGATAAGAACCTTATGGGCAATTGTTTTGTAGAAATAAAATAATGAGGCTAGCAGAACAAACAAGGGCACAGAGTTATTAGAAAGATGAGAGGCATCACTATGTATGAATGGAGAGAAAAAAACACCTCTAAGGCCTTTAATTTCTCTCGGCAGGATTCCATAGGAATTAAAATTATACCCAAATCTAATTTCTATCCAATAAATAATCCATATGGCCAAAATAGCAACTACTGGAATCCAGAGTACATTTTTGTGATAACTAAGAGCATTGTCATTTTGCATAAATAAATTTAATCAAAAATAAATCCAATTACTAAAATAACAACTTCTGTCATAAATCTTTACTATTTTTATAGTTATGAATGAACCTTTGGCAGAAAGAATACGCCCAAAAACACTTGAAGACTATATTAGTCAGCGCCATTTAATAGGTGAAAAAGGAATTTTAACCCAACTTATTAAACAAGGAATACTACCGTCTATAATATTTTGGGGGCCCCCTGGCATAGGGAAAACCACATTGGCAAATATTATAGCAACAACATCTGAACGCCCTTTTTTTACTCTTAGCGCTATCAGCTCTGGAGTTAAAGATGTGAGAGAAATTATAGAAAAAGCAAAAAAAGGTAGTGGTTTATTTACAACTAAGAACCCCATATTATTTATAGATGAAATTCATCGTTTTAGCAAATCACAACAAGACTCTTTATTAGGAGCGGTAGAGAAAGGATGGGTTACCCTTATCGGAGCAACTACTGAAAACCCAAGTTTTGAGGTAATACCAGCACTATTATCTAGATGTCAAGTATATATCTTAAACTCATTTGATAAAAGTGATTTAATCCTATTACTAAAAAGGGCCATAAAAAAGGATACTATTTTATCAAGAAAAGAGATTAAACTGAAAGAAACCGATGCCTTGCTTCAAGTTTCTGGAGGTGATGCACGAAAATTATTAAATATTTTCGAATTGGTGGTAGGGAATGAAGATAAGATCACCATCACTAATAAATTGGTGCTAGAAAAAATTCAAAAAACAACAGTAAGATATGATAAAACAGGAGATCAGCATTACGATATTGCTTCTGCTTTTATAAAGTCTATAAGAGGAAGTGACCCTAATGGAGCGGTATACTGGCTTGCAAGAATGATTGAAGGAGGTGAAGATGTAAAATTTATTGCTAGAAGATTACTAATAGCAGCTTCAGAAGATATTGGAAATGCTAATCCTACAGCCTTAATTTTAGCCAACAATACGTTTCAGGCTGTTAGTGTTATTGGTTATCCAGAATCTAGAATTATTTTAAGCCAATGTGCAGTATATCTAGCAAATTCTCCAAAAAGTAATGCTTCGTATATGGCTATAAATAAAGCTCAAGAAATTGTAAAGAAAACAGGAGACTTACCGATACCGCTTCACTTAAGAAATGCACCTACAAAACTAATGAAAGCCTTAGCGTATGGGAAAGACTATAAATATGCTCACGATTATCAAGGAAACTTTGTGCTAGAGGAGTTTTTACCTGAAAGTATTACAAATACAAAAATATATGATCCTGGAGGAAACCCCAGAGAGGAACAGTTTAGAGAAAAGCTAAAAAACACATGGGGAGATAAATATGGCTATTAAAACTTTATTTGAAGTTTTCTTGTTATTAATAATTGTTCCTCATAATATTCCACAAGCCAATGGCTTCCTTTGTTACTTAGTATTCCGTTTTTATTCTTTATAATATATACATCCTTTTTACTCGTATTAAGAATCTCAAAAACAAGCTCATTAGTTGAGTTTGTGAGTTGATAACCTGTTTTACTTTTTTGTGCGCTTAAAATATAACTAGTTGAAGTTTTCTTTTCCTTAGTTATTGTATCTAAAACTTCTAAAGGTTTTATTTCTATAGCTTTACCCTTGGAGGCTTTCTTTAATTCTTGAGTGTTATTTTCAGTAGTTGAATTTTCAATTTTTTGAGAAGAGAAAGAAGCATAAATAAGATTTAAATTTTCAATTGTAAAAAAAGCATTTCTAATGGATTGCCTAAAAGATCTCTCATAGTCCTTAAGTTTACTAGCACCTAACTTTGATGTGAACAATACCTTACCATTACAATCAGCTAACTCTATGTAGTTTCTGGTGGCAAAGAGATTAGACTTATCTTTTACGTCTACATGCAAAGCACTGCATTTATTATAATATAACTCCTCTGGAAGTTCTTCATTATCTAAATACACTTCATAACCAGCCTTAGAAAATAAAAATTTTGTAAAGGAATTGGCTTTGTAACGATTTACCTGTTTTAAGAAATCAAATGTACTTTTAACAATAACATACTGTTTTTGTGAAGGGATACTTTTTTGCCCAAAAGAGGGAGAAGTCAAAAAAATAAGCATAAGAAAAAAGCATATATATCTCATAATTAGTCTATTACAATATTAAATCCAAAATTAAAAGCAATGGAATTAGCAGTGGATACATCAGCAACTCCTAATAGGTTATCTAAACCTCCAAACACATATAGTTTACCTAATTGAAGAGAAGTTGCAGCACCAAAAATAGTAGAAGAATAGTCATTTATCGTATGGGTAAACTTGGTGTGTATTTTTTTTGAAAGAGAAGCCTCATAGAAACTCGTGAAAGAAAATTGAGGTTTAATAGGTCTCATTATATTGTGGAGCTGAAAACCTACAGCGTTATAGTAATATTGTTTGTGAGTTTTAGAATAACAACTTTTACTCCGTTTTTCTCCAAAACTATACTTAAATGCAGCATTAATTTTCATTGGTCTCCATGATGTATAGGCCTCTTGAGTTTGTTCTGTAATCACCCTATCTCTAAAATCTTGTTCAACTTGTTGCCAGTAATTACTAAGACTAGAAGTATCATATTCAAAATTTAAACCATCTAAAGTATAATTTCCATCGATATTAAAATTTTTGGTGTTTTTTGAATGTTTTACGAAACCAATATCTAGTAAACTCGCCGTAAATTCAAGTTGAGATGTAAAATGGTAAGTAAGACCTAAGTCTAACCCTAAGCCTAAATTACCCCCTAGAAACGTTCTCGAAAAATATTCATTTGGAGAATCTACATACTCATCATCAGAATCTACTATTCCAGAGGTTCTAATTTGGCCGTTTATATTATTTAAGGATTGACGTATGATATTTTCATTGCTCGTTGTAGAACTAAAAGTTCCAGAATTATTAAGGGATTCGATATTTATACTCGAGGAATAAATTTTAACTCTTGCTCCAATATTAAGTTTTTCACTTACTTTTTTTGAAATTCCAGCATGAAAAACTCCAAGAAAATCACCTTTCATAGAAACTTGAGATAAAGAAAAAGTACGGTTTAAAAAAGGCTCATTACCGTAATAAAATAATTCTATGAAATCTTTTGGCATATAACTTATAAAATCAAGCTCTTCATAAAACCCAAAGCTTAAGTACGTTTTTTTATCCAACCTAAAACCAACATTTAAAACATCAATTTTAGTATTAAAATTAATGTAATCTGTTGAATTAATTTTATTCAACACGCCTTCAAAACGAGTTCTAAAAGCTCTAGAATCATTTGAAAATAAGTCATTTAGGTTAAATCCTGTGAGTCCGAGGTTAAAGGAAAAATCAGATAACATCGGAATACCATAATGGCTTTTGAAATTTGTTTCTGCACCAGGATTTAATAGTAATGTTTGCGGTGTCTCCCCAAAAGAAAAAGCTAATTTCTGTTGAGATTTTAATGAACCCGTAACAATTAAAGCTATAAGTAATAGTAATTTTTTCATTTTTATTTTAAATACTTAAATGAAAAGTTCCAGTAGATTTGAACTTTATTATTTGGTAAATATTGGGGTCAATTTGTGTAGTTGATGGATTTAACTTTACCTCTACCCTAACTTTTCTTGAAGTTAAAAATATAGGGGAAGCATCAATTTCAATGGATTCTGATGCTACATAATTTAAATCTTGAGGAACTATAGTGAAACTAGGAATAGTTCGAGTGATGTTATCGTTACCGTCAAAAAAGACGATATTAACTTCAAAAGATCTATCAAATCTATTTTCAATTTCAAAATCAAAAACAGCTTTAAAAACATCATTTCTGATGGCAGACGATTTAAAAACTCTAAAATCTGAAGTATCTGTAATCATTGGTATTTCTGTGCCTGTGGTACTGTTATAGAAATCATCTTGATTCAACTCAAAGTAAATTAAAGGTGTAGTAAGTATGGGATCTACATTTAAATTAATTTCCGATTTAAAAACTCTAAAATCTGAAGTATCTGTAATCATTGGTATTTCCGTGCCTGTGGTACTGTTATAAAAATCATCTTGATTCAACTCAAAGTAAATTAAAGGTGTAGTAAGTATGGGATCTACATTTAAATTAATTTCATCGAAATTTAAGTTATCAGTACAAGAAATTAAAAAACAAAGACTAAAAAATGCTACTAGATTTTTTATGTACATATTCATAGGATTAATAATTGAATCGTGTTTTTTTTAAGATTTTAAAGATATTCTTTTAAATCTAATAGATGGTTAATTGAAGTTATATTTTTTGGAACTTTAGTTAAATGTTCTGAGTTGAAGTGTATGGCTTTTATTCCACAATTCAGAGCTCCCTCAATATCGGCCTCTAGGTTATCTCCAATCATAATACAATTAGAAGCATTTGCATTCACTTTTTCTAATGCATATTCAAATACTTTCTTATTTGGTTTTTTAACGCCTACAGATTCTGAAGTGATAATAACATCGAAAAAATTATAAATACCAGATTTTTTCATTTTTTTAGTCTGAATTTCTTCAAAACCATTTGTAATAATATGAAGTTGATAGTGAGTTTGTAAATATTCTAAGATCTCAAAGGTTCCATCGAATAGATGGTTGTGGTTGGGAAGTTTGGCAATATATTCATCTGAAAGATGGTGTATGACCTCATCTTTAACAGGAAGCTTTAGTGCATCAAAAGTTTCCTTCAATCGTAGATATTTTAATTCTTTTTTAGTCACTTGTTCTTCTCTATATTTTTTCCAATAGCTAAAATTAATTGGAATGTATATTTTCAAAAACAAGTCAATATCAACGATTACATTAGCGGCTGGTAAAATTTCTTTAAAAGTTAACGCAGAATTTTTTTCAAAATCCCAAAGAGTGTGATCTAAATCAAAAAAAACATGTTGTATTTTCATAAGGTAAATATAATAATCTAGCGTTAAAAATGTTTGAACTTATTATATATTTGATTTTTAAGATATAACTGTTGAAAAAAAAGCTTCATATATTATTTTTGTGTGGATGGTATCCATCTTCGGTACTTCCTCAAAATGGTGATTTTATTAAAAGACATGCGGAAGCTGTTAGCAGTAAACATCGGGTTAGTGTACTACATATTATTTCTAAAACTGGGGTGTCAAAAACTCAAATTGAAGTGATAAAAAAAGGTGATTTAGCTACTTATATTGCCTATATACCACCAAGTTCTAATCCAATCATAAAATTAATTAGATTTTGGAATGCCTATAAAAACATCTTGAGGCAAATAGGCAGTTTTGATGTAGTTCATCTCAATAAACTATACCCTTTTGGTGGATTTGCTCTTCACTTAAATAAGTTTAAAAACATCCCCTATATCATCTCAGAACACTGGACAGGCTATCATTTGAAGGAAAAGAAATCATTGCCTTGGATGGAACGCGTTTTATCAAAAAAAATTACAAAAAATGCGAGTTTTATATGCCCTGTAAGTACAGATTTAAAAAAATCAATGTTGAAATCTGGATTAAAAGGTAGCTATGAAATCATTCCAAATGTGGTAGATACTCATCTTTTTAAACCGGCAAAAAAAACAACTAAAAAATTTACAATTACTCACATCTCTAACTTAGAGGATCAGCATAAAAATATTTCTGGCATGTTACGTGTTGCCAAGCAACTTGAAAGTTCTATTGATTCTTTTCAATGGAATTTTATCGGTGGAAAGAAAGATATATACAAGGGATTAATTGATGAATTAAACTTCAAGAAAAATACAATCCATTTTATAGATCAACTAAGTCATGAAAAAATTCCAAAACAATTAACGCAATCAGATGTCTTTGTTCTTTTTAGTAATTATGAAAATCTACCCTGTGTAATACTAGAAGCTTTTGCTTGTGGCACTCCAGTAATTTCAACACATGTTGGAGGTATTCACGAATTTTTTCCAAAAGATTTTGGGTTTCTTATTGAACAAAATAACGAAGATCAACTTGTAGAAAAAATCATAAGCATACATCATAATCCAATTACAAAAAGTGATGGTATGCACAAATATGCGAATACTAACTTTAGCTCAGGAAAAATTTGTGAATCTTTTTCAAGGCTTTACCTTAAAACATTAAATTAAAAACAGTTGGGTGATATTAAAGAATATATTAAAGGATTCATAGATAGATCAGGGAACTATGTTTTTTTGTCTACTTTATTTTCAAGAGGTTTCTCTTTTCTGGGTTCTTGGATTGCTTTACAACTAATAGATCATGAAGAACTAGGAGTTATTCTGTTTGCTTTTAGTATTGTTCAGTTTATCATACCAATTGGCGGTTTTGGTTTGCATCAAAGTCTTATTAGATATGGTGCTTTGTTGAATTCTAATGAAGAAAAGCAAGAACTCTTTTCTTATGTTCTCAAAAAAGGAATTATCGCTTCAATTTTAATTATCCTTTTATTGAATGTGATCGGTTATTTTATTCCATTTCAATTTGATAAAACCTATGGGTACTTTTCTTTTTTAACGCTCACTATCTTAACAATTTTTATTCTTGAAATTATAAAAATACAATTCCGCCTTCAGCATAAAAATAAGTTATATGCCAGTTGTGAATTTTGGTATAATGCCATTCTTGTGATCCTAATTTTTCTTTTAAGTTATTACTTTGATGGGTTTGGCTATGTTATCGCTTTAATTATATCACCATTAATTACGGTACTTTTTTTCTTAAAAAAACTAAACATTAAACTAACCTCAAC
>Ga0206127_1005336_pt1 | contig 10873 bp, 9 predicted proteins | sample Helgoland_Spring_6_FD_148646 | JGI IMG/M metagenome (GOLD analysis project Ga0206127, IMG submission 148646) | Pelagic subsurface seawater microbial communities from Kabeltonne, Helgoland, North Sea - Helgoland_Spring_Bloom_20160419_1 | ecosystem: Environmental > Aquatic > Marine > Epipelagic ...
CACTTCCAAAGGATGGATCGCCTTTCAGGACCATGGTAAGGGCACCAAGGTCGAATTTAAGAACATCCGTATCCGGATCGATAAATAGAAGAATTGTCTCTTTGAACTCGAATACCTAAACCATGATTCAGTTAATGGTTTTATTAGGTTAATATCTGACATCTGTATTTATCTTTTCATGCCTTTTAACCTGATAGTTGTTGCTATACATCTTTTTAAAACTTTTAGTTTTATGTATGATAAAAGTAACGAATAATATAAGTTATGTTTTCAATAGTCGTATCAAGGAGGTAAATTTTGGAAATTGGTAAAGAATTGGAAATAGACTATCAGATTCAATCAAGTGACTTAGCAAAGGCGCTTTCGACTGATTCTCAAGATGATTTTCCAGAGGTCTTTGCTACGTCAAGAATGGTTGCATTAATGGAATTAGCTGCCGCTCGATTGATGAAACCGTTATTGTCTGACGGTGAGCTTTCGGTTGGTGTAAATGTGAATGTAACTCATATGGCAGCAACCCCAAATAATGTAAAAGTGAAAGCCGTCGCTATCTATAAAGGTGTTGAGGGTAAGCTATACAAGTTTGATGTTGTTTTGTACGACCCAGCCGGTGAGGTTGGTAAAGGTACACATACACGAGCGATTATTAAAACTGAACGTTTGATGCTGGGTGCCGTCAATCGAGTAAACCAAACATAACAAATGTATGCACACGACAAAAACTGCGTCGCTCCGTTTGCGTAAGGGCTTCGCCCATTTTACACAAACTACACGCCACAGTTTTTGCGTGTGATACTGACGTTCGGTGAAGAAATGAAACACTCCCAACGAAATCTCGGAATTGCGGCGGCTATCTCGCTCCTGATCTATCTTGTCGCGCTTTGGAGTGAAGCTGCCTATCGTGCGGGTGACATCGGGTTCTCCGAAAAACTTACATGGTCGCGCATGATCGAAGTCTATCGCGTCACAACGTTCGACCATGTGATGCGAGTCGAAATGCTCCCAATGGGAATTGTCGCAGTGATCGGGATGATTGCTGCAGTTGTAGCGGGGCTGTTTCGCCACCGATGGGTTCCTGTTTGGGTATGGGCGGTCTACCTCGTTGCTTTGCTAATTTCAGGAGGATGGATGGGGCTCCTGATTATCCCTTTTGTTCCATTCGAAACTCTGGATGGTGAGTTTCTCGATGAAAAGCTGGCCAGAGCCACCGCCTGCGGGATTTGGACGGCTCTGTTGCTTGCGCTCTTGTTGTATAGGTTCGTCAAATTGAAAAAGATCACCGAACAAGCGCATGGAGAGCAACGGCTGAACCGCCCCGAGTTCGAATGATTTACTGCAATTCCATCCCTTGCCCCGCATCGAGCGCGCGCTCCCGGTCAACCGTGCCTCATGCTTGACGTTCGGTACAGGCGGCTACGACAGAATGACAAGTACTAAACGAGCTTTTGGAGAATGGCATACCCTGACACACCTTGGTCTGGGTATGATTACGGTGGCGATGCTCTGTTGCTCGACGCTCGCAAAAGAGCTCGGGCGGAGTGGCCCAATATGGCACGCACCAGTTTCGGCCCGGGAAACTACAGCATCCGTTCCGAACGCTACCGCTACATCCATTACAACGACGGTTCGGAAGAGTTTTACGATCACGCGAATGACCCTCATGAGTGGAACAACCTGATCGAGAAACCTGAACTCTTCTCGCGGATCGAAGAACATCGAGCTCATAGGCCCAGGCAATTTCACTCGGTCTTGGGAACAGTATCCACTGGGCACAGAGCCTTTCATGCGAGTGAGGAGGCCAGCAAGCAGGTAAAAAAGTTTGACCCTTTGGATTGGGAACGCCCGGTCGATAATCCGGTATTCACCACCACTTTTGGCAACAATCATGACTCGGTTCTATTCGTAGACTCGGAACTGGAGTATCCCTATTACTTAATCATCATCCACACGCCTCAAGCTGCTCATCTCTGGCGTGCGAAAAAATTCTCCTGGAGCAGCGCAGATTGGGAACTCGTTTCCGACAAGTACATCATCGGTAAACACTACGAGTACGATGACGGGGTGAAAGTTGATGGGACCTACTACCTCTACGAAGAAGGTATTGTTTAAACCTTCTCTGGCCCGCTCGAAAAAGCCAGTGGCAAATGGAAAGCCGCCGGCACTTTTCCAAGTAAGCAATGCGATGACATCGGCATCTATTATGAAGACGGTGTGTTCCACATGTTTGGTGAGCATGGGCACTTTCCCCACGGGCCGGATGGCACCAGCCTGGCTCACTTCAGTTCCACCACCGGACTGGGGGACTGGAAATTGGTCAACGCCAAGGCGGTCGATCCCAACCCCGATGGCGGGCACAAATATGGCGTGGGAGATGCCACCATTGAGAAGATCCATGGAACTTATTACATCTTTTGCGATCGCGAATCCAAGGGCAGTCCTTACAAGGTGGTGGCCTGGAGATCCAAGGATATCAATCAGCCCTTCGAGTATGTGGGCAAGGCCATCACCCCACGCTCTGAAGAAGTGAACCATTGGGATAATTACCGTATCCAGGATCCCGATATCGCCTACATCCCGGAGTTGGGAAGATATGTCATCACCGCCAACATGATGGATAGAGACGGCAATCCAGGTGGCAAATTTCCAACATTGAAAGGGAAAACGACCCGGGTCATCGGCGTCTTTTACCATAGGGATATTCAAGCAGACCCTGGCAAAAAGTGAGTTGGACGATAAGCCTTTACTGAGTGGTCGGTATTACTAGACTCCAGAGTATGAACTCACCCATTGTCCGATTGCTCATAGCATTTATGCTCATTGGTTCCTTTTCTTGTTCACCGGCTATTCCCGCCCATGAAACAGAGCGCCTGAAGAAACTAGAATCTGCGTTAGCTCCCTATGTTTTACCAGCTAAGTTTGATGAGGAGATAGTGGAGCACTTCAACTTAAGGAATGAGCGTATTAGCAAGCTGGCAGAGATTTTAGAACCACACGACATCAAGCTGCAGGTTTCGGAACAGGCCCTGCAACAATCATTTCCTATTAATGGTCTGTCTGGTTTTACTATCCAAGGAACAGTTGATCAGTGCGTTCGTAATATCGATGGATGCTGGCTCTATCATGATAAGACTGTTTTTGTGACTATGGACCCAAGTGAATTTGAGCAAGCACTTCAAAAAAAGTACGAGCACAAATGGGCTCTTAGCTTATTGGTTGAGCAACAAAACTTTCAAATAGGGCAATTAGAAATGGGAGTCGCCAGGTTGCCTATGAAACTATTGTTACACCTTCGATTTCCTGGAGTACTTCCAGAAAACATCAAACTCGATAATATTTCTTGGCAGGATACTCCCCTGAAAGAAATATTCAGGGACCTAGAAAGTGCAGTCCGAAAAGAACTGGATAAGAATGCCAATCATTCTAAAAAAGAGTCTATCGAAAATTTTGAGATTACCCTCCTTCTTGAAGACGATGAAGTCTATGAAAGAAAGAAGAGTTATCATTTTAAAAACAGTTCTATTGAGTCAATAATATCTACCATATGTGAAAAAAACCAACTTCACTCCACTGGCCATTCCGCTACGGACGAGCAATTTTATATCGTTCCCTTGCACCCAAGTATTAAGTTGATTTAACCTATTGTTGGTGGGATTCTATCAATAAATCTTTATAAATTATTGAAGATAATGGGGCTGGTTTTCCTGTAATTCTGGATAGGTTTGAACATAAGGGATTGTGAGATTTTTAATGATCGCACACATAGGGAACGATTGACCTAATGATCAGGTAAGCAACGAGTATTTGTGTGTTTAGCGTACCAACTCTTGGTTACAGAAATACAAATTTTGAAAAGATAATCGGCAATCACACTACTCGTGACCACTCACTTTGTATTACCGGATCCCAAGAACCACAGCATCCGCGTTTATGATAATGGAAGGTCTCAATGGTGAAGCATGAATTGAATGAAAGGAAAATGTCCCGAGTCATCGGATTCCTACGAATTATTGAGAAAAATTAAGGTAGTTATCCGAAATGAAAAATATTGAAATAGAGTAACTAAAAATTGTTAGCCTCTATATTAGTTTATTTTTTAGGCAAGGCACTCGCATTGCCTGCCGGAGAATTATTTAACATTCCAGGAAACCGCTCAGTCAAAAACGAAAACTTTTTATCGTTCCGAATCCCCATATTACCGAGTCAAGTTCCGACTCAATGATCTAATCACGATGGTTGGGTTATGTACGAAAACTCAACGCTTAATATTCTAGAAAAAGGGCATGCTTGGGCAGCAAAACATTGCTTGAATACCCCTTTTTAAATGGACAACATTTAACTTAACTACTTAGAATTTAAACCTCAATGAGAAAGTCCATCAGAAGATTAAAAACTAAGCTACCTTCAATTTCTCTGAGTATCTTTTCGACCACCTTTACTCTTGTCAGTTGCCTCTGTTTCCCCCTAGTAGCTCTAGCGGAAGAGGCTGAAGAGATTACTCCCAACATCATTATCTTTTACATTGATGATCTCGGATGGCAGGCGACTCCGCTCAATGATGTTGATAAACCAACTCCCTATGAGACTCCGAATCTAGTGAAGCTTGCAAAGTCTGGTATGAACTTTACTCAGGCTTATTCGCCCGCTCCTACCTGTTCACCCTCGCGTGCTGCGATCCTCACAGGACAGCATCCTGCGAAAACACGCTTCACGCACGTCACGCTAGATAACAGAAAGGATGCCAAGAAAACCGAGCGTCTGATTCCTCCTTACCTGGAGGGACAGTTGGATCGAAATCACCTGACGATTGCGGATGCGCTGAAGGCGAACGGCTACCGTACAGGCCACTCCGGCAAATGGCATATTGGTCTTTCATCGGCGAGCTATGGTTTTGATTTCGTCAACGAAGACCGGGGCATCCACCGCAGTGTGCCGGATCGAACCAAAGGCTTTGCGACTGCAGAAGATCCCAAGCATCCCTTGAGTAAGGAAAAGTTTCCACCATTCAGCGAGAAAAAGCCGGAAGGGATTTCCTATCCCTACGATGAGGTCACCGAATCCGCGATCAAGTTCATTGCTGAAAGTGGGGATCAGCCGTTCTTCCTGAATCTGTGCCATTGGATGGTTCACTGGCCGGCGATGACGCGCAATGGCGAACTGCTTGAGTATTACTGCGATAAACTCGGCCAACCATTCCCCCCGAAACCAGGAGACATGAGCCTGCCGGGACAACAGAACCCTTACTTTGCCGCCATGGTAACCAGCGTGGACTGGAGTCTTGGACGCGTGGTCGATTTCCTTGAGAGAACCGATGATCCTCGCAGCCCAGGTAAGAAGCTGTACGAAACGACCTATATTTTCTTCAGCTCTGACAACGGTGGAGCCACGAGGCATGGTAAAGAAACACTCTCGGATAATTCGCCGCTTAAATATGGCAAAACCCATGCAGAAGAAGGCGGCGTGCGCGTGCCTATGGTAATTGCTGGTCCTACAGTCCCGGCAGGCACTCAGTTTGATGGCATGATCAATCAGCTCGATTTCTTCCCTACATTCCTTGTTCTGACCGACACCGAGATCTCCGCCGAAGATGAGGCGAAGCTCAGTGGTTTGGACATCACTCCTGTATTGAAAGGCAAAAGCACTCAGGTACTCGATCAAAATGGCAAAGAACGTGAGTTCCTTTTCTGGCATTATCCACATGGTGGAAAAGACTCGATGAAGTCAGCCATTCGCAGCAAAGATTTTAAACTCTACAAACGATACTTCACGAATGACTACGAACTGTATCGACTCTACCAAGACGGTCAGCGCAACGACTTCGAGGAAACCTACGACCTCGCGAAGAATCCTAAATATAGCTTAATAGTAGATCGACTGAGCGGACTGCTCGACCAAGCCCTCGTCGCAAATCATGCAGAGCTTCCGTATTTGAATCCAAACTACGCAGGTAAGAAAAAACCGGTCGCTAAGCTCGGAGATGCTTCTTTCAAGAAATCCTCACGCAAGGCACAGCTCGCAATCCAACCGAGTGGCCCGATGATTCGGGAAGCGGTTGTGATTTATTGCGACGCACCATCGGTTGGCAAAAAGAAAAACAAACGTGGTAGCAAAGATGCGGTGACAGCGGAGTTTATCCCGGGAATGCGTTTACCGGCCAAGGTAAGCAAAAATGGTTCAAGTGTGAGTGCGGTGATTCCAGCAAATATTGCTGGCTACTGCTTCATGCTGATCGATGAGAATGGGTTCATGCAATTCAGCGATGTTGCGGCCGCAAAATAGCGACAATTAGAACATTCGATATGTGAAAAATAGAAATCCCTTCTCTCTTTTTAAAGTCGGTGCACTGGCTGCGTTACTGCCACTCTTATTACTTGCGGATTCACAACCAAATATCGTCTATATTTTGGCGGATGATATGGGCTACGGCGATGTGCAGTGCCTGAATCCAGGGCGGGGTAAAATCGCCACGCCACACATGGACCGCGTCGCTGCTGAGGGTATGATATTTACCGATGCACACACAACCTCCTCAGTCTGCACACCGACTCGCTACGGCATCATCACTGGTCGCTATAATTGGCGCACAAAGTTGCAGGAGGGTGTGCTCAATGGCTACGGCTTGCCCCTAATTCCAACGACTCGAATGACCGTCCCTCGTTTCCTCAGTGACAATGGTTACACCACTGCCATGATTGGTAAGTGGCACTTGGGGCTGGACATCGCGACGATCGACGGTAAGCAAGCCCGAGCTGCTGTCGGCATCAGAGAGAAGCTGAAGATGGGCCCATTTCCTTCGGGCCAACTCTCTAACATCGATTGGAAAGGCAGCATTCAAGGGGGTCCAGTCGATCTCGGATTTGATTCCTGGTTTGGTATTACCGCGTCCCTGGATTTTCCTCCTTATGTGTGGATCCGTGATCGTAACTGGGTAGGTGAAGGCACTCATGTCAAAGCGTTCAAACGCCCTGGACCAGCGACCGAGGACTTTGAAGCAATTGAAGTTTTGGGCAAACTTGCGGCGGAAACAGTCCAATTCATATCGGAGTATCAGAGCAACAAGCCTTTCTTCATCTACATGCCATTGCCATCGCCGCATACGCCCATAGTTCCTTCTCAAAAGTGGCAGGGGCAAAGTGGTATTGGCCAGTATGGCGACTTCATGATGCAGACCGACGACATCGTCGGACAAGTTGTTCAGGCCCTGGATGCGCAGGGGCTTTCAGGCAATACTTTGCTCATCGTGACGAGTGATAATGGTTGTTCCAAAGCCGCCAACTTTAAGCAACTTGAAGGCCATGGCCACTTCGCTAGTGCTCAATACCGTGGCTCCAAGGCAGATCTTTGGGAAGGTGGCCACCGCGTGCCATTTCTGGTTAAATGGCCCGCAGTCATCAAAGCCGGTAGCAGGTCGGATGTGATTACCTGCCAGACAGACCTGCTCGCGACCTGTGCCGAGTTGGTTGGCAAGGAACTACCTGCAAATGCCGGCGAAGACAGTGAAAGTATTTTGCCAATCTTCAAAGGAAAGCCAGTTGAATTCTCACGCAAAGGAATTGTAAACCACAGCGTGAGTGGGCACTTCGCTTATCGTCAGGGCAAGTGGAAGCTCCTCTTGGCAAAAGGATCTGGTGGCTGGACTCTGCCGAATGAGAAAGAGATGTCTAAAGTGTCCGACGCACTAAAGGGTCAGCTCTATGACTTGGAACAGGATCCAGCTGAAACGACGAATCTCTATGAGAAGAATCTGGAAGTTGCGGCACGTCTGTTAGCACAGCTCAAAGACGATGTCTCGCGCGGACGCAGCACCGATGGCTTAAATGCGAAGAATGATGTGGCTGCCATCAAACTTTGGAAGAATGAAAAAGGAAGGAATAAATGAATATTTCCCAAAATAATAATATGCCGTTTTTCAGTTATGTAACTCGATTCGTTTTCCCGTTATGTGTTGCATCTCTGTTGACTGAAATTGCCTCTGCTGAAGATAGCCGTCCTAACAAACCAAACATCGTCGTCTTTGTTGCGGACGACATGGGCTGGGGCGACTCGGCGACCTACGGGCATCCGCTCATCCAGACTCCCAACCTCGACAAGCTGGCCTCGCAGGGAGTCAAGTTTACCCAGTGTTATTCGGCCGCGGGTGTGTGCTCCCCTTCGCGTGCCGCTATTCTCACTGGTAGAACGCCTTACCGCAACGGTGTCTGGCGCCATCTTTCGGGCAATCACGAGGCCCACCTCCGGGCCAGCGAGATCACCTACCCGGAGTTGCTGAAGGAAATCGGTTACGAGACCTGCCATGTCGGGAAATGGCATCTTAATTCGAAGCAGCAGTTCAATAACCCGGATTACCCGCAACCGGGTGACCACGGCTACGATTATTGGATGTATACCCACAACAATGCCGAGCCGAGTCACAGGAATCCGGATAATTTCTTCCGTAAAGGTGAAGCCGTGGGGGAGATGGAGGGCTATTCCGCTCAACTGGTCGCGTCGGAGGCTGAGCGTTGGCTGAGCGAGATACGGGATCAGTCAAAGCCCTTCGTTTTATCGGTGTGGGTGCATGAGCCGCACTCGCCGATCGCGACCGATCCGCAGTTTGAAGCTCTCTACAAGGGGCATGAAAATAGCAAATATATGGGTAATATCACTCAGTTGGATCACGCTCTCGGTCAGGTGATGGAAGCGCTCGATAAAGAAGGAGTGAGTGAGAATACGTTTTTGTTTTTCACTTCCGATAATGGCCCGGTCGCCAGGTTTGGCGGGACGACCGGTGGCTTGCGAGGGGGCAAGCGGAGTAGTCATGAAGGCGGTATCAGGGTGCCCGGTATCGCTCGCTGGCCGGGGCATATTCCGGCCGGAACTACTAACGATGTGCCGGTGATTGGCACCGACATTTTTTCAACCATTCTTGATGTCGTTGATATCCCTCTACCTACCGATCGCACCATCGACGGGGTGAGCATGCTTCCTGCTTTCCAAGGTAAAGATTTAACTCGCAAAATACCACTTTTCTGGAGGACTCACGTTTCGCAGGCAGCCGATCGAGTCGCGTTACGTCTGGGCGATTGGAAAATTGTTGGCGATGAAACCCTTACCCAATTTCTGCTTTTCGAAATTCAAAAAGATTGGCGGGAGCAAAACGATCTCGCCACCAGTATGCCCGAAAAGTTGGAGGAAATGAAAACTGCGCTACTAAAGGTCTGGAAGAATATCGAGGCAGAAGGCCCAAAAGATTGGTGGCTGAATGAGCGTCAGAAGCCCATGAAAGGAGCCACGCTCAACTACTAACTTTTGAAGAGGTATTTTTGTTTATGATCCAAATCTATAGAAAATTATTGATTGCCGGTATCGCACTACTTTGCTGCGGTGCGCATGGTGAAACGCTCAAGGGATCCCGTCCCAATATTATCCTGATGATAACCGATGATCAGGGCATGGGCGATCTCTCCTGTATGGGGAATAAAGTCGTGAAGACGCCCCATATCGATCAGTTTCATGATAAAGCCGTCCGCTTCACCGATTTCCAGGTGAGCCCGACCTGCGCGCCGACTCGGGCAGCGTTGATGAGTGGCCGTGTGCCGTTTAAAAATGGGGTTACCCATACGATCTACCAGCGGGAACGCATGGCGCTCGATGCCTATACCTTTCCACAAGCATTGCAAAAGGCTGGCTACACGACTGGGATTTTCGGCAAATGGCATCTCGGTGATGAAGAGGCGTACCTACCGGGAAGTCGTGGTTTTGATGAAGTCCTGATTCACGGTTCCGGCGGGATCGGGCAGGTTCGACTGGGTGATTTCCCACCGAACGGAGAGAATCTATACTTCGACAATGTTCTGCTGCACAACGACACCATCATTCAGACCAAAGGCTACTGTACCGACTTGTTCTTCGATTCCGGTTTGGCATGGATTAAAAAGCAGCACACCGATCAAAAACCGTATTTTGCCTATATTTCATTAAACGCTCCACACGCACCTTTGGTGGCTCCGGAGAAATATACCAAGCGATTTATTGAGATGGGCTACGACAAAGGGACTGCTGGTCGCTACGGGATGGTCGAAAATATCGACGACAACTTTGGTGCGATGGTGGCAAAACTTAAAGAGTGGCAAGCCCTGGAAAACACCTTGGTAATCTTTATGACCGATAACGGTGCCACTCATCTCAAGGGTAGACTGAACGGCGAGAAAATCCGTCACTTTAATGCCAATCTCAGAGGCGCAAAAAACTCACCTCACGAAGGCGGAACCCATATCCCGATGTTTTGGCAGTGGCATGGGGTGCTCGATGAAAACGTCAATATCGATTCACTGACGGCTCATCTCGATATCTACCAAACCTTTACCGAGCTAGCCGGAGCCGAATTACCGGCGAAGATGCAGGAATTAGAAGGCCGCTCACTGCTACCTCTGCTGAAAGACCCGAAGGCCGATTGGCCGGATCGAGAGTTATTCTTTCATTGCGGACGCTGGAATCCTGGTAAGCGAGATACCGCTGTGTATGCAAAATGCGCAGTCCGAACCGATCGCTGGCGGTTGGTCAACAACCGGGAGCTATATGATATTTCAAAAGATCCCTACCAGCTCACCGATGTCGCGGAAACCAATCCCGAAGTCGTGCAAAAGCTAAGTCAATCGTTTGATCAATGGTGGCAATCAACCCTGCCCTGGATGGTTAACGAAGGTCTACCACGACTGGAAGAGGAGGAATTTCCGCTCAATATTCGCTATCACAAGCAACTTAAAGAAATAGGCATTCCAGATTGGTCTCCGGCTCCGTTCTAAACGTTTCTCGACTCCAAATAAATATGAAAAAATTCATATACCTAAGCCTACTTTTACTGACCGTCACCACAGTATTGGCAGATGAAACACCT
>Ga0206127_1005356_pt1 | contig 10846 bp, 8 predicted proteins | sample Helgoland_Spring_6_FD_148646 | JGI IMG/M metagenome (GOLD analysis project Ga0206127, IMG submission 148646) | Pelagic subsurface seawater microbial communities from Kabeltonne, Helgoland, North Sea - Helgoland_Spring_Bloom_20160419_1 | ecosystem: Environmental > Aquatic > Marine > Epipelagic ...
TGCGTTTTAAGGCCTATTTGCATCACAGAATAATTGCCGCGTCCATTGCCACTTTTTAACATTCCCTGATGTCCGTCGAATCTCTGATCGAGGGAAAAGCCAGTGATAAAGCTTCATCTGATGTGAATACTCCCGCACCAATCGTCGCCAGAGATTGTTGCTACATTTAGCTCAAAGACCACGAATTGTTGGGCATGGTTATGAGAGCTACAGGCTTCGAGCTGGTGTTTGACCCGCATCTTAGTTCTACTGGACTGGGGTCATAGTTATGCATTCCTGTGTGGGATTACCGATTTGTTGTTGGGGTTACTGTGTCTAATCGAAACGCATGGAATAGGTGTTCTTCCTCCAGCACACTAATTCTAGAGCCCCGCGTCTTGGACCGCGGGCCTTTAGTGTTGGGAGCGTAGTTTCATTCGGGGTTAATTGTGTTTGCCAGCACCAACTGAGGGAGCGGACATTTCGTTCGTCCAGCACTAATGGCTGCTATGCGGACAAACCAGACCTTGGGTTTATCCCCTTTGCTGGCGCAGCATTGCGTTGCGCTTGCGGCGGGCTTCTCGCTGCGTTGCAGTCCATGTCGCCGAAGCGGTCATTGCTTACTGGTTCAGAACACCTGATCCAAACGCTGACTCGTGTCGGAACCAAATCACATTTACATTCGTTTGAGCCATTCTCCATGTGGCCTCGATGGACTGGCCTTCCGCCAGAATATCATCCGGTGGCAGCAGATATTCGAAATGGCCAACAACACACCCTCGTGATTATGCTGCGCAATCATTCGATCCTCCCTGATCTTCAGTGCCCGACCATAGCTCAGCTTCGTGAAATCAGCGGTCGGCCCGAAAAAAGGTTAATCAGAAGACTCCCTGTACTGACGCGCGGTTTCCATGAGATGTTCGAAAAGGGACCTGGCAAAACTGCGGGGGATTAAAAGGTTGTATCCTGCCGTATCGCGCCAAAGCTTTACCCCGACATGATGGAATGCCGTTGATGCAACAGAACCTATCGGGAATGCGCCTTTGCGCAGATCAAGTGGCAGAAAGTGATTGAGCAGGGTTTCTGCCTTTGCGCCACTGATCTTGATCCATGTGTGTGCGTCTGAAAGATTGAGGGTCGCACCTGTGTCGCTGCTCAAGTCCGGGCAATCGGCCTGCGGCCTGTCCGAGATCATCCACCATTTCAACGGCTCAATCCGCAGCAGTGTGCCACGCTGCCCTGCTGTGGACTGGCCAGCGCCAGGCGCCTGCTCAGAGCCGGCCAGTTTCGCGCCATAGGTGGCGGCGTTCGCGATGGTGTCGGGCCATGCCGCGATCTGGATCAACGAGAACGGGTGCACCTCGTTCAAAGTGATCATAGCGTTGGCAAGCTGCGGTGCCACTGGGTGATCGCCAAGGGCAGAAAGAGGTTCAGCCATGCATCCGGTCTCCATCAGCGTCAAACATATGTGGCGGGACGATCTCGACAGTGACATCGTCTTGGCGCACCGGATCGGTTGCAGTCACAGATTTGCCATCCCATGCTTGGTATCCGCCCGAGATGTAGCCAATCCCGATCCAGTGTCCCAACGCGGGGGAGTGCGTCACGGCAGTGATCCAACCCGCGCCAAAGCCGGTTTCATCACCCGGCGCGCACAAAAGAGCGCCACCATTGAACGTCTGCGAGCGATCTTTCGGGAAGACCCCAACCAGTTGCGGGCGATCTTCGCGGATCAGCTCCGGTCGCTGGCGCAGGACATTGCCGATGAATGGCTTTTTGGTTGAGGCCATCTTTCCCAAACCTGCGTCATCCAGCGTCATCCGCCCATCCAGCTCGGCACCGGTGACATGCCCTTTTTCGATCCTGAGCGTGCCTAGCGCTTCTAGCCCATACAGACATCCGCCCGCAGCCTCAGCTTTGTCCCACAGCAGATCCATCATCGGCGCACCATATCCCGCAGCGACATAGATCTCATAGGCCAACTCACCAGAGAAGCTGATCCGTGCGATAAGACATGGGATACCGCCTTTGAGGTGGGTCGCTGTCACCCCCATGAAGGGAAGTGCGTGATTGGAGATCAGCGTTGAATCTTCAAGACACTCTGAAACCACCTGCCGCGCCTTTGGTCCGGCAACCGCAACCCCGGCCCATTGATCGGACACGGATGTGACATGCACACGCAAATCGGGCCAGCGGGTTTGCAGCAATTCCTCCAGCCAGACCATAACACCGCCTGCATTTGTCGTGGTGGTGGTCATCAGAAAATCATCTTCGGCCAAACGCCAGGTGGTCCCGTCGTCCAACACCATCCCGTCATCACGCAGCATAATGCCATATCGGGCCTTGCCGACAGCCAGTTTGCTAAAGCCGTTCACATAGATTCGGTTCAGAAATTCGGCGGCATCCGGCCCTTGTACAGCGATCTTGCCGAGCGAACTGACATCACAAATACCAACCGTATCGCGCACGGTTGTTGCCTCGCGGATGTAAGCTTCGGTAATCGTTTCACCGGAACTGGCGAAATACCAAGGGCGATGCCACAGCCCCGCGTCCGTCATGGTCGCACCCTTATTCAGGTTCCAATCATGCAGGGGTGTGCGGCGCAGCGGTTTGAACTGGCCCGCCGTGTTGCGACCCGCCAGCGCGCCAATCGCGACAGGTGTATAGGGCGGTCGAAACCGCGTTGTACCAACGGCGGGGATATCTTTGCCCAAGGCCTCGGCCATCAGAGCCAAACCAATGACATTGCCCATCTTGCCCTGATCGGTCGCCATGCCCAGCGTGGTGTAACGCTTCATATGTTCGACCGACACGAATCCCTCCTGATGCGCCAAGCGAACATCGCCGCTGGTCACGTCATGTTGCGGATCAACAAAGGCTTTCGGTTTAGCACCCGTCAGACGGACTTCATAAAGCGGTTTGATCGGGGTGATCCATCCACCTGCTGCTGCTTGGGGTGTGCTTTCTCCAAGGGCGTTCTTTGCCGCAGCAATCCCTGCCTCAACGCAGGCTTGCGTGTCCCACACACCAGCGGCGGCCCCCGCAGCGGATACATTGTCTTCGACATCAGCGGGAAGGAAACACGCGTTTTGTGCATCCCAAACCGGCTTGGCACCGCGGTGAGACAACAGGTTAACCACAGGCGACCAACCCCCTGAAACCAGCAGTATATCGCAGTCCAGTGTTTCTGCTTCTTGCCACGTTTTCCCAACTTGCCTCGCCAATTGCACGCCGCTCAATTTCTTACCCCCAAGCGCCTTCAACGGGGCCAAACCTGATTTGAATGTCACACCTTCGGGCGCAGGTCCGACATTGTCGCGTGCATCCACCAAAACAACATCGGCACCCACCGCAGCCAGCTCCGATGCTGCGTCATAGGCGCTGTCATTGTTCGTGGTGACAACAATCCGCTGACCGGGCAGAACGCCGTAGCGGTTCAGATAGGCCCGGGCCGCATTTGCCGTCATCACGCCCGGGCGGTCATTGTTGTTAAAGGCAACCGAGCGTTCAAGCGCGCCGGTCGCAAGGATGGTGGCATCTGCGCGGACCGTCCAAAACCGTTGTCGTGGCTGATGGGGGCCGGATTTTGACAGGTGATCCGTCACCCGCTCTAACAACCCGGCTGTGCCATAATCATAAAGCCCAAAGGCAGTGGTGCGCGTCATGATCCGCACGCCTGCTCGCCTGGCATCCGCAGTCAAAGACAGGCGCAAGGCATCGCTACCTTGTGCCGCGTGGTTCAGCAAATCCCCACCAAGTTCGAAATCCTGCTCGACCAGCAGGACATCCTTGCCCGCATTGGCCGCTGTGATTGCTGCATTCAGCCCAGCGGGCCCTGCACCAACCACCAGCACGTCACAAAACCCATGCGCATGGTCATAGCATTCGGGATCTGCGGCACGCGATGCCGCGCCCATTCCGGCAGCCCTACGGATCAGTTTTTCATACTGCATCCAGATGCCAGTGCCACGACCCCATTCAAAGGGTGGCAGGCCCATGAATGTCTTGTAATAAAATCCAGCGCTGAAAAAGCGGCTGAACAGGCCCAACACTGCACCTATGTCATGTCGCACATTGGGCCAGGCGTTTTGCCCACGCGCCTCAAGCCCGTCAAATAGCTCTTGCATGGTGGCCTTGGTGTTGGGTTCCGTGCGCGCACCGCTGCCAAGCGTGACTATGGCACCAGATTCCTCGACACCTGCGGACATGATCCCACGTGGGCGGTGATACTTGAAACTACGGCCCAACACCGTTTCACCTTGCGCCATCAAAGCCGAAGCCAGCGTGTCTCCCTGGTACCCGCTGAGCTGCTTACCATCCCATGAAAAAGCAATGGGTCGGGAACGATCAATCCGCCCGCCAACGTCTAAACGCCGCGCGCTCATTGATCTGCCTCCAACGCCGCTGCCATGCCCGCTTGGGCGGGCCGAACGGACTTGATTTCATGGGTCATCGTATCGCGTTCAATGACCAACCACATGCGGCACCCGTTGACGTGTTGCCACGTTTCAAGCTGCATGCCGCAGATGTTGTCACGCAGGAACACCGCGTCGTGCCAATCCTGCATCGGAGCATCTAATGCGGGATAGGTAATTGTGCCGTCACCGCCATAGCTGAATTCGCTGTGATCGCGCGTGCCACAGAAAGGGCATAGAATTCTGATCATAATATGCCTCTTATCCGTGCAATTTCGGGTCTGGGCCTGCGCCACGTTCATCAATCTGCAGGCCACGTTCAAAACGTTTCAGATCAAAGTTCCTGATCACCTCATGAGGACGGTCATTGGCGATCAGATCGGCCAGATACCAACCTGCCGCCGGGCTGGCCTTGAACCCCCCATAGTTCCAGCCGGCATTCAGATAGAGATTGTCCAGCGGCGTTTTACAGATGAAATGCGTGCCATCCATCGACATATCGACAACGCCCGCCCAATGACGCAACAGCTTGACCCGGCCAAGACATGGCAGCACCGACATCGCCGCTTCGGCCACGTCCTGCACGATGGGAAGGTTGCCGCGTTGGGCGTAAGATTTGTACCAATCAAGATCGCCGCCAAACACCATCCCACCCTTGTCTGACTGGCTGATATAAAAATGCGCACCGCCCATTCCAAAGACAACGACCTGATCCAACAGCGGTTTCAGAGGTTCAGAGACAAAAGCCTGCAACTTGTGGCTTTCAATCGGCAATCCACCCAGATCGGCCATGTCCCACAGACGCGATGTACTTCCGGCGACTGAAAAAGCGACCTTGCCTGCCGTGATCCTACCCCGCGATGTTTCGACCGCAGAAATCCTGCCCCCGTCGCGCACTATACCGGTGACTGCACAGTTCTGTATGATGTCGACACCATGGTTGTCAGCGCCACGTGCATAACCCCAAGCGACCGCGTCATGGCGTGCGGTTCCAGCGCGTTTCTGCACAGCGGCCCCCATGATCGGGAATCGTGCGTCAGGCGCATAGTTCAGATGGGGCACAGCCTGTTTCAGCTGGTCCAAATTCCATATTTCGGCATCAGGCGCACCGGTGCGGCGCATCGTGTTGTAATTGCGAGAGGCCGCGTCAATGGCCCCCGGATTATGCAGCAGCGAAATATGCGAGCGTTGGCTGAACATGACGTTGTAGTTCAACTCGTGGCTTAGATTTTCCCACAATTTCAACGAATGTTCATAGAACTCGCGGTTGCCCGGCTGCGCATAGTTTGACCGCACGATGGTCGTGTTACGCCCGGCATTTCCGCCGCCGATCCAGCCCTTTTCCAGAACCGCAATCTTCTTTTGACCGTGGTTCTTTGCCAGATAATAGGCGGTTGCCAACCCGTGCAGCCCCCCGCCCACGATAATAACATTGTAATGGGTTTGAGGTTCAGGATCGCGCCATTGACGGGTCCAGCCTTTTTGGCCTGTCATACCTTGCCAAAAGACATTCCAAGCAGAAAATTTGGTCATTTTTGGTTTCGATCTACTTGTTGGGTTAAATCAGCCTTGCACAATGTTCGTGCAAGGTATTTTTGAAAATCCCAAATTGTTCGTTCTTTTGGTGACAGGCGCCCCGGTTCGGCCGCCAGCGCGCTGGCATTTTGCGCAATTGAGCCAATGATCGGTTTGTCCTCGTCGTTTATCCGATCAAACCCTTTGTGCAGCTCTTTCGCATAGGCGTCACGCGCATCATCAGGAACTGTTCCTGGGTAGATATCCGCCCCCCAAAGGACCTTTACCTTATCTACCCCATGGGGTTGCAGAGACAGCCAGAACGTCCGCTCGGCGGAAACCGACATTACATGACAGGGGAAAATACAGGTCAGGACCGCTTTGCCCCGATCTTCGTCCGTCAAGTCGGGATTGTCGGATTCCATCGCTAATGTAGATTCATAAGATGTCCCGGGAATCCGCCCCTGTTCATACAGGCTATACCCTTCGCCGCCATGCATGGCATTGGCCAACCGCGTCGGCATCGCTGGCTCAATCGTGTCGGCATGGGCAACAAACAGGTGATACCCTTCCGTGAAATTCTGCGCCAGGATTTTCCAGTTTGTGTCCCAAATCTCTTCCAAACGGAAAAGGGTTTCATATTCAGGCAACCGGAAATTGGCCAATCTTTCTGACAGCCCCTTCAATCTAGGTGCCAATGGCCGCGCATCAGGGTCCAACGACACGTAAACCCAACCATTCCAAACTTCGATATTGAACTGCGGCAGGCAAACTTTCTTTTTGTCGAAATTGTCCCGCATATGGGCAGCGCCGATCAACTGACCATCGAGGTTGTATGTCCATGCATGGTAAGGGCAGGTGATACGTCCCTTGATCGTCCCAGAGGGCTGATCAAGAAGCGTTGTCATCCGGTGCCTGCAGATATTGGACATTGCCCGCAATACTCCGTCGCGGTCACGCAGAATGATAATTGGGTCACGGCCAACTTTCATGGTGCGATAGTCACCGGGCTCTGCAAACTCATCTTCGCGCCCAACACAAAACCATTCGTGATTGAATATCTGATCTAGCTCGTATTCGAGAAACTCAGGCGAGGTATATATCTGCGGCGGCGTCGCCTCCGCCAGCTCATCTGGCAAAGCCGCGTTACGCGCAAGTGCGTCCAATAGCTGTTCAAGCGATGCATTGGGCTGCATGTACTTCACTCCTCTTTCAATCGAAACTGTATAGGGTCAGCGCCCAAGTAGGGCTTCGCCCTTGCACGAAAAGAGCCGGCCAAATCCTTGCAACTCATCCATGATGCCTGCTCGGCGTAAGCAGCTCCACATTTGCGCTTGATTGGACGTGATCACGGGTTTCCCCGTGGCTTGTTCTATCTCATCCACCGCTTCGAGCGAACGGATGCCACCGCAGCTCAGGAAAATCGCATCCGCATCCGGCTGGTCGATTTCTTTGGCGAATTTGGCCCAATATGCAGGAGTGACCAATCCCATATCCCAACCGCTGGCAATGTTCAGACCCTGAATATCAAGGACGTCAAACCCCTGTTCCAGCAGGAATTCAGCCTCCGCGGTGTTGATTTCATCCAGATAAGGTGTGCCGACCACCAGCTTTTTTGCACCCAATTCGTTCAGCGCGTCCAAAACGCCCTGAACCAGACACATTGGTTGCGCCCAGGGCGCACCTTTCTTGATCTCGGACATGACGCGATCTTTGCCAATCACAATCGATCCCGAGGTGCAGCTGTAGCTGATTACATCTGGTTTTGCTTCAGGTTGAATGCGGGATGCGGCGTCGGCCATATGTTCGATATGGCGGGACAGGGTTTCGTTGGTAGTGTGGTCATCGGTCTTGAGCCGCGTAACATACACAGCCACGCCTTCAGGGGCCATGTCCTTGAAATCCCCTTCGGCAGAAGGATCAGTGGACATCAGGATAAAGCCCAGCTTGGCGCGATGGTGACGACCAGCATCCATTTCAGGCGTGCGTGGCTTGGACTGGATGGTTTGACCTGATTGGAACATCACAGAATGACCTCTTCAACGGATTTTGGATGATGGGTGAGCGGCTCCCAGCCGTCTTTGGTGATGATGAAGCTGTCGCCGACCTGGGCGCGGAATGTGTCGACCGAGACAGATCCATCGACGGCCAGAACCATGCCGGACTGGATGAGTGTCGTATCGCCAGTGACGAGCTGCGGTGCTTCAAGAAAGCTGAAGCCTGTCGCCCGGCCACAACGGAACGGGTATTCATATCCCGCCCCCTGAATCACCTCGGCGTATTCCGCATGAATGCTTTCGGCAGTGACACCCGGGCGCAGCGCATCAAGTGCAGCCTTCTGGCTGGCGATCGCCACCTCATAGACGGCAACCTGATCATCAGGGGCATCGCCGATCCAGAATGTCCGATCAAAGCCCAGCTTGAAGCGATGAAAGTTGGTCATCCCGCAGAAGCAAAGGAACACCGGCTCACCCGCACGCATAATGCGGGTCGAAGCACGGTGATGGGTTTTGATGATATCTTCGCCCGAGGCCATGATTTGCAAAAAATGGGTATTGGGCGACATATCCCCATCATCATAATGCGCCGCCAGCAATTCGGCAGCTTTGCGGGTTCCTGCCTGTGACGTGGCGATCGCCACCTCGAACTCTGGCACACCATCCCCGATCGCAGCGCGCCCGGCGTTCATCATCGCCGTGGCCACTTCGCCCGCGTGGCGGGCCAGTTGCAGCTCTTGCACTGATTTGATCATCCGCATGTCGTTGAGGATGGGCGTAGCGGAGGCGATCTTTTGCGCATCCACCAGATCATTCACATAGGCGCGCACCAACGGGGGCATATGGCCCGGTTCAATCGCCACGGAACTGGCGGATTTGACGGCCATGGGAAGTTCTTCGCGCCACTCGTTGCCCATGCCGTCATTCCACGGCGCTATACGGTCCACTTGCGCGGCGGCCTGCGCCGAGTTCAGATCAATCGTCGGCGTAATCAACACGATCTCACCGTCCTTGGGCACAACCAGAATGGTGGGGCGGCCAAACTCCATATGCAAATAGTCGTAGTAACCTGTCAGATAATAAACGTTATCGTCATCTGTAATCAGCGCGACATCAATGCCTGCCTCGGCAAGACGCAATTGAAAACGGTTCAACCTGTCACGAAACATCTCATATCCCTTCAAGTCTGATGCAGGGCCAATTCAACCCGGATCCAACAACATTTGTGCTGGCCCAATTTACTGTCTTCACACGGCTTTTCAAAATGACATTCGATGCTGAATCATGATAACTATTGATTATGAAAAATTTTCGCAGCATTCTCCCGCCTCTGGATTATCTGATGTTCTTCGAAGCTGTCGCCCGACATGGAAACTTCACCCGTGCGGCAGAAGAGCTGAATGTCTCTCAGGCGGCAGTCAGCAAACGTGTCAAATCATTGGAAGCGCGCCTTGGTGTTGATCTTGTGAAACGCAATGGTCGTGCTTTTACATTGACCCAACAAGGGCGGAATCTTGCCAGCAATACAACGGAGGCCTTGAACTTTCTCAGCACCAGCATCCAAGAGATACGCCGAACAAATCACGAGAAACTGTCATTGGCGGCAAACGTGGCAGTCTCGCAATATTGGCTCACACCGCGGATCAACGAATACCTGATTGGACGCAACGCAGTCCCGATCACCTTAACCGCGTCGGATCGCGACGCAGACCTTTTCCTGCTGGAAAATGACGTGATCATTTATTATGGCACAAGCATTCCCACAGGTTGGGACGGTGCTCTTTTGTTTGACGAGTCCTGGCTGCCCGTCGCAGCGCCCGATTTAATCGCCGAAGGGGCCGATATCACCGCTCTTCCGTTGCTGGATTTTGAAAAGTTGACGCCAAAATGGCTTAACTGGAGCGACCTCATCGATCTCAAACCATACTCTGAATTCGTGCGTTCAAATCGGGTCACACTTGGCTCTTATGGCAGTTCTCTGGATGGGGCGCTGCGCGGTAAGGGCATCGCATTGGGTTGTCCGGACGTTTTGCACTACGAAATCTCCGCACGGCGATTGGTGCCATTGATGGACTACCGGGTCGACACCGGCCGCAGCTATTTTGTAATCTGGAAGCCCGGGCATCTAACACAGCGCATCCGCAATCTGCTGGCAGAAATTGAGATCAGAATCTAGTTGGCGCAGGCATATGGTGCTGGATCATTCTCGCCCCGTGGGTCTTGCATTGGCGTACGTGTCCCGATCATTGCAGCAGCCCACGTGAATGACCGCTCATACCTCTGCGCAGCGGCACCAAGTTTTTCTCCCACGCAGCAAACTTGACGCTGCGAGCGCGCGCAGCACAGAATCACAATGGCCGAGTCGGGCTCACATCCCGGTTTCGCCGCCCGAGGCGCGAACGGCGGCCCTTGATTTGCGAACGACCGCGCCTTGAGAGACATGATACAAGATCAAAGACTTGGCCCACTCCTCCGGTGACCGGTTTCGATCAGCCTGTTGCAACGGCATTGCCGCGCGAGCATTAGGCCGTAATGAGCCCTTGGTGTCGCTCGGCTTAAACCAACCGCCGAAGGCGCGGGCCTACCTCATCAAATCCATTGCGCAAATAGAAGTTAAGTGTGCGATGCCAATCAGGCTGGCTCGGCGCCCCAACCTCGATACGTTTCCATCCTCGGGCACGCGCTTCCTGCTGCGCATGGTCCAAAAGCTGCTGCGCAACCCCTTGAGACCTCATGTCAGGGCGCACGTAAAGTTCAGAAATCTCTCCAAATTTTCCACCAGCATAGATTGCGGCGCACTCGTTCAGCGTCATTACACCAACTGGATCGTCATCTGCATATGCTGTCCAGCCCCTAAATTATGTACCATTTTTCAATAGAGTTTCTGGAACTGGCGGTCTCATGTTTAGGGCTTGGTGGGGGCGGATGTGATTATACTGC
>Ga0206127_1005366_pt1 | contig 10833 bp, 9 predicted proteins | sample Helgoland_Spring_6_FD_148646 | JGI IMG/M metagenome (GOLD analysis project Ga0206127, IMG submission 148646) | Pelagic subsurface seawater microbial communities from Kabeltonne, Helgoland, North Sea - Helgoland_Spring_Bloom_20160419_1 | ecosystem: Environmental > Aquatic > Marine > Epipelagic ...
TTTGCGCAGTTACGGTTTCAAGCACCGGCGTAAGGTTTTCACGCTCTAAGGATCTACAGAGATTCTTGATGATTTGATCTACCCCTTTTTTATTCGGGTTTGCAAGGATGCCTACTTTCACAGGCGTAGGCTAAGATGTTTTTGGGCAAAGTTACAGATTAAATCTATGTTGTGAATTTAAACGAAATCAGCATCTTGTAAAAGTTAAGTAATTGTGATAATTAATCCCCATGAAACATTGTAGATCTGCTTCTCGACCAACAAATAGGTTTATACATGGAAGGGCGGTTCTTCTGGGCGCAGCTTGTGTTCTTTTAATGAGCTCCTGTAACAAAATGAGCGAGCTTGTGGATCGTATCAAGGATATGGGAGGCCAGGGGAGTAGTCATTCGACCGTGGATGCCATGAATCAGAAGGAGGCACAGGCTTTGATTGCTAATGAATCAAAGCTGGTGATGGTGGAATTTTACACCGATACGTGAGGACCCTGTAAATCTTTTGCTCCCGTGTTGGAGCAGCTCGCAAAGGATAATGCCAAAAAAGTGCGCATCGTAAAAGTTAATGCAAACCAAAACCGTGAATGGGCGCAGGAAGAGAATATTAGTGGAGTGCCAACGGTTCAGTTTTATCGCAAAGGAGAGAAAGTGCACCAGTTTTCAGGCGCTTACCCCAAAGATATTATTCAGCAGCAGATTGACCTGCATGCTGCTTCCTGGGGAAAGGAGACCGATGAAGATGGCAATCCTATCGTGCCTGCCATACAGCCAATGCCCAAGGAATGGATGCCTCCCGGAGTGACGCCAGAGTGATCAGAGTTTCATTAGCTCATGTTTTCTCTCTTTAGCTGATTAAAAGCTCTGAGCTTGCGCAACTACGCCATTGACCCCATGGGGCTTAGTGTCTAGCTTCCGCGCCTCGAGAAGCCACCATATCCAATGAGCGAGGAAGCAAAAAACTACAAGGACACCCTTAGTCTGCCTGAGACTACCTTCCCCATGCGCGGGGATTTGGTAAAAAATGAACCCAAGCGTCTTCAGCGCTGGAATGATCAGGGTCTTTACCAAAGCATTCAGAAACGCCGTAAAGATCAAGGCGCGCCACGCTTTATTCTTCATGATGGCCCGCCCTTTGCGAATGGTGATGTGCATATGGGCACAGCCTTGAACAAGGTGCTCAAGGATCTGGTGTTGAAATCTAAGACAATGGCTGGCTTTGAGACGCCCTATATTCCGGGCTGGGATTGTCACGGACTTCCCATTGAGTTCAAGGTGATGCAAGACGCAAGAAATGAGGAGCCTGCTGAGGTGCGCCGGCGTTGTTCCGAATTTGCCCGCGGTTTCATTGATATTCAGCGAGAGAGTTTTCGCCGCTTAGGAGTATTTGGTGACTGGGAGAATCCTTATTTGACACTTGATCCCACCTATGAGGCCGACATCATCAGGACTTTTGGTAAGCTTGTTGAAATGGACGCTGTCTACCAGAGCCGCAAGCCTGTGCTGTGGAGTTATGGCGCAGGAACGGCTCTTGCTGAGGCAGAGGTAGAGTATTTAGATAAAAAGAGCATGGCGGTATACGTTCGCTTTGCACTTAAGGATGCCAGCGGTGATCTTGCTGGTGCCTCTATGGTGATATGGACCACGACTCCGTGGACTCTTCCCGCTAACCTCGGTATCGCTGTTCACGAGCAGTTCGAGTACGTATGTGGAACGTTTGTGCATGAGGATGGGCGCAAGCAGAAGCTCATTGTAGCCAAGGATTTACTCGATGATTTTGCAGCCAAGACGGGCTTTGTGTTGAGTGAAACGCATTCCGGCTTCAAGGGGGGTGAGTTGGAGGGAATGCAAGCAGCTCATCCATTTTTACCGCGCTCGGCGAAGATCATTTTGGCGAATTTTGTGACGACGGAGACAGGAACAGGTGCCGTTCATATCGCTCCGGGTCACGGTGCAGACGACTATGTAGCGGGCCAGCAAAATGACCTCGGTTTACTTTCCCCGGTGGATGCTGATGGTAAGTTCACCTCTGAATGCGGCCTTGATGAGTTGGTTGGTCAGCATGTGTTCAAAACCAACAAGCGTATTACCGAAATTTTGGAAGAGGCTGGTGCTATGCTTGGCCGCGAGCTCTACGAGCATCAATACCCACATTGCTGGCGGTCGAAGACACCGATTATTTTCCGTGCTGTTGAGCAATTCTTTATTTCGCTCAAAGACATACGAGGCAAAGCCCTAGAGGAAATTGACAAGGTCGAATGGTTGCCTAAATGGGGTCGTAACCGCATTTACGGCACGGTGGAGTCTAGACCTGACTGGTGTATTTCACGACAGCGCACCTGGGGTGTGCCCTTGCCTGTGTTTTTTGATAAGAATGGTGAGGCAATCATCAGCACGGAGCTGATTGCTAAAGTAGCCGATCTGGTTGAATGTGAAGGAACCAATATCTGGTTTGAGCTTGATGATGCAGAGCTAGCAGCGCGTCTAGGTTTGCCAGAGGGCTGCACTAAATGCCGCGATACGCTTGATGTCTGGATTGACTCTGGCTCAAGTCATGTTGCGGTTATGGATCGGCATCCGGAGCTTTCTACGCCTGCAGATCTTTATTTGGAGGCTACGGACCAACACCGTGGGTGGTTCCAGAGTTCGCTCATGCTTAGTGTAGCCGCTCGTGGTGCAGCCCCATACAAGGCGGTCATGACCCACGGGTTTGTGGTGGATACCTCAGGTAAGAAAATTTCCAAGTCAGGCAGCAAGCCAATTAATGCAAAGCATTATTACGATCAGTTCGGCTCTGATATTGTGCGCCTGTGGGCTGCATCGGTTGACTGGCAGACGGAGGTTCCCTTCTCAGATAAACTCTTCAAGCAAGTCACGGACCCGTATCGCCGTTTGCGCAATACCCTGCGTATTTTATTGGGTAACATCAATGGCTTTGATGCGAGCACACAGTCTGTTTCGAAGGAGGAAATGACCCTGCTCGATCGTTGGGTTCTTGAGCGTCTCAACGGGGTGATTTCAGAGTGTAGCAAGGCCTATGACGCCTATCAGTTCCGCAAGGTGTTCAATGAGATCAACCAATTTTGTGCTCATGAGCTCAGTGCACTCTATATTGATATCACCAAAGATAGGATGTACTGCGATGCTCTAGATTCTAAGCGCCGTCTTGCAGCACAGACAGTCATGCATCGTGTGTTTGATGCGGTATGTCGTTTGATAGCGCCTATTCTTGCATTCACAGCGGATGAAGCTTGGGAGCATGCGGGTAATGAGGGCAGCATTCATGAACAGGATTTCCCAGTAGTAGACCCAGATTTTCAATCTGGTGAAGCGGTAGCTCAGATTGATGTGCTCTTGGAATTACGAGCTGTCATTCAGACGGCGATCGAGAAGGAAGTTCAGGCTAAAGCGTTCAACAAAAACAATGAGGCACATGTCACGGTGGCCCTTCCCGAAAACCACCCTAGTCGAGAGCTTTTGACGGACAGAGATTTTGTCACCGAGTTTTTCATACTGGCTGATCTTCAGCTAGAGCCTGGAAGTGAAATCACAGCTACGGCTAAGGCCACAGAGCACGCTATGTGTCCACGATGCCGTAGGTATGAGCCACTTGTCACCGAGCTCTGCAGCCGGTGCAGTGAGGTTGTCTAAATGCGTCAGCCCTATTGATTGATATAGGTCGTCACCATGCCTCATACTAAAAGCAGCATCCAATGAACAAGAATCTATCCAACGACAAATTGGTGAGGCAGCTGCTATGGATCACCGTTCCGCTCTATATTCTGGATCAGATATCCAAGTGGTGGGTGGTCATGAGCTTTAAGGTTCCTTTTGTGCTTCATGAGGGAAACAAATATTTTGTCGAGGAGGACACACGCCCAGTCATTGAGGGGTTTTTCAATCTGGTTAGACGTCACAATCAAGGAGTGGCTTTTGGCATAGGCAATGGCACGGCTTGGGCTCCTGTTGTATTTCTTCTGGCACTTATCATCGCGCTTGTCCTGATTATGTTTTTTTGGAAAAGGGGCGCTTTTGCGGGCCCATCACGTTGGTCTGCTCCGCTGCTTTTAGCCGGCATTCTCGGCAACTTAACGGATCGATTGTTTCAAGGTTTTTGGCTGGAGGCATATTCAGGTGCGGGTTTCTGGCAACGTCTAGGACAGGGCTATGTGGTTGATTTTCTCGATTTCAAGCTGCCACTTTATGATAAAATCATGCCCTCGAGCGGCGGCCACTGGCCGGCCTTTAATGTGGCAGACAGTTGTATATCAGTCGCGGCAACGCTCTTGTTTTTGACAGCGATCATTGAGATTAAAAAAGAAATGGCTGAGAAAAAAGCGGCCAAGAATAAACCGGCTCAATAAATGAAGGGATCCATCCTTGATTATCAATTCAAGTCGATTAGCATCAAGGTCGTGAAATGGGACAGTTTACCAATCAATAGGCAACTCATGGCTTATTGGAAAGTTGCCCTTGTTTGTTTGTGCGCCTTTTGGGTAAGCACCGTTATTCCCTGTCAGGCGCAGCAGCAAAAAGCAGCTGGCGAATCAGCCAGTGAATCAGCCAGTGACATTACATTGCCACCGGATAATCAGGTTTTGGATCAGGCCAATGTTTTCCTTGAACACCCTGATGTCTTAGCCGAAATGGTAGGCCGGCTATCAAGGATGAAGCATGACTATGAATATCCTGTCTATCTCGCTGTTTATTACAATGTGTTGGATGCCAGCCTTCGGGAGCGAGCTGATCAGCTTTACGAGTCATGGATTGGCGAATCGGGTCGCGGTATGGTCATCGTGTACCAGCTCGATCCAGTGACCTATGGCGATAACCCAGCAATGGCGTATCACAAGGGGGACGGTTTAGATCCGCAGTTCGGAGGTGGATCTTCTCCGATTCCTGAGAGGGAGATGATTGCCATGCTTGCTAAGATTTCACCACAGGTTGACAGTGATGCTGATGGGCACCAAGCATCGATTAGCTCACTCGTATCAGCTCTTGAGGCTGAAATAACCCGTTATCATGATAGTCCAGCTGCAAGCTGGAAAGATTCGGACAGTTTAATCATGATTGCCGTATTCTCAGGATTTGTGATTGCGATACCCTTAATCGGTATGCTGATACGGCGCTTGTTACTGAACTCCAGTAATCAGTCCAGAAAAACGTATTATTTCCCTGATGTCCAGGTCGCCTACAGGCTGGGTGCTCCCTATGGTGGTGGCTGGGTTAGTGAGAAGAGCTTTGCTCCACCTTCTCCGCAGCAGGCAAACGTTTCCCCCGGTTAGGAAAAAACATCGATACACCGTAGACAATGGGGTAGGCAAGGATGCTTAAAACAACGCCGCTAGCCAGGAACCCTACCACAAAGTCAGCAGGGCTACCCTCTACCTTGACTCCAAGAAAAGAAACTTCTGTGACTTTATCAAAAGGCAAAGGGATGCGGACATGCTCGCGAATCCAATGACCAAAATTGATTTGTAGCGCGATAAGAGGGGGGTGGGTGAATGGATTGGTCACCCAGCATGCAGCCATCGAGACTGGAATATTGACCCTTGCCCTCATGCTAGCTAGAGCAGCCAGTAGCATTTGAAAAGGCAGCGGAAGCATCGCACAAAATAACCCGATGGAAAGCGCTCCCGCGACGGTGTGTCTACATGGGTGCCACAGGTCACGCTGGAATAGAGGTTTGATCAGAGCGGTGAGCCATGGACGTTTTCTGATGTGAGGATGGCGCAGATAGCGATAGGCTTTCCTAACCATTTTAAGGTATCTGCGCTTCATGGTAGAGAGAATGAGGGTGTGAGCTGAGCTAGCCTCTTTTTGAAGTAAGCTTGCTTCACAAAGTGAATGTTTGAAATTAGTATAGATCGATGTGTTTGTATACCCAGCATGTTATCACTAGGTATAAAAAACCCGCCACTGTGGTTCAGGGCGGGTTTGTAAAGTAGGTTACTTGTCTTGTAATTGCGCGATGAATGAAGCAATTACCACTTCTGAGTGCGACTGTGGTAATAACGTTCAAATCCCAAAGTGGGCGGGAATTCAGACATGCCATCGTGAGGATTCATTTCAATGCGGTGATCCTCGCCACATCGCTCATACGGAGGTTTAAAGGTTCCTTTATAAGTCGGGCAGTGGAAAGTGAAGAGCTCGTAAAAGCCATAACCGATGCGTTTGAATGCACGTCGGGATCCGTCCACTACGCCGTATGTCCAACCGGCTGTAGAGCCGTATTGCTCTGTCTTGCGTACCATCTGTTCTGGAATTTCGACAAGGCCATGGATAATGTTACTGACGGCACGACCCAGCTTGCGGGATGACGTGTAAGTGGATCCAGGAGGGGCCTGGATATCCGCCATCACACCTGCACTGGTGACGACAAATGCTATAAGGATGCAAAATGAACGTTTCATGATAAATTTATAATGCATCTATTTTTATAATCTTGCAATGCGAAAATTGTTTTTTTCATTATCACAATAGCCTTATTTTGAAATGTTTGCATTTGATTCGCTATTGCTGATCGCTATTGCTGATCGCTTTTGCTGATCGCTTTTTCTACTTTGCGAATGGCTCGTTCCGCATAGTCGATAATTCGGTCACTCTCATCTTTGGTGAAGGGACTCAGTAGAGTAATCGACCATTCATATTGCTGCATGGCGAGTCCTCCGATGATGAAATTTTTCTCACCATCGGTTTCCGCTGTATCGGCCAGTGCTTGCCATACATTCTTCAGCTCATCAGAATCGCGTTCGTGATCGGTATTAAGAATTCCATCAATGGCTTTATAAGCATCCTTGCGCATCGTTTTGTTTTTCGGATTCTTTAAAAACTCAATAAGGATGGGTAGTTTTTCGTCACTGCCCAATTTGCCAAGTGCAGTAAGAGCCGCATTTTGATAGCTCGGGTTTCCTGAGTTGAGAGCATCATTGATCGCATCCTCCGCCAAATCATCACCCGTGGCCCCGAGGATGCGCAGCATGGCGAGTTTGATATTTTCATCCTGGGCACTCTCATAGGCCTCATAAATATCGCTTTCGTAGCTCGCCCCTTTGGAGGAGGCGCCAATAATTGAAAGTAAAGCGGCTTCTGCTTGACGACGTACTGAGGGGTATTCTGAACGCTTGACCATGCCGAGAAGCTCTTTGACATAATCGCCCGCTTTCGGATCAGCGTAGCAGGACTTGACTGCGTAGATTGCGGCAGCGGCGGAATCTTCCTCGGTGCTTTCTTTGGCGTAATCAATAAGGGCTTGGAGGTTGTTTGGATTCGCCTGGGACCCGATGACATCCTTTAGCAGTCCAGAACGTATGCTGGACGGACATTTTGCACCAAGGGTGTGATTAAGGATGATGGTAGAGAGATCGTAGCCGCCATCAGCTTTTGCATAACGCAGGACCTGCAGTATGAGTGGCTTCTGCTTGTTTTCTTGCATGCTGGTAGCCTCGTTGAGAATCCGTTTGAGCTCTTGCTCGGTCAAAAGAATGCCGTCGAGCGCTAGTTTGCTTATACCTTCATCGCTTTCTTCATCATTGAGAGTCTTCGCCTCTTTCATCACCTCATTGTAGAGGTTATCAAGTTTGCGTTTTTCCATGTAAGCCCTGCCCAAAACACTTGTCAGAATGACCACGGCTATGAGCATGCTGATGAGAGCCCATTTTGCTCCATTGGACATCGTCTTTTGTGCACTTTCCATACCCAGTGCTGAGTCCCCTGGAATGGGGCCTCCACTCTGAGCTGCGCTTGCAGGTTTTGTCATTGGCTGGGCCTTGATCTTAGCGGTTTTGGCGCCCTGTACGTCAGCTTCTGTTGGCTCGTTGACCTTGATGGTTGGTGGAGCTGCAGCCATTTTAACGGTAGGTGCGGCCATTTTAACCGTTGGGGCAGCCATTTTAACCGTTGGTGCGGCTTGTGCAACGGGGTTAGTACTCGTCTTGGCAACTGGAGTTTGGCCGGTGAGAAGCTTAGCCGTGGGGACTGGGTTGGTTGGCAGGGTGGCCGTCATAGGCTGATTCTCCATAACGAAGAAGCGTTCCAGCGCTTCGCGTGCGTTGAAGGGCCTTTGGTCCACTTGACGCTCTATATGCCACATAATCCAATCAGCTCCCCACTGCGGAATGTCTTCCCTTAGTTCTTGGATTGGAGTGACGTGGTGCTGAAGGTGGCTGACCATGACCTCGGCGGCACTCTCTCCATCAAAAGGGTGTTTGCCGGTAAGTGCATAGTAAAAGAGGCAGCCGAGAGCGTACATATCGGTGCGCTGGTCCAGAGGCGTGCGTTCGAATTGCTCTGGGGCCATGAAGAAAATTGAGCCAAATACAGCATCGCCATGGTCAATGGTCTGCAAGGACGGCGATGATGAGAATTTAGCGAGTCCAAAGTCTACGATTTTAACCTGAAATTTTCCGGATGGCAGCCAGCATACCATGAGATTACTGGGCTTGAGATCACGGTGGATAAGATTCAGATTCTGCGCTGCGGCCAGTGCTTCTTCGGATTGTATGATGATCTCGCGCAGGTCCTCCCAGGTGATTGTGTTTTCTTCAACCATCTCATCAAGAGTGCGGCCGTTGATGAGCTCCATGACCACGTAGGGACCATCGTCATCTATTCCGGCATCATAGATCGTTACGATGTTTGGGTGCTGAATAGAGGAGAGAGCAGTAGCTTCTTTGAGGAGGTTTTTGGTGGCTTCCTCTTGACCCTCGTGTCCTCCGTCGGCGAGCACTCGTTTGATGGCAACTTCTCTGTTTAACTGCGTATCGAAAGCTCGATAAACAGATCCAACACCCCCTTGGCCAATTTTCCCTTTAATTTCGTATCGCTCTTTACTCATAGACGTTCAGTGAACCTATATCTTAGGTTTCGGCAAAACAAGCGGTGGTGCAATCATCAATTTCATTATTAAAATAAATCATCGCCGAAGAACTCTGGTAATACCATGTGTCATGGCAGCAAGTTTCGGTTGCGCATCAACTAGAGCTAAGGGATAGTCGGTCTAATGAGCGACAAAAAAGACAAGGATTTACCAGATCCAGACGAGCTACAGAAGATGCTCAAGGACATGTTTGGTAAGATGGGTGCTTCGGTGACGATGCCCGGTTTTTCTCAGGATGATATGACCACGCAATCTCAGGGGGATTCGAGTGAGCCTCGAGAGGTGAAGCGAGCCGATGAAATTTTTGATTTTAATTACAAACCGCGCGACATCAAAGCTCACCTTGATCGTTTTGTGATTCGTCAAGACGAGGCTAAAAAGGCTCTCTCTATTGCGGTATGTGACCATTACAACCATGCCAAGTTCATGCGTTCTTACGAGCAAGAGCATGGTAAAACTCCTGATGGGATCGAGTATCAGAAGCAGAATGTGATTGTGGTTGGTCCAACGGGTGTAGGAAAAACCTATCTCGTGAAGCATATCGCCGAAATGATGGGCGTTCCATTCGTGAAAGCGGACGCCACTAAATTTTCAGAGACAGGTTATGTCGGTGGCGATGTTGATGACCTTGTTCGGGAACTGGTTCAAAAAGCAGAGGGTGATATGGAGCTGGCGGAGTATGGTATTATTTATATCGATGAAATCGACAAGCTTGCCAGCAGTGGCGGCAATAGCATGGGTAGAGACGTCAGCGGGCGTGGCGTTCAGACCACCTTGCTTAAGCTGATGGAGGAAACTCAGGTGGCGGCAAGAAATCCCAATGATATGAAAGGCCAAATGATGGCGATGATGGATATGCAGAATGGTGGTGATGGCGGCAAGGATACCATTAACACTAGGCACATTCTTTTCATTGTCAGTGGCGCGTTTTCAGGGCTTGAAAAAGTGGTTAAAAAGCGCCTCCGTTCCGGGCAGATTGGATTCGGGGCAGATGTGGCTGAACCTCTGCATGAGGGTGAATTGTTCAGTAAGGTTAATACCCAAGACTTTATTGATTATGGTTTTGAGGCTGAATTCATCGGCAGATTGCCCGTGCGTGTCGTTTGTGAAAAATTGGAGGCCAAGGATTTTGTCAATATCATGCAAAATTCAGAAGGTAGTTTGTTACGCCAGTATGAGCGCGAATTTGCTGCCTATGGTATTCAAGCTCGCTTTGAGGATTCGGCAATTGAGCGTATTGCAGGACGTGCTGAGACCGAGAATACGGGTGCGAGGGCTCTGATGACCGTTTGTGAAAGCTTGTTGCGCGATTTTAAATTTGAGCTGCCGGGCACGGCGGTCAGTGAGTTGACGATTGATGCGGATCTGATTGATAAACACGATGAGGTGTTGGCGGAGTATCGGGAGCTAGGAAAGCGGGGGGATGTAGCCAAGACAAAGGAGGAGGTAGTGCTTTATTGCCGTGAATTTCACGAACAGCACGAGATCAAAATCGTCTTCACCGACGAAGCCATAGAGCTTCTTGGCGCAGAAGCAGCGAAGCAGGCGCGTAGTCCGCTTCAGATATGTCAGCAGCGTTTTAAAGATTATCAGTTTGGGTTGAATCTGATTCAGAAAAACACGGGTAGGCGTGAGTTTGAATTAGGCATTGAGGCGGTGGCGGATGCCGACGCATTCCTGAGTGAGTGTATTGTGCAATCCTATAAGGATGTCGCCGAGCGATCTAATAAGGACGCAGATAGTAGTAGTGATAGTGGTGCCGGAATTGGTGATGGCAAAAATGGTGTTGATGATATTTGATCTTCTTTGAAGAATCTCAGGCATCTACAGCCCAGCTATGAACACACAACATCACGCAGCTCAGTCTTATCCGCCTGGAAGGGTAGGTAGTTCCTGCATGCTCTACGGGGGGGTGAGCATGGCTTTGGCTCTGGCGATGCAATTGTTGGGTTTGTTTGAACT
>Ga0206127_1005370_pt1 | contig 10825 bp, 9 predicted proteins | sample Helgoland_Spring_6_FD_148646 | JGI IMG/M metagenome (GOLD analysis project Ga0206127, IMG submission 148646) | Pelagic subsurface seawater microbial communities from Kabeltonne, Helgoland, North Sea - Helgoland_Spring_Bloom_20160419_1 | ecosystem: Environmental > Aquatic > Marine > Epipelagic ...
CCGGCCGCTCAGAAAGTGAAGGGATCCGTAAAGGCGTCACCTCAATCCGGTAGAACAAGTCACCGTTAAATGAACCATTTCCAACAGCTTGCACAAGGTCACGTGTGCTGCCCGCAAGAAGGCGAACACTGTTTAGTTGTTCAAGGTGCTCTAATAAAGCAAGCTGTGAATCTGCCGGAAGTAGAGCGATTTCATCGATAAACAGACTACCGTTTTTTGCAGAACTGACCGCTTCATTTAGTTGGTCTGGCGACATGCCAGACCCCGCACGTTTCACAAAGGGGGATTTGGAACGTGGTGATGACAGGTGAATAACCTCTGCGACTTTTGAAATACCGGCACCAGGCGCACCCATAATCAACACTTCAGTCTCAAGCTGCGAAACACGACGTACCCTGGTACGCAAAGCTTGTGATAACTCAGACTGACCAAACAACATCCGTTCAGCAGGATCACCTGTTTCGACCAAAACCCGAAGACGACGGTTTTCAAGCACAATGTTACGCGTTCGCAATGCACGCTCAATCACAGCCAACAGGTCTTTGGGCGCACAGGGTTTTTCTAAAAACCCAAAAGCACCTTGACCCATCGCGCTTACCGCCATCGGAACATCACCTTCCCCTGTCAACAATATTACGGGCAAGTCTGGATCTTGGCTTTTGGCATAGTCCAAAAGGAAAAACCCATCACGACCGGGCATTCGAATGTCAGACAAGACAACGCCCTCAAAGTCGGCGCAGATCGTATCTTTCGCCGCTACGAATGAACTGAATGCGATCGGTTCAAGATCAGCAAGCTCAAGTGTTTGAGCAACTGCATCACGCACAGCACTGTCGTCATCGACCAATAAAATTTGTTTACTCATGCTTGATCGCCCTCTTGCCATGGCATCAATTTCACCGTGAATTCCGCCCCTTGGTCCAAGTTTCGGCCTTGAATTTCGCCGCCAAACCCTTGCACGATACCGTAGGAAATGGATAGCCCAAGGCCCATTCCTTCAGACTCCCCCACCTCTTTAGTAGAATAGAACGGGTCAAATACCTTTTCAGGAAGATCAATACCGGGTCCAGAATCGCTGAAACGTAAGGTAAGTGCGTTGTCCTCAGCAGGATCAATTTTGATCACGAGTTGTTTGTCCGTGACCACGCGCATCGCGTCGGCAGCGTTATTGATCAGATTGACAAATACCTGTGCCAGTCGCACTTCGCCGGCGCGTGCCCAAACAGGCGCATTTGGTCGCTCAAACACCAATGTCACGCCATCTTCTTGCAAACGGGTTTGGGTCAGCTCAAGTGCGCTGTCCAAAACGGCAACCACATCAATACGGATCAAACTCTCGGTTTCTTGTCGCGCAAACGCCCTTAGGTTTTTAATAATCCGTCCCATACGCCGCGCCAAATCAGATATCCGTACAAGGTTCTCAGTCGCTTTTTCGGGTTTGTCACGTTCCATAAATTGCAGGCCGTTTTCTGCAAACGACCTAATTGCCATCAGCGGTTGATTAAGTTCATGGCTGATGCCCGCACTCATCTGCCCAAGCGCGCTTAATTTGCTGGCTTGTTCCAAATCAACTTGTGCTTGGGCCAAAGCGGCTTGGGCCTCTTCACGCTCAGTCGCTTCGCGCCGCAACTGTGTGTTAGATTGCTCCAACGCCGCCGTACGTTCCGCTACACGTCCCTCAAGCATCGCATTGGCTTGTGACAACGTGCGCCGCCGCTCAGTTGCCACGAACAAAAACGCACCAAAGGCCAAGAACAGTGCAGCAACCGCAGCAGCCTGCAATACGGCAAACCGTTGTGCTGGCTGCACATCGACCAGCACCTCGCCCACCAATCCAACCACTGGCAAATCACGCGTTAGGTGCAGTGCATTTTCGGGCAGATATGGTCCCCAACCAAGGTCCCAAACCTCATGGCCTCCTAAGGTATAGCTGTCAAATTTTGGTGCTTTCCCACTTGGAGGGGTTAAACCTGCTTGCCCGACAGGACGGTTCCAGAAAACCAGATCAGATCGGTTTGAAATAAAGACAACACCAGAAGCATCAGTGAAAAAGACCGCAGGGTTGCCCCCCACCCAATCCCACTCAATCGCAGCGATATTCACCGCCACTACAATAACACCTGTGACTTCTGACGCCTCATCCACAATCGGCGCGGCGTAGTAATAGACCCGTTCGTCAAATGGCTGGCGGACACCATGCGATCTGCCAAGCGCACCTTGCATCGCACGCTGTACATAGGGCGTGTGGCTGAGATCGACGCCAACGGTTCCGCGAGCTGCCGAAACTACACGGCCGTGTCCGTCCACCAACATAACGTCCAGCGCTGCTGTTTTATCGGCAATTTCCAGCAGGACGGCCCGTGTTCTCGCATCGCTTCCAGATTGAATTGCTTTTAAAAATGCAGGGCGATCGGCGGTCAGCACAGCCAATTCGCGGTATCGCTGTAACTGGCCTGTTAACCTGTCACTGGCCAATGCCAAATCTGCCTCGGCTTGACGAGAGGACTGGTTGAGCGCTTGCACATAGCCGTAGCGCCACACGCCAGTTGCAACGACGCTAACCAGCACAAGGAACGCCACAATCAGCGACAAACGATAGAGAAAATCGTGTTTCATGCCCTCTCTTAGCAAAGCAGCCCTTGCATTGACCAGCGACCCTGCGCTTTTGTGCAAACATGCACATACTCAATCAATCCCCGACCGATCCCGCTTTTGTCCAAGACCCCTATACCTTCTATGAAAAAGCGCGCAGTGACACGCCCGTCGCCTATTGGGAGGATTATGGCATGTTGGCCGCCTTTGACCACGCCACAGTCCACGCCCTGCTGCGTGACAAGCGGTTGGGCCGTGAGGTGCCACCGGAGCTGCGCAAGCCAGTGCCAGATCATCTACAAGCCTTTGATGCGGTTGAACAACATTCGATGCTGGAAAAAGAAGGCGACACCCATCGCCGCCTACGTGGATTGGTGTTGCGCGCTTTTACCTCCCGCCGCATTGCCAACTTGAATGATGATGTGGTCGAGATTTGCAATGACCTGATCGCGGGCTTTCCAGAGGGTGAATTAGACTTGATCCCCGCCTATTGCACACAGCTGCCGGTCCGCGTCATCGCCCGCCTTTTGGGGGTGCCAGAGGAACACGGCGACGACCTGTTGCGCTGGTCCAACGCGATGGTATCGATGTATCAGGCCAACCGCAGCCGCGCGATTGAGGATGAAGCCAACACCGCAGCCCGCGAATTTTCCGCCTTCCTGCGCGCCTATATCGAAACGCGCCGCGATGATCCGCGCGATGACCTGATCACCAACTTGATTGCCGCCGAAGAAGACGGCGTAAAGCTAAGCACGGACGAGTTGATTGGCACCTGCGTCTTGCTGCTGAACGCAGGTCACGAGGCCACGGTGCACAGCATGGGCAATGCGGTGAAAACCTTGCTGGAACATGACACACCGGGCTCTGCGCTGGACGGCGACAATATCGCAGACACCGCCGAAGAACTGCTGCGGTATGATCCGCCACTGCACATGTTCACCCGTTATGCCTATGAGGATATCGAGGTCTGTGGCATGCCGTTGAAAAAGGGTGACGAGGTCGCATTGATCCTAGGATCAGCTGGACGTTGCGAGAAGGTTTGGAAAAGTGCAGACCAATTCGCGCCAAGTAAGAACAGCAAATCACATCTCGCCTTTGGCGGCGGTTTGCATTTCTGCGTCGGTGCTCCGCTTGCACGGCTTGAAATGCAAATCGGGTTAAAGATGCTATTTGACGCCTGCCCCAATCTTCAACTGGCGCAGGCCCCTGTCTATGCTGACAGCTATCATTTCCACAAATTGGAACAGTTGATAGTCAGCCGTTAAAGCGGCAGCATTGTTGTTGATTTGATTTCTTCCATCGACAGCAATGCGGTCACGTTGAACACGCGCACCTCTGAAATCAGCGCCTGATAGAACTCATCATAGGCGCGGGCATTTTTCACGCGTACCTTCAGGATATAGTCGATATCGCCTGCCAAGCGATGCGCCTCTTGCACCTCTGGGCGATCATTAAGCGCCTTGAGGAACTTGGCCTGCCATTCGGCTTCGTGCTCGGATGTGCGGATCAAAACGAAGAAACACGCCTCAAATCCCAACGCCTCTGCATCTAGGAAAACGGTCTGTTGACCGATCACGTTTGCCTCGCGCAATTTACGGATGCGATTCCACACTGGTGTCTTAGAACTGCCTACAGCCTTGGCGATTTCGTCCAAAGATTGGCTCGCATCGCGCTGCATCTCTTTCATAATTTTCCGGTCTACATCGTCAATTCGGACGTTCATTCGCTTCATTCCCTAAAATGCGTACATGCGTTCTATTTGCTGACAGATGTAGAACAATCATCCTTATCGAAGTCAATGGGTGGCGCATTATCGGGAAAATTTCCTATATTGGAGCTAAGAAAAGGCAGCAAGGAAAAGCATCATGGATCATTTCCCAATCTTTCTAGCAACCGCAGGACGCCGTATTGTGCTGTCCGGTGGTGGTGACGCGGCCTTGGCCAAGTTGCGCCTGTTGCTCAAGACCACTGCAAACATCACCGTCTTTGCGCCCGATGCTGCACCAGAAATCGAAAACTGGGCAACGGCCGGCAAACTGACCTTGATCAAACGCAGCATGGAACCGGGCGACACAATGTGCGCCGTTATCTTCTATGCCGCTGACGAGGACGCGGTTGAAGACAAACGCACCGCCGCCATCGCCAACGCCGACGGCGCATTGGTGAATGTGGTCGACAACCTTGAAGACAGCCAATTTATCACGCCCGCCATCGTCGACCGTGATCCCGTCGTCATCGCCATCGGCACAGAGGGCGCGGCCCCCGTTTTGGCCCGCGCGATCAAGGCCGATTTGGAAGAGAAACTGCCAAGCACACTGGGCACTCTTGCCCGCATTGGCAAAACATTCCGCAAGATGTCTTACAACCTGCCCTTTGGCCGCGCCCGTCGTGATTTCTGGCGCGATTATTACTTTAACGCCGGACCGTCCGCGATTGCCGAGGGCCTTGAGGCGGTTCAGCCTGCCCTTGATGCGCTGCTTGATGATCACCTGACACGCGAGGCCCGTGTGGGTCACATCGTATTTGTGGGTGCTGGTCCGGGCGATCCTGAATTACTGACACTCAAAGCCGCCAAGGCATTGGATGAGGCAGATGTGGTCATCTATGACCGCCTGATCAGCCCTGAAATCCTAGAGCTGGCCCGCCGCGAGGCGATCATGCTGGATGTGGGCAAAGAGGGCTTTGGCCCATCCACCCCACAGGAAACCATCAACGACCTTCTGGTCGAGCATGGCCTGACAGGTGCCCAAGTGGTGCGTTTGAAATCTGGTGACAGCACGGTGTTTGGACGTCTCGACGAAGAACTAGACGCTGTGACCGCGGCAGGGATTGGCTGGCACATTGTGCCCGGTATCACCGCGGCGTCTGCTGCTGTTGCCTCCATCGGTCAAAGCCTGACCAAACGCCACCGCAATGCCTCTGTGCGCTTCTTGACGGGTCACGACATGCAAGGTTTTGCAGATCACGACTGGGCCGCACTAGCCCAACCAAATGAAGTCGCCGCGATCTATATGGGCAAGAAATCTGCCCGTTTCGTTCAAGGCCGTTTGATCATGCACGGCGCTGACCAAAACACACCTGTGACTGTGATCGAAAACGCATCACGCCCTGATCAGCGCGTCCTATCTACAACGCTGGCTCATTTGCCTGCCGATCTGGCGGACGCAAAAATGACCGGCCCCGCCCTTACCTTCTATGGTCTTGCGCCGCGCGCAGCCTCTGAAATCGCTTCCACCGTCATCTCACGGGAATTTGCATAATGTCTAAATCATTCACCCCCAAAGTCGTCACCGCCAATGATCTGCTCAAAGGCGACGTGATTTATCAAACAGCTACGGGCTGGACCCGCGATTTGGCCGATGCCGAAATCCTGACAGATGAGGCCCACGCCGATCTGCGCCTGATCGAGGGCAGCCAACAGATCGCCGATGTTGTTGGCGTTTATCTGATGGATGTCGCGCTAGATGGCACCGCCCCACAAACCACGCATTTTCGCGAAGCCTTCCGCGCAAAAGGCCCATCCAATTACGTCCACGGCAAACAAGAGGTCGCATAAGATGTACACCTACAATGATTTCGACAAATCCTTCATCGCAACCCGCAACGCCCAGTTTCGCGACCAAGTGGAGCGCCGCATCGACGGATCACTGACCGAGGGCGAGTTCAAGCCTTTGCGCCTGATGAACGGTCTGTACCTGCAATTGCACGCCTACATGCTGCGCGTTGCCATTCCTTATGGCACGTTGAACGGTGGCCAAATGCGTCAACTCGCGTTCATCGCAGACAAGTGGGATAAGGGTTATGGCCACTTCACCACGCGCCAAAACATCCAATACAACTGGCCAGAACTGCGTGATGTGCCTGATATGCTGGATGCCTTGGCCGAAGTTGGCATGCACGCGATCCAAACGTCGGGCAACACCATCCGCAACGTGACCGCTGACCACTTTGCTGGCGCATCTGCTGACGAAATCGCCGATCCACGTCCTGTGGCCGAATTGATCCGCCAGTGGTCCACCGATCACCCTGAATTCCAATTCATGCCGCGCAAATTCAAGATCGCGATCACGGGCTCCCCGAATGACCGCGCCGTGACCCGTGCCCATGACATCGGTTTGCGCATGGTTGAGAAAGACGGCGAAGCTGGTTTTGAAGTCATCGTTGGTGGTGGTCTTGGCCGCACGCCGATGATTGGCAAAGTCATCACTGACTTCCTGCCCCAAGAAGACTTACTGCCATACCTAGAAAGCGTTGTGTCGGTTTGGAACCAAATCGGTCGTCGTGACAACAAGTATAAGGCACGGATCAAGATCACTGTGCACGAGCACGGTATCGAAGAAATTCGCCGCCTTGTGGACGAACGTTTCGCGATCGTCAAAGGCAGCTTCTCTGGCATCGATCAGGTCCGCTTGGCAGAATACAAAACGCATTTCGCGCCACCCGACTTCGTTGTGAAATCAGAGGCTGTGTTCAAAGACGCCTACCACAGCGATCCGGTCTTCCGCTCATGGGCCGACACCAACCTGTCCGCACACAAGGCTGACGGCTATTCCATCGTGTCGATCTCCATCAAAAAACATGGCGACACACCAGGCGACGCAACATCAGACCAAATGCGCCTGATGGCTGATTTGGCTGAAGCCTATGGTCACAACGAACTGCGCATCAGCCACGAGCAAAATGTAATCCTCCCGCATGTTCACAAATCTGACCTTCCAGCACTTCACGCAGCGCTTAAGGAACAAGGGCTTGCGACAGCAAACATCGGCCTAATAAGTGATATCATCGCCTGCCCTGGTATGGATTATTGTGCCCTTGCGACCGCGCGTTCGATCCCAATCGCACAGGAAATCGCCACACGTTTTGATGACCTCAAGCTTGAGCACGACATCGGCAACCTAAAGATTAAAATCTCAGGCTGCATCAACGCCTGTGGCCATCACCACGTGGGCCACATCGGTATCCTTGGCCTAGATCGCGCGGGTGTCGAAAACTACCAAGTGACTCTTGGTGGCGATCACACGGAAACAGCCAAAATTGGCGATCGCGCTGGTCGCGGTTTTGAAGCCCATGAATTGGTTCCGGCCATTGAACGTGTGGTCGATACATATCTTGCTCTTCGTACTGACAAAGATGAGGAATTCATCGAAACATACCGCCGCCTAGGTCTGGCACCATTTAAAGCTGCTTTGTATCCAGAGGCACAAGCAGATGCTGCATAATAGCGCATTCGAGAGTGCATACCGCAATGATGGACGGGCCGCGTTACTTAACGCGCGGTTCGCCCATGCGGGTGCCATTGAGGTCATAAAAGCGGCTTACGCAGAGATCGGCAATGTCGCCATGGTTTCCAGCTTTGGTGCAGACTCAGTGGTATTGTTGCGGTTGGTTGCCCAAGTGAACCGCCACGCACCGGTCTTGTTTGTCGACACCGAGATGTTGTTTGCAGAGACCTTGGAATATCAAGCGCGCGTCGCAAGCCTGCTTGGCCTTACCAACGTCCAAGTGATCAAAGCCAAAGATGCTGAACTGCATGATCCATCAGGCACATTGCATAAATCAGATCCAAACGCCTGCTGTTCATTGCGTAAAACGGAGCCATTGCAAGAAGCTTTATCTTCGTTTGATGGCTGGATTACAGGCCGCAAACGCCATCAATCGGGCACCCGTGCCCGCCTGAATATGTTTGAGGCCGAAGACAACAGCCCACGGATCAAGGTGAACCCATTGGCTTTATGGAGTGCACAAGACACACAGCGCTTCATGCAAGATACCCAATTGCCGCGCCACCCATTGGTGGCCAAAGGTTACCCATCCATTGGCTGCGCCCCCTGCACGACCCCTGTGAAAGACGGCGAAGATCCACGTGCAGGCCGCTGGCGTGCAACAGAAAAAGAAGAATGCGGCATTCATTTTGTGAACGGCAAAATGGTGCGTACAGGAGTGAACACATGACTATTCTCGTGACTGACACAGGCTTTACCGCCGACACTTGGGATCAAGGCTACACACCTTTTGGCGAGGCCGCCAACGATGTGGTTTCCATTGATGTGCCCGCTGACACCAACCCTGCTGATATCAAAATCACGCCAACCCTAAAAATGGTGCGCATCGACTTTCCCAGCTTTGCAGACGGTCGTGGCTTCACCATCGCACGCATGTTGCGCTTGGCCGGCTACACGGGCCGCCTGCGCGCCTATGGTCATGTGATCTCAGACCAATACGCAATGGCCCGCCGCACAGGCTTTGATGAGGTCGAAATCCATCAAGACCTGGCAGCACGCCAACCCCAAGAGCAATGGAAATTCCGTTCGGATTGGAAAGACAACGATTATCAAGACCGCATGCGCGGCTGATTGCCCTCTTTCCAAACATCCCCATATTCCCTAGATCAAAGGCGCAAGGGTTCCCTTGTGACATTTTCAGCTATGACCGAGCAAACAGCAGTGAACACCACATCCGCGACCAAAGCCCCGACCTTGCCCGACGCCCAAACCGTCACATCCGTGACGCACTGGACCGATCGCCTGTTCTCATTTCGCGTGACGCGCCCCGCGTCCTTGCGTTTTCGCTCCGGCGAATTCGTTATGATTGGCTTGATGGGTGAACCGCATCCTGAAACGGGCAAGCAAAAACCATTGCTGCGTGCCTATTCCATCGCCTCCCCTGCATGGGACGACGAGATGGAATTCTATTCTATCAAGGTTCCAGACGGTCCACTGACATCGCGCCTGCAACACATCAAAGTTGGCGAAGAAATCATCATGCGCCCTAAACCTGTGGGCACTTTGGTCCATGACGCGCTGCTTCCGGGCAAACGCATTTGGTTCTTCGCAACCGGCACAGGCTTTGCCCCCTTCGCATCGCTGTTGCGTGAACCACAGACATATGAGGACTACGACGAGGTCATCATCACCCACACCTGCCGCGACGTGGCAGAGCTGGAATACAGCCGCAAAATGATCGAAGACCTGCAAGCCGACGAGATGATGCAGGAATTGATCGGTGCCGAAAACCTCGCCAAGATCCGCTATTACCCAACAACCACCCGTGAAGAGAGCCCAAAGATGGGTCGCATCACGACGCTGTTGGAAAATGGGACAGTGTTCAAAGATCTAGGGATCGACGGGATTTCCGTCGACACGGACCGCGCGATGGTTTGTGGGTCTATGGGGCTGAACAAAGACATCAAAGTGATCCTAGAGGGCTTTGGCCTTGAGGAAGGGGCAAATTCGGACCCTAAACACTACGTTATCGAAAAAGCCTTCGTAGGCTAAACCAAGACCGCTCCCCCCACAAGTTGGAGCTTATCTTCATCTTGCCAAATAAACTCTGGGGGAGCGCCGCTTGGCGCGGGGGCAAAGCCCCCTTTTCCTCAACGACAATCAATCGAACAATAAAAAACCGCGCCTGTGAAGGGCGCGGTTTCAGTCATTTTATGTAGGTTAGATTAAAGGCCAGCGGCTTCTTTGATCTTGTCCAAAACTGTTTGCAAAACCTCAGGGTTATCCTTGGCTTTTTCCAGTGCTGTTTTCAGCGCTGTCTTTTGGAACGCACCGATTTCCGAACCGTCAATCATCTCGGATACTTTGTCCAAGTTGAAACCATCAACTGACAGCAAATCAGCCATGCCACCAGATGCAGCCTCGGTTGTTGCAGCTGCTGTATCAGTCGCTGCTTCAGTTGTACCTGCAACGGCGTCTGTTGCTGTGTCAGCGGCTGCTGCAGCAGTATCAGTCGCGGCTTCTGTTGTTGCTGTTGCTGCGTCAGTAACAGCGTCAGTTGCCGCTGCTGCAGTGTCTGTTGCTGTATCTACAGCTGCTTCAGCAGTTTCTGCTGCAGCAGCTGCTGTTTCTTCAGCAACTTTAGCGGCTTCTGCTGTGGCGGCGGCTGCAGCTTCTTCGGCAGCAGTTGCAGCGGCAGCTGCTTCTTCCGCAACCTTAGCAGCGGCTGCTTCTGCGGCCTCTGCAGCGGCGGCAGCTTCTTCAGCGGCTTTGGCAGCAGCAGCTTCTGCAGCCTCAGTCGCGGCGGCTGCAGCAGCGGCTGCTTCTTCAGCTACTTTAGCAGCGGCTGCGTCGGCAGCTTCCTTTGCGGCTGTAACGGCTGCTGCGGCTTCTTCAGCTGCGGCTGCAGTTGCGTCGCTTGCAGCGTCAACCGCGCCAGCAACAGCGCCTTCAGTTGCTTCAACCGCATCGCCAACAGCGTCAGATGCAGCTTCCAATGCTTCTGGTGC
>Ga0206127_1005373_pt1 | contig 10821 bp, 9 predicted proteins | sample Helgoland_Spring_6_FD_148646 | JGI IMG/M metagenome (GOLD analysis project Ga0206127, IMG submission 148646) | Pelagic subsurface seawater microbial communities from Kabeltonne, Helgoland, North Sea - Helgoland_Spring_Bloom_20160419_1 | ecosystem: Environmental > Aquatic > Marine > Epipelagic ...
TGGTCAGCTTGGCGGGCTAGCCTCTCTCGCCGGTATTAATATCGGGCCTGGTGAAAACACAGAAACATTGGAGGCTATGGAGATCATGCAGTCCTGGGGCTTTATCGAAGAATTTGTTGAATCTAATAACTTGCAGATCCCGGTGTATGCAGGGGAGGGGTGGGATAAGGCTTCTAATAGTCTCAAGCTAGATGACGAGATTTATGACGCAGAGTCTAAGACCTGGCTGATCGAGAGTGAGGGTCGTGGCGAACAGCGCCCACCCAGCAGCTGGGAGCTATTTGAAGAGTTTGACGAAAAGGTCACTGTGTCTCAAGACAAAAAATCAGGCCTGATAACCATTAGTGTCGAGTACTATTCTCCTCAGTTAGCTAAGCAGTGGGTGGAGCTATTTGTCCGTTCCATTAATGACTATATGCGTGAACGAAAGCTACAGCAGGTTAATCGAAATATAGAATATCTCACGGCTCAGGTTGAGAAAACCGCCATTGCCGGTATGCGTGAGGTGTTTTATCAGATTATTGAAGAGCAGACTAAGTCGAAGATGTTGGCTGAAGCCAGTCCGGAGTATGTGTTTGTGACGGTAAGTAGGGCAATGGTTCCAGAGGAGAAGTCTAATCCTAATCGCGCACTCACGATTTTCCTTGGCACGCTTCTGGGTGTTATTTTATCGATTTTATGGGTTTTGGTGCGTCGTTATAGCTTAAGTGAAGAAGATTAGGCGTGACGTTATTTCAAAAGGCTCTCGTATGCCATTTCGAAAAACTGGTAACAAATTGGTTATTCTGGCATTCGCCGAAATGTCTTTCAGTTGGCATTGTTCTTATCTTTGACCTAGTTTTAGGATGCTTTTTTAGGTGATGCAGGGATGTAGCTGTTTGGTCTTGTATCCATGAGCTATTTATACCCAAAGGTATAATGATCGCAATGGACTTTGCTACTAATATTTTGTCTCCCTCTTTAGGTTTTTTTAATAAGCGTGAGAGGAGAGGAACTCGATGCTTATTCCTGTAGGCGAAATTTACTAAATAGCCATAATGTATTACTGAGACATGATCTCAGGGTGCCAGAAGTGTAGATTGGAAAACGATAATAATGAGTAAGGAAACCCTTTCACTAAATCTAAGTATTTTTATTAGCCTAGGTAGTAATCTTGCAGGCCAGTTTTTGATGTATCTGGGTGTCATAGTGTTGGCTCGCACCTTTAATCCATCCGAATTTGGGGAGTTTCGATACCTATTCACTGTTTGCACAATAATTAATCTGTTTGTGCTTTTTGGTCGTGATTCATTCATGGTGTTAACAAGACAGGCTGTTGTCAAATTTGATGTCGCTTATACAAATGAATTATTTTCGGGAATTATAAATATCCTTGTGGTGCTATCCCTGACTATCGCGCTAGGTTTTTTTCTTGGATATCAAAACTTTTCCGGACAGCTTGAAAAATATTTTGTGTGTATGTTGATGGTATGTTTTTGGGGGGTGGCTAACCTTTTAATAGCGGTCTTGAAAGTTGAAAATAAAGTTTTAAGAACACAGGTTTTGTCGAATTTCGTACAGAGATTTTTGCGTCTTTTATGCTTTTTGGCAGTGGCATACCTCTATAGTAGTGACGTAATCAATGCATATTATGCAATGCTGTTAAGTCAGGTTATATTCGTTTTGGTTTTGCTTTCGTCTCTGAGCATAGGAACATTAAGGTTAATTATAAAAGCCAAATTCAGGGATATAAGCTACAAACATAACTTTTCGAAAAGTGCGGGTCTATTTGTAATAACTATCGTAAGTGTTCTAGCTTTAAAGGTTGACATCTTAGTTCTTGGTCTTATAGATGAGTGGGAGAAGGTGGCTATTTATGAGATCGTAATAATGATCAGTACCGTGGTATTGTTGCCGCAAATGGCTTCTCAAAAGGTAACAGAGTTGAACTATATCAGTACCGCATACAATAATAAGTTAAGAAGTGATGCGGTTGATAAGGCAATCAAATACTCTATGATACCGCTCTTAATAATTACGGTGTTTCCGGTACAGATCCTAAATGTTTTTGGGGCAGATTACATTTCGGGAGCTGGGGTTTTGGTACTAATTTCTATGGGTTATTATGTATCAATTTTCTTTGGGTCACCCTTTGAAACACTGATGATGAACGGGCATGCAAATATTGGAGCACGTATCCTTAGTTTTCAAGTAGCTTTTACTATATTGCTTATCTTATTGTTACATAAGATTATAGGCCTCTACGGTGTATTGCTAGCGATTATTATATGTCTTTCAGTTGGTAAAATTATAGGAAGAAAATTTTGTAAAAGACAGGGACTTTTTGTAAACAAAATAAACTATAAACTTTTAGTGGTTTCGGTTTTTGGGTTTTCGTTAATATCAATTCCAACATTGATAGGGTGATATTTTAGCTATGAAGAAGATAATGCCCTATGGTTATGACGCTGTTAGCCTTCTTATCTATTCTATATCATTTTTTTATGTAGATGATTTTACTAAATCATTCTCAATGGGTCTTCAGGGATATATAATTTTTCACTATCTGGTTCTCTTTAAGCGGCTGAAATATAACCAGTTATCGCTCATGTTTTTATTTTTCTCATTTACGTATGTTGTGTATATTCAACCATACTATTTACTCGATATCCCATATCATTACCTACTCGAAACCCAGTCGCTTGTAAATACCAACACAGTTCTGCTGTTACATATCATATTTATAACAACTATGTTCTTTGGTGTGAGAGAGGGTTTTGGTGATTTTAGGAATATGACGGCGAGAAGATCATCCCCGGTATTTTACATGAACATATCGATCTTAATTATAATGTTGCCTGCCTCAATAGCCCTAAATCCACCGCTTTTTGGGGAGGTATACACAGGGGCTGTCACTTCATCTGTGTGGATAGAATACTGCATAATTTTTATGATAATTTCACATTGCTATGCTTCGACTATTCTAAAAAAGAGAATTTTATTGTGTGTTATTGTTGTCTATCTTTTGCTGCCATTTATGTACGATAGAAGGCTTCAGTTTCTTTTGTATTGCTTGATTATTTATGCACTGTATTTTGATGGAAGATTTTCGAATAAGACCTTTTTTTTGAGCCTCACACTAAGTTTTATTTTAGTTCGCTGGTACGCAAGTATTCGAATGGGCACTGGGTTGACAATTGCCAGTTCGATCTTATCTGTTGATGAAAACGGTGTGATGGGCAATAATCAAGGAGGTGTTATTCTCGCTTCAACAGTATATATTCAACTTATTGAGGATGGCATTTTTGATCTGTGTTTTGGAGTTAAGTCAGCAATTGGTGTTCTAGTGTCATTTGTGTTGCCTTATAAGTTTAATCTTCCCGAAACCTACGTTAATTTCTCGGCGCTTAATTACCGACCACTACCCGGTAATGGTGGGTTCCCTGGCGTATATTTTTACATCTGGGGTGGTTTTTTAGGGTGCGTAATGGGTGGGTTTTTGTTTCGATTTCTTGTGTTCGGAAAACGGAGTCGCTTGGGGCTGATTTTTTCGCTATTAATGTTCGTTACATATCCCAAATGGCACTCATACAGTCTCCTAATTACGGTGAAACTAGGAGTTTGGCTTATGATCTTTATGGCTTTGGCCGACTTCTATTATCGGACTAGCATTCGTAGGGCAAATTATGTCAGATAAAAGGGTTCTCTTTGTTGGTTTTTATGACGATTTTTCGCGATTGTACCATGGGGTGTCAGCTGAGCTTAATTGTGAGTGCCATTTTGTCTTTCAAAACCTGAGTGGGTACCTACACTCTCTGCTTAGAAATTTTGAGGCTACATATTTATTCTTCTCTCCGATTCATTTAACTAAAAGGCACAAGGTCGCTATAGGTATGGCGCTGAGTGATGAGGATGCCACTTATATTCTTGAATATACCGGGAGTGATTCGAGGTTTCGAAAATTTTTGATTAGGCAGTTGTATTCCTTTTGGCTCAAAAGGGTCTCTGTTTTGGGTATCAGCTCTTTGATGATTGCCGGAGACTCGAGGCCAATTTCGCGGTTATTCAAACTGGTGGGCCAAGAGTTAGGTTGTGAAATATCATATTTTGAGCAGGGCCCTAATAATAATACAATTTTAGATTCAAGTGGTGTCAATGCAAACTGCTCGTTTAGATATCGAGATGGCGGTAGCTATGTATATGCGGGCAAATATTGCGGTAGTATTAAACAAAAGTACGATAGGAATATAGCATATAGAATCTGTGACTATTTCTTCGACTTCGTATTTGTATCATTGTTTTTCCCGATATTTGCTGAAAACAATATTCAAACTAGGTTTCGGTCTTTATTGTTAAAAATATCAACAAAAAATCTATGTGTTTCCAAATATGATTACACTGATCAGTATGTTTTGTTGATATTGCAAATCCCAGAAGATGCCAATATGAAGTTGCATAGTCCTCATTTTGATTCTTTTACTAAGATGTTAGAAGCTACATATTCAGCGCTTCCATTTGGTTTTAATCTGATTGTCCGTGAGCATCCATTATATAAGTTTAGCTATGACTTAGGGCTATATTCATTTATCGAAAATAAGTCAGATATATTTCTGGATTCAGAGTCAAATCTCGAAGGTCAAATTGACAGTTCAAGTCTAGTAATTGTTAACAATTCAACAGTTGGATTTGAAGCAATATTCCTAAAGAAAAAGTTAATGGTTCTAGGCGATGCATATTATGATCAGTACAAGTATCTGAAGAAGCTGAAGGATGCTGATTCTTTCTCCAGTGATCTAAGGGCTGCTTTACAGATCGAAATAGACGAATCCGAGGCGGACAGTTACATCGCTTGGTGTTTTACAGAAAATTTTCTGCCCGGACATTTTAGAAATAAAGATATCACTAGCCTATGCAAACGAATAGCGAATAAATTATGAATTTTCTGGTTAAGGCATTTTGGGTTCTGAAAACAAAAATATCATTCGGGCTCTATCGTAATATAGGCCGATTAAGCTACATTGCGAATCCGATTTTTATACTCGGAAGATCAAGGATGGTCGTTGGCAACAAGGTCAGAATATTTCCGGGTGCAAGAATTGAGGTGATGGAGGGTGCGGAGCTGTTAATTGAGGATAATGTTTCCATAGGGCCAAATGTAAATATCACAGTAGCAAGAAGAGTTCTAATTGCCGCAGGAACTACTATTTCGGCTAACGTGTTTATAACAGATATGGATCATGATATTAAGGTAGAGAACACGTCGGTTATGGACACCCCAAATATAGTATCTTCGGGAACTAATATCGGTAGATATTGTTTTATCGGGACTGGTGCAGTTATTTTGGCAGGGGCTTGTCTTGACGATAATGTTGTCGTTGGTGCAAATTCTGTTGTCAAGGGATGTCTAAAGATGTCTTCAATTTATGCTGGATCTCCAGCTCGGTTTTTGAAGAATCGTTATGATATATAGCATTCAATATTTAAGATTTTTTGGATCCTTCTTAGTGTTGGTTTATCATCTTTACGCACTCAATATTCGTTATTACCCAGATTTCGTGTTTCCGGATTTCTTTTCAGCAGGAACAGTTGGAGTCGATATTTTTTTTGTTATTAGTGGATTTGTTATGGCTCTGGTTACGTCTAACTCCAAGCCCGGGTATCACACTGTTCGCTCATTTGTTCTGAAGAGAGTCACTCGTGTTTATCCGATTTATTGGATTTATACTTTGATTGTGTTGCTTATTTATTTTGTGCGTCCTGATGTCGTCAACTCCTCTTATTTACAGACGCCATCAATTGTTAAATCTTTGCTGCTTTTTCCGGATATTACAAACCCTTGGTTGAGTGTCGGTTGGACTTTGATATACGAGGTCTACTTCTATTTCTTGGTCGCTATATTGCTTTTTTTTAATATGAGAATTCGCAATATTTTACTTTGTTTGTATTTTTTATTTTTAGTTCTCTATAACGTATTATTTTATATTGATACTAATCCAGTGTTTCCAGTCGAAAAGTATTATCTTAGCCCCTTAATATGTGAATTTATATTAGGGTATGGGTTGTTCTTTTTTTATGGGTTTCGTCCACTTTCATTTGTAATCGGATTCGTTTTATCGTCTTTGTGCTTTTTATTTGTTATTTCGACAAGCTATTGGGTGGATGTTGATTCTAATTTGATACGGCTTTTAGTGTTTGGGCTGCCTTCAGTTCTTTTTGTCTATGGTTTTCAGTCATGTTTTATTGGAAAACGTAAATTTGGAGTAATGGCGCGATTGGGTGACATTTCTTATTCTACTTATTTGTCCCATGTTTTGGTTCTAAATGCGGTTGGATTATTCTTCAAACTTATAGGGCTAGATGGAATTTTTGGCTCTTTATTATGCCTGATAATTTCAGTTTTTGCTGTTTATGTATGGTCGTATTTTTCCTATTTTTATATCGAAAAAAAGGTGTCAAAGTTTGGTTAATAATAAAGTCGTTTTTTCGCTAGTGATACATGATCAATCCTCTTTGGTCGAGCCTTTGATTAATGACCTTTTTACGTTGATGAAAGATATTTCCATGAAGGTTATATTGAGAGTTAATACTCATGAGGATATATCAATTCTCAATAGGTTTCTCTCGGATCCTCGACTAATTGTTATATTTAACCTTGAGCAGCACGGTTATGGAAGAAACCATAATCTGAATTTTGATCTTGAAAAGAGTGATTATTTTGTCGTTTTAAATCCGGACATTCGACTAATATGTAATAAAATTGACCTTTTGACTCGCCATTTTTCGTCTGCAGATGTTGGGGTGGTTGCGCCAGCAGTTGTGTCTAGTGATTATTCTTTAGAAGATTCTATTAGGCGGTTTCCTTCGGTGGCTGCACTAATAAAGAGATATGCTTTTAAATTGGATGTTGGTCTCGAACGGCGTGCTTTGTTAGGCTCAAAGGTAGACTGGTGTGCAGGTATGTTTATGGTTTTCTCTTCAGAGTCATTTCGACTTGTTAAGGGTTTTGATACTAAATATTTCATGTATCTAGAGGATGCTGATATCTGCTTGAGGCTTAGATATAAAGCTAAGAGAAATGTTGTCTACGAGCCCTCGTATGTTTGTATTCATAATGCTCAGAGAGCGTCGCGATCTATTTCAAAAGCTTTGTTTTGGCATATTAGTAGTTTATTGAAATTTCAGATGTCTTATATATGTGTAAGATACTTTGGCAATCACTGACGAGATGATTACCGGAGCTGCTACGCTCGATGCGCTTGGAGAGGTTGTGTTTAAAAGAATCATTTTGATCGCTGTCACCATAGCAGGGGTAAGATCTATTGTGGACTCAGTTGGTAGGTGGGTAGCAGACGATTCAAGCTGCGGTAGATGCACTCGACAAACTCGAGGACAAAAGGGGTAAGCTGTATCGGATTGTCATTCAATCTTGGCGTAGGAAATGGGGGGATTACACTTGCACAACGGCTCAGGCAGATTTCAAAATTGGATTAAAGAGGTAAAGAGGTAAAGAGGTAAAGAGGTAAAGAGGTAAAGAGGTAAAGAGGTAAAGAGGTAAAGAGGTAAAGAGGTAAAGAGGTAAAGAGGTAAAGAGGTAAAGAGCTTGAGCCATATAAAATAGTAGTTATGTTTCTTATTGTTGATATTCATGAGAATATTGCTATTATATGAAACATTATGAAGAGATCTATAGCTAAAATATCCGATGACGCAATTAGTCAGCTCGCCGAAATTGGGCAGCTGATAAGGCAGCATCGTAGATCATTTAAGATAACGGCCAATGCGGCCGCCGAGACAGCTGGCATATCAAGGGTAACGCTACATCGTATTGAAAAGGGTGAGCCCACTGTGAGTATGGGTGCCTACCTCAATATAGTAAGTGCTCTTGGTTTGCATCTTCATCTATCTGCAAAAACTGATATTGAGGACGCAGCTAATGGAAACAACGTAGATAAGCTGCCGGTTCGTATATTACTCTCAGACTACCCCCAGTTAAAAGAGCTTGCATGGCATGTGTCGGGAGTTAAAGAATTGTCTCTTGTTGAGGCCTACTCAGTCTATGATCGTAACAAGCGCTTCTTGGATATTGAAAGCCTTAGTGACAGTGAACAGGAGCTTATCGAGCTACTTGGCGTTGCGTTTGAGGGAGCGGTGTCTTGATATTTAACCGTCCACATCACCAACGAATAGCAAAAGTGCTTGAGTCGCTTGATGGTGATCTGCTTAAACAGCGTAACTGCCTTTTCGCTGGGGGCACAGCAATCGCCCTGCGATATGGTGAGTATCGTGAATCGGTTGATATAGATTTTTTAGTCTCGGACTTGGCCTCATACCGGTACCTGCGCAATTTAGTCCGTGAGCAGGGTCTTCAAGCGCTAATGAAAAGTACTGATGCGGGCCAGCTTCAAACGTCTGATATTCGCAGTGATCAGTACGGTATTCGAACGAAAGTATTTGTCGAAGGAAAACCAATCAAGTTTGAGATTGTTCTTGAGGGGCGGATTGGCCTGGCTAAGCCTGGAAAGAAAGATAGCATTTTAGGAGTCGCCACTTTAACCACGTTAGATATGGCTGCAAGTAAGCTTCTCGCTAATTCTGATCGAGGGTTGGATATGGGTGTGCATTGCCGAGATGTAATAGACCTTGCCATGCTTAATCTTAACAAGACAGAATTTGCCCAGGCGACCACAAAATCTAAAGCAGCTTATGGTGAAGCAATCTTAAAGGATCTTTCCAAGGTGATTGATATGTTAGGTGAGGCGAATGGATTGCTTGAGCGGTGCATGAAGGCGATGGATGTTTCAGTTCCTCGAGCGCTTCTTTGGCAGAAGATTAGCAAAGTGAAAAGCTATACAGCTGATGAAATACTTAAGTGATTGAAGCCCCTTAGCGCCCTACATGAAAGTAATCTTAACCGCTAGAGCGTTTTTTAGCTTGAAATCCTCCTGTACACCCCAGCGCCTACCCTTTGATTACCCTAACATTTTATCTTTTTATCTAACTCAAGGGCTTGCTTTGTAGCCTTACCGTCCAGTCCCTGCCTCAAAGAAGTTAATAGGGGTATTACTGAATTTGTTGCGATATTTGTAGTCTTTATTGACGCTGTCCTTGGTGATGGAATTAGTGCGGGCAATGAGTCGCAGCTGCAGTGTCAGCTACAGATAACATGGTTATCGGACGGGGCTAGCGCATCGATTTTAGACGCCTCACAGAATATTAGCCTCAAGGTCAATAGAACTGGTTTTATGATCTGAACAAGGATTGACGCGTTCGATATTATCACCGTCGCTGCGGATAAATTAACTGGTGTAAAGACCTTAGATATAAAGATCTTCCTGTGCTAAGTGAGGGTGTAGAGTTGCCGCGCGCCTATTGAATTCGCTGTTGGTTCCCAGAGCACTTCATATGAAAGTGGCAACTACTTTTTTCTTAATGATGACTTGGGTGGAGCAGTGGTCAGCGAATTTGATTGGGTTATCAGTCTCGCTAACTAAGCACGACATTAAGGTGCTACTGTGAATAAAAAAGGCCCTATCAATTGATAGAGCCTTTTTTTGTTGTGCTGCCAGGCCGCGGAGTGACGTCGCAACCGAAGGGGCTTTCGGTATATAAATACTTATCTGCGGATTAATGCTTTAGGCTGAAGTATTATCCGTCTTAGAGTCTTAGCAAACCGAAACGCATGCTTAAAGATAAACTCAAAGTACAGCCCAAACACCAGCACAAACAAGCCAAATGACACCACCTCACTCTGAGGCCATACCCTCTCCAGAAAGATCCCGATCCCCGCTAAAACACTCGCCGCCAACACAATCGCCAGCAACGCTTGCCGTTGGTTAAAGCCTGCGCGCATCAGAATGTGATGCAGGTGAGTGCGGTCAGCATGAAACGGCGACTTGCCTTTGCTGACGCGCCGGAACATGGTGCTAGTCATATCCATCAGCGGAATAGCGACTAGCCAGAGCGCCGTTGCCGGTTTGATCACTGCATCGCTGCTCTGTGTGAAGTGGATCATGGCGATGGCCACGGCGCAGCCTAAAAAGGTGCTGCCGGCATCGCCCATAAAGACTTTGCTGTCGGAAAAGGGTTTTACGGTGAGATTAAACAGCAGAAAGACGAAAATAGAAGTCGCCATATAGGCAAGCAGCGCGACTTGGTTGTCTGGGGCATGGCCATTGGCGAGCAGTAGCAGGCTGACCATGGAGACGATGGTCAGGGATCCGGCCAGGCCGTCGATGCCGTCGACCATATTGTAGGCATTGCAGAGTCCGGTGATGGCGACAGCGGTAAAGGGGATGGCGATCAGTCCCAGGTTGATTGCCCCAAATCCTGTGAGATTGCCTAGATCACGGAGACAGCTGCCGCCGACGGTGGCGAGGCAGACCCCAGCGATTAGCTGCATTGTCAGTCGATAATAGGGTGGAACAGGATTGCGGTCGTCTAGAGCACCGAGAAAGGTGATCAGGCCACAGATCAGGGCGATGCCAATAAAGGTCTCGGGAAGTTTGAGGAATAATACTGCGCAAAATAGCACTGAGAGGTAGATGGCGATGCCGCCGACCAGCGGGACAGCGCCAAGGTGTTGTTTGCGGCTATCGGGTCGGTCGAGCAGCCCGGTAGCGTGGGATAGTGGAATAAGTAGTTTGGTGAAGGCAAAACTGATTAGTGCTACGCCCGCGAGGGATGGCAGATACTGGACCATCGGTATTTCTCCCTGAGTAATTCCATTTAGTCTTAACCCTCTTTTTCCTTGAGGACGCCAAGCTCTGTTCTAACTCTTGTAGATAAGCTTGACAGTGTCACTTTACGCGGCCAAGGCACAGTTGTTAATACGCGGCTTGTGAC
>Ga0206127_1005375_pt1 | contig 10817 bp, 20 predicted proteins | sample Helgoland_Spring_6_FD_148646 | JGI IMG/M metagenome (GOLD analysis project Ga0206127, IMG submission 148646) | Pelagic subsurface seawater microbial communities from Kabeltonne, Helgoland, North Sea - Helgoland_Spring_Bloom_20160419_1 | ecosystem: Environmental > Aquatic > Marine > Epipelagic ...
AGGATGGTCCTGCGCAATTTTCTGCCAGCCATACGAAAACTCCAATTTTTTTAAATTTTTACATGGTTTGCACGTCAAAAAGCAAGGGGGGGGTGTGGGGGTAAAGTTTATAGAGGTTGTGTGTGCGGGAAACTATACAAACACACCCCGCCGAAAAATGCTAACGGGGGGGGTCATTTTGCCTACTCTAGGTAGCATAAGTCGCATAACCCGTATTATGTTAATAAACGTATTCAATGAAATCAATGACTTAGCCTGATTCGGCTTGATATTGACAGGATTTGACTGATTGTTTACGCGAGCGCGCCCGTGCCTCGTTGTCGGTGTGCTTCGCGTAGCCCTAACCTAACCTCAACCAACGCCTAATGCAATGTCTCCGTAATGCTTTCTGCTATCATCTCATCGAGGCCAACCAGCGTCTCTGCCAATGACTGCATGATTGCATTGATGCCAACGCCATGCGCCATGCGCTCACCGATGTATTCTGACAGCGCATCCAGCTCATCATCAGCTTCCATGCTTTCCTCGCACTCTAGCCGCAGCACAACGTCTATCTTGAATGTGTCACTCATGTCGTCTTCCTGTTAAAAAAATGGCCAGCCCGAAGGCCAGCCAAGTTGGCCATGAAGGCCAGAGGAGCGCAGGAGCAAACAAGGGAGGATAAGGCCAACCTGCCACGCCACCATATGCAAGCCTCACATAAAGTCAATATCATCTTCAAGCGACGTCGTCGGCGTGAACTTCGTCACCTTTGCATCTGGAAAGCTGTTGGCGACCTCCGCCATCATATCAGCAAACTTACCCGCCAGCACTGCACACACATCGCTGACTGAGTACACCAGCCATCTCGGATGCGCCTGCCTCACCTCACGCAGCGAACCGCTAGCCAAGAAGCAGTAAACGCTGTCACCATGCTTGCACAGATAACCATCGACCACTGGCGGCTTATGCCCGTCTGCTCTCGCTTTGGCGTCCATAACCTCAAGTGCCTTGATTAATCTCTGCGCCGACGTCTGAGCCTTCACATGTTCACCCGTTCGCATTGCTGCGTCCAGTTCATCCTTCATCTCCCTGTAGCGCACCGCGTAGGCTGGCGGCACACACTCAACCAACGTATCACCCCACACGCTTGCTGAGCGCTTATCTGCGGCCACGTACGGCACAACCGCTGCATAGACTAGCCTGCCGTATGTCTCCGCCTCTGCCTCCCGCTTGAACGTGCCTCGCTCTGCCATCGCCTTCTTTGCGGCTGCTGACTTTGGGGCGGCTTTCTTCTTTGCGACCATTGACCTGTTCATCCTTTTGTAAACTTATTTCAACCTAATCAGCCAACCCAGCCAACCCGACGATTTGCTGCGACTGTGATGCTGTCCCGAAGGGCATGCGTCACTGGCGCTGCAGGTCGTCTAACATATAGAGTGTTCACTTCAGTGAACTCTATTTAGACCTGCTATTGACAAGGTGTGCCGCTGAGGTTAAATTCCTGGAAGGAATTCAGCAAAAACTAGCGGCGCGCCATATAAATAAGGGGTTTGCGCATTTTCCGAATCACCCCTGATTTTGGTTTATTTGGGCCTCTGCCCGCAGCCTCGCACTGATGGCGTCCTCTTTTTTCTCGAAGTTGCCTAAGTGCGCGCCTCTGATCTTTGCCTGCCATCGCTGAGCGTTGGCGTTGTATGTAACGCCAGCCTTTCCCGACGTGTTGTTCTCTTGCAATGGTCGTTCAGTAACCAAGCACGTAGATTTCGCTTTCGCCGCCAACCTCGCACGCTTTTCCTTTGCGACGACGCGCATAACTTGACGCGCTTCCCTGTTGGCTTCAGTAAGTTGCTTCCATGTCATGTTTGAATAAATCATCTGTGGCTCCATTTGTGTGTGCGCCACTGTTACCACGGCAATGCGCCATTGTAAACTCTCTCATCTCATCTCTCCCACTCTGCCCGCCGCTTGCACGCCCATGCGTGTTTTGCGCTGGCTCTCTGATTTATACTCAATCTCTTCTAACAGCTCGGTCTCCATCCACTTGTCGATGATCTGCTTCGCCATGCTGCGCGTCTTGGTGTCCTCTGCTTTGTCGAACATCCAACCCGTGATGACATTGCCAACCCAGCGCTTCTTGTCCTGCGGCCTGATGCTGTACCGCTCGCCATCAATGCCCTTGTCAATGGTTGTCAGGATTGCGTTTACCACTGGCGTCGTTAAGCCGTCCCATAGGTCAGGCAGTGTGAACGCCGTGGCAACTCCAATATTCTCGCCGTTATCAAGCTGAACGCTGACAAGCCTGCGATAAATCGACGTCTCCACTGGCTTTGACAAGTTGTTCTTGCCAGCGTCCACCCGAAACAGGCCCAACGCTTTGTTTTCAGGTACACCCAGTTCAATTGCGTCCTCTTTGGAAATCTTATTGATAACCCTGGCGGCGCGTGCTGCCCCAATTAACGCGCCAGCCCCGCGAACACTGTCGATCGTCGCGTCCTCGTTCGGGCTGCCTTTGCGTAAATGGTGAACCACGTCTAACCCGCAACCACACTCACGCGTCAACTTGCGCATCATGGCAACCACCGCCTGCACTTGTGGATTGGAGTTCTCGTTGATTGCGTGGGTCGACACGAACGGATCCATCATGACCAAGCCAACCTTGCGTTCGATAATCTTTTCACGCAAATGCGCCAAAAGCTGCGTGTTCTCGACCAAACCTTCCCGCGTTTCCATCGCCAACGTGATTTGGATGGTGTCCTCTGCGTCCATATACAGCCTGTGTTCACCCGTGCTGATGTCAGCGTGTGAAATATTGTAATAACGCATTGCAGCCGCTATTCGAAGCCGCATTTCGCCGCCGTCATCTTCTAAGTTAATTATCCAGACGGATGTGCGCTCTTTGATGGGTTCACCGAGCAGTTCGCGACCCGTTACGATTGCCAACGCCTCTACAATGGCCAGTGAGGTCTTGCCGACGCCGCCCGCTGATGCTGTGACCGTGACAAACCCGCGAATATACTGATTCCCGTATATCCAGCGCCGTTTAGGTAGGTCAGCTTCGACAAACTGGGCAACAGGTGTCGGCCACTGCCCCTTTGCAGGCTCTGTAGGCTTGCTCTCAGGCTCGTTAGCCTCGTTTTGGGGTTCTGGGTCGGGAATGTACTCAAAGTCGTCCAGTGTAGCCTCCTGCGGCTCTGGTATCTGCTGATTGACCTCCTCAAACGGCGATGGCCGCAGCTCAGCCGCGTAAGTACGCACCGCCGCCGTCATATCCGCCTGATGTTCAAAGTAGCAGTACAGGTCAAACGCATCTCCCCACGCCATCGTGATGTCGCCCGTCTTTGACTGACCGATGCCTGCGGCTGCGTCGCTGCCTGACAGGCTAACCCAGTGCGTGCCGAAATCTTTGGTGGCGTGTGAGCCTGACGTTTGCATTGGGCTGGCGTATGATTTGCTTGCGCCGAGCTGGTTGTAACCGTACTTGGCGAACAGGTCGGCAATGGTGTGCCTGTCATTGAACTCTTGCACCGGGTCAACATCGTCTGCACTGCGCTTCGCTTCGCGCTCAGCCTGACGGCGTTCACGCTCAAGCGCAGCTCTACGTTCGGCTATCTCTTCATTTTTCTTGCGGAAAGCTGCGTTGGCCTCAACCATGCTGCCCTCAATCCGCATGTAGCCGCTGCCGCGATGCTTTGCGCTCTCGTAGAACAATGGTTTGCCGTCGTCGCCGCGCTTACCTGCTGGCACATTCGGGAGATAGATAGGTTGGCCAGTGCGCGCCAATGATGGGTCACATGTAATGCCGTCAGACTTCATCAGGTCAAACAGCGCCAACTGCATGTCGGCGTATTGTTCACCACTGACAGGTTCAGCTAGCGGTATGAGGACACGCCATTTCTTGTTGGCCTCGCTTGCACCTGATGACGAATAAATCAGCGACGCGGCGTCCTTTGTAAATTTATTTACAGACGCTTGCAGTGTGTCCAGTGACGGGCTGCCCTCGTCAACATCAATGGCCAGCATGTGATACTCGCCGTTCGCTCTCTGTGCGTCGTGGCTGCGTCCGTCATGCTCACGGTATGTGCTTGGAATAACGAAGCTGGCTTCCGCTTTCTCGCGTGCCTGCGGCTGGTCAACCATGTCGGCAATCGCCTTCAGGTCTAGCCCGTCATAAGTGCCGCCACTCTGAATGCGCGTGTCAAATGCACCGTTTGCGGTGAGCATCATTTGCTTGTTTACTTGGCTTGTTTTTGTTATCGTCACGTTGAGCATCCTTCTGAGGGCATTGGTGGGTTTCTCTCCTATAAGCGCGGCAGGTTCCCACACCCGCCGCGCTTACTTATTTTACACCATTAGAACGGAATATCGTCGCCGCCTAGGTCGTTTGCTGGCGCTGGTGCTTTAATGTCGCCAAACGGATCAGCCGCAGTGGCCGGGCCAAAGTCATCCAGCGAGGTGTTTTCGCCGCCTGACATAGTTGTCGCCACGTCATCAAAGTCATCTAGTGACGCTCCGCCGTAGACTGCGTGCGTGACCTGCACGGTGTCGATTAGGAGGCTGATGCCACCCTGTCCGTCTGGGTCAGTTACGGGATACGCCGTCACCCGGATTGAGCCTTTAGAGCCGCCCCAGATTGCAGTGTCAGCTAGTGGTTTCTTATCGCCACCGATGACGTTTGGCTTTTTGCTCTCTTCGCCTTGTGCGTTGCAACCATTGCGCTTTGCACGGAACTCAACATTGCCGTTTTCCAGCTTTTTCATGCCGAAAACTTTTGTGAACGGTGCCTTGGTTACGCACGAGTTGTAGTGGTCTTTCAGCTCATTGTGCAGCGTGCGTGCGTCGTCTGCACTCATTTCCCAACCGATACTGTATGCAGCACCCTGCGCTCTTGGCGGACACTCCTCGCTTCGCTTCTCCGCTGTGCTGTATTTGTAGGTAGCGTGAAGGCGCGGGTACTTAAACTCGACGTTGCGTACCATTACTGGTTTAAAATCATTAGACATTTTGTCTCTCCTAGAGGTTAAATTCGGCTGCGTCTTGCTGCAACCATCTTGGCAGATCAACGACGTTGATCTCATCGGAGAAGCCTGTCGGGTAAACCCCAGCATCGTTGGCTTCTTTAATTTTGGCAAGGGTCTCATCCACAATGGCGTGACCATAGTCCAAAAATTCTGGTGTCAGCTCTGTCACGTTTACCGCAAAGGGAGCTGATTTTTCAACAAAAACGAAGGCAAACCTTTCTGCCTTATAGCCCGCCCATGTCAGCACTTTCATGTAGAAAGCGGCCTGAACGTGGTACGAAAAGTCGAGTATTGTCTTGGCCACTGACTTGGGGTCAGATGACTGGCATGTTTTGATGTCATACAGGACGCCGTTCTCTTCCCAGTATGAGTCTGGGCGCGTCTTGATTGCCAGCCCGGTCTCAGGGTCAGTTGCAAAAAAGCTGGCTTCGTTGATTGTAGATGGCCCCGCCATACGTTGCCCGACCGGGTGAAACAACACGCTGTCAGCAACATTGCGCGCCAAGTCATAGTCGCCAGATGTGAGCAGCGTCTTGCCGTCAATCTGCGCGGCTTCATATGCCTCGGACCATGCTTTGCCGCGTCGGGTGTCTGGCCCACGCATAACAAGGTTTTTCTCAGCTTCCAAGCACATCGCGTGAACCGCTGTCCCCATGTCAAAGGTAGGGCTAGATTTGTAGACCTTGGCCTTCCAGTGCGCCAGCGATTTGCTATGAACCATCTTAACGTCAGACGAGCTGATGGCGTCGGTTGCATGGTATTCGGCATTGGATAGCTTGTCGGCGGTTATCATAGTCATTCGACAACCTCCCCAGTCATTACGGCTTCATTTTCATCATCAAAGGTAATATTTACCTCACAATGCTCTCGGCAGGATATATCCTCTGAGGTTAAAATCTTACAAGCCTCAGCTCCATGACCATCATCAAGTGACACATGCGCTGTTATTTGTGGCTTTCCGTCAACAATTCTGACGCTAAGTGTGAGTGATTTTAGCGCCTCAACCATTCCAAGGTGCAAAGCGAAATCGCAATTATCATTTAGCAGCTTTACGAAGGAATCTGACGAATCATGCCAGTCTCTGTCTGTGTCCTGCTTGATAAGCGTTGCAACGTCGCATAAATCCTCTTTTCCCGTCAGCTCTACACTGTTCATGCCATTAACTCCCTAACTATGAAACAAAACGTCTCGAAGTCTGTTTCGATTTGACCTTCGCCGCCGTCCATAACAGCATATAAAGGTATCACGCAGCGGTCTGGCTTGCGGTCATACTTGTAGATCAAGCACGGCAACTTGAATTCACGCTCTGCTGCGACTTCAACCTGCTGCCACCATGATGGTGAGCCGCCGATTGGGCCGTCTTTGTATCGCTTCAATTCCAGTGTGAATGGAAAATACTCATTGTCAGCGATTAGGTCTGCGTGTGCGCCAGCACGATATTGCTCAAGGTCACGCTTGAACTTAATGCCAAGCTCATTGAACAATTGCTGTGCAATGGTTCGCTCATAACTTGCACCTTTTGTGCGCGAGTTTACCATCAGTCAGCCTGCGGCTGCTGAACTTCAATGCCAGCGTCCGCTGCCTTAGCTATAGATGCTGATCGAACGTAAGCTGCGAACGATAAGCCAGCTCGCTTGGCAGCAATAGAGATTGCCGACTTTTGCGCCATCGTGAACGATATTGTTTGTTTGTGATCCATGTGGACCTCCTTTGGTTACAGTCACATCAATAAACTAAAAAAATATCGTGGCAACCCCAAAAGAGTGCTTGCGCATACTTTTTACATACCGTACAAAGATTGCACGAACAAACAAACCAAAAGGAAATACCATGTATATTGACGTAACAATCTCCAACACACACGAACGCGGTTTTGCATTTGCCATCGCTGATAATGGCGACCAAATGTTTATCCCGCCGCATGTAGCTGACGGACATGACCTGCAACGTGGCAGCTCTATAACAGCTCAAGCCGCTATCAATCCAAGCGAAGTGCAGCGCGCAAACACCAAATGGGTTGCCCTCAACCTTGCACCCGAAAAGCCAGCTTCTGCTCAGACGCAGCCAATTGCCGAGCCTGAAGCTGAAGTGCAGCCAGCCGAGACGTTAAGCATTGAACAGCGTGATGAGTTGGTTCACGGATTTATCTGCGACGGCGCTTATGCAACTACCGCCGAGATTTCACGTTGCACTGGTCTGGACCACAAGACTGCTGGCAACAGCGCACTGCGCCTGTTCAACTCTGGTTTGATTGCCAAGGCCGATGTCTACAACCGCGTCGGTCAGCAACGATCAACTGTGACCCTATGGGCCGACAGCGCTGCATCATTTTTGGGTGATGACCAATGATTACCGCAGCAGCATGTTTGGCCGCCGCCGTGTATTTTGAGGCACGCAGTGAGCCAGTGGACGCCCAGCTTGCAGTGGCTGAAGTCATTATCAACCGCTCCAACCACCCTGACTTCCCGGCAACGGTCTGTGAAGTTGTCACCGAACACCGTACACCAGTCAGCCGACCTTGGGCCTGCCAATTTAGCTTCTACTGCGACGGTAAGTCTGATCGGCCACAAGACGCCGCTGCATGGTCTACCGCGCAGCATGTGGCCTCTCAGGCGCTCTCAGGTGACGTTCTGGGCCACGGAGCCGTCTACTATCACACAACGGCTGTGAAGCCTGTCTGGCGGCATGATTTGACCGCTGTGGGTGTCATTGGCTCGCACATCTTTTACACCGACGGCAAGTGCTACCTGCCGACGTGTTCACTGCGCCCACAAGCGCGACCAGCGGAGGGTGTGTGATGACTGAATGTGAACAATGTAATGGCGCTGGCGAGGTGGAAGTTGATTACGCCATGCCGCAAAGCAATAGCCGAGATGTAGGGTCCATAGAAACCCGCATTGAGGAGTGTGACTGGTGCAATGGTGCTGGTGAAATTGAGGAGGTCGAATAATGGTCAACATAGAAGCAAAAGATTTCCCGATTGATGGCTTGGAAGCCACTGGAGAGGGTGTAAAGGTTCACGTCCCAGGAGGAACCAAAAAGCGCTCTTATAATCTGTTTGGCGATCAAGACGGTTCCATAACCGTTGATGGTGATGGTGATGGCGATGCGTGTCGCTATGGTTATGGTTATGGCTATGCGCGGCGCGATGGCGATGGTAATGGCAGCGCGACACGCGCTGGTTTTGGTGATGGCGATGCGTGTCGCGATGGTGATGGTTATGGAGATGCGCGGCGCGATGGCGGCGGTAATGGCAATGCGTATCGCGATGGAGATGGTGTTGGCGATGCGTATCGCGATGCCGATGGTAATGGCAATGCGTATCGCTATGGCGATGGTAATGGCAGCGCGTGTCGCGATGGCGATGGTAATGGCAATGCGTATCGCGCTGGAGATGGTAATGGCCGCGCGTATCGCTGGGGCTATGGCGATGGTAATGCGTATCGCGCTGTGCCCAATCGGGCAGGGGTTTGGGCACGGCGCGATGGTATCTGGCTTGGCGAAGTTAAGCCGCTGGAGGACGAATAATGGTTAATATAGAAGCAAAAGATTTCCCGGTTGATGGCTTGGAAGCCACCGGAGAGGATGTAAAGGTTCACGTCCCAAGAGAGGCCGAAAGGCGCTCTTATAATCTGTTTGGCGATCAAGACGGTTCCATAATTGTTGATGGAGATGGCGCTGGCATCGCGCATCGCGCTGGCGATGGTAATGGCGATGCGTGGCGCGATGGCGATGGTAATGGCGATGCGTGGCGCGTTGGAGATGGTAATGGCGCTGCGTTTCGCGTTGGCGCTGGAGGTGGTGATGCGTGTCGCGATGGCGATGGCGATGGCGGCGCGCATCGCGATGGCGAGGGTCTTGGCAATGCGTATCGCTGGGGCGCTGGCAATGGCAGCGCGTATCGCTATGGCGCTGGTAAAGGTAATGCGTATCGCAATGGTGCTGGTGGTGGCGAATGATGGTCAATGTAATTGGAGAATTTAAAAGTGTCAGAGCAAGTAATATTCAAGCGGTTGTTGAGGGTCAACGAGATCATGTTGAAGCAATCGACAGCGAAGGACAGGCCGGGCCTGAAGCAACAACTGGAAGAACAGCGTGCGTTGCTGGATATGCTCGAACCTTACCTCCAGCAGTAACGACTGCGGAAAAACTCGAAGAGCGACTTGGTATCGCAATGCTAAAAGAGGCTCTGAACAACCCCCGAATACCTAACCCCGAAAAATGGCGACAAGCCACTGCATTAGCCCAAGCTCGCCGCGCTCAACTTACAAAAGAGCGTCGGGAGCGTGTAAGGGTTTACGCCGAAGAGGGAGAAATGACAGTGGCGGAGGCGGCGTCGCTGGAGGGCTGTGTACAAACGACTATTCGTGCAGACTGTGGGGTGCTGGGTGTTAGGTTGAAGGCGGGTGCGGTAAAAGTCACGACGTACCAAAAGGACATCGCGGCACGTCGAGAGATGCTTGAGGAATTGGCAAAAACTGGAATGACACGTCAGGCTGCGTCCGTTGAACTGGGCGTAAGTGAAGCCACGGTTCGGAGGGATATAATGATAATGAGGATAAAGTGGTTGGGAGATAACCGATGAGTGATGCTTACAACGCCGAGCTAAAGAAGACACAAGAGGAGAACTCTAATGACTAGACTTCAAGAACTAGAGGCTGCTTGGTGGGATGCTTATTGGGCTGTTCGTGATGCTTGTGCTGATGATGCTGAGGCTGCTGAGGATGCTTGGGGTGCTGTTTATACTGCTTACAAAGCTGAACTGAAGAGAACAAAGGAGATAGTCGATGATTGACCACCGCCGCAACAAGCTGCTCGATAATTTGGCAGAGGCCCGAAAGCTGATTTCGGTTATGCAGAGCAAGATTGATCGCCAGCGTGACGACATTTCACGTAAAGATTTGCGCATCTCACACCTCGTCGCCGACAAGCGAGAGATGGCAACCAAGCTGAATGAGCTGCGGGAGGCGGAAAATGACAAAAAATAAACGCCACCCAATCAGCGAGCAAACTAAAGCCATCTGGGCCATGCACAACTCTGGAACATCCCAAAAGGTGATTGCAGCAAAGTTTGGTGTATCGGGAGCCGTTGTTAGTGGTGCCATCAACAGGGGGCGCAAGTCTGGCCACGCCAAGATGAAGGTGAAGACCGTCACGACTGTTTACAACAAAAGCACCTGCATGTGGGGATACATTGGCCAAATCAGGGACCAACTGTCGCCCGATCAAGCTGAGTGGCTGTTCCGTAGCGCAGAGGATTGCCAGTGCAGCAGCGTGGCCGAATACATTGCCGAGCTTGTCTTGGATGCGTATGAGGAAGAGAAGGCAAAGGAGAACGACCAATGAATAGAGACGACATACTGCACGAGGCGATGCACTGCATCAACGTGGACCGGGCAGCAACACATGGTGACGCAGAGGACAGCTTCAGCGAGATTGCGAAGCTCTGGGATTGGTGGTTACACAACCGACCAGTGCCAGAGGCAGAGTTGCTTCCAGAGGACGTGGCCATGATGATGGCGCTGTTTAAGATTGGACGCATCGCTGGCAATAGAACGCATGAGGACAACTATGTGGACCTCGCTGGTTACGCAGCCCTCGCAGGCGAAATATCAATGCAGGAATAGGGGTGAAATATGATTGCAGTTTGGTTTTCATGCGGGGCAGCCAGCGCGGCTGCCCTCAAACTTACTGTTGACAAATATGGAGCTGATAATGTTCGCGCGGTAAACAATCCCGTCATTGAAGAACACGAAGACAACCTTCGCTTTGCGCAAGACGTGTCAGAATGGGTTGGGATTGAAGTTGAGATCGCGA
>Ga0206127_1005377_pt1 | contig 10814 bp, 12 predicted proteins | sample Helgoland_Spring_6_FD_148646 | JGI IMG/M metagenome (GOLD analysis project Ga0206127, IMG submission 148646) | Pelagic subsurface seawater microbial communities from Kabeltonne, Helgoland, North Sea - Helgoland_Spring_Bloom_20160419_1 | ecosystem: Environmental > Aquatic > Marine > Epipelagic ...
AGACAAGCAACCTTAAAAGCCTCTAACCCTAATTTCTTATAGATAAAATTTGTTTCAGTATGGAAATCCTTATAGAGCTTCCAATACTGCTCATTTTTATCTAACTCGTCACAGCTTGCTTGAATAAAAGCAGCCTCAGTAAGTATCTCTTTTGCCTTACCGTTTATCTTTGACCTGTCTATAGTCATGAATAGATGTCCTCATTAAGTGCCTTTTGACACTCTTTGACCGAAACTCTTGTATTAACGAGTTAATTTTCTGGTCATGGTTTACTTTACTTTTTACTTTCATTTATCTTCCCCTGTAATATTCTGAAGAATAATTTCCTCTCTACGCCTTCCAGATGTAGCTCTCTTAAAAATAAGTAGATTTCATAACACTCTCTAGAAGGAAATATCTCTCTTATGCAAAAACACGCGCCGCTTCCACAAACTTCTCTGCTATTACAGTAGTCTTCGCAGTAAACAACGCCATGTTTAACAAGCTCGAGCAATGAATCGGGTGTTATGCCCCAATCTTTCTTAGCTTTCTCCCAAAGCTCAACGAGTCTCTCTTCTTCTTTTTTCTCTATATATATCATTTGAAATTCTGTAGTAGCTTTCTCTGTATTTTTTTCTTTTTATGAGTCTTTATATTTAACCTCTGAATAGAAGAAAATTAATAAAAAACATCCTGAGCTTTACCAATAATGAGAAGATAGGAAATTACTGTCTGTGACCTGACAAACCCTCTTTAGCCATCTATCAGGCTTCTCGACAGTATAAATTTGGTAATCGAGGTCTTTGATAGCTATATTTTTCTCATAGTCTTCTAAGTGCTCTTTTCTCCGAATTTTTCCCTCAATATCATTTTTTATAAAATTTTTCTTATCCTCTGCTTTCCAACCCTTTCTAAAGCCTCTTTCATAGCTATGTTGCCGATACTCCTCATAAAGCCTCGTCCATTCTGTTTTTCCCACAGCCATACCAGTAAGAACGAGATTATGTTCTTCAAAGAAACTAGATAAATACCTTTTAAAATTAGAGGTCTTAATTGAATCTGTTAGCCCTCTTAATCGAGAAAGCTCATTTATCACGGCTTCTCTGTCTTTCTCTGAGTAAATCAGCTCAAAGCTCTCTTCATTCGCATGAAGCCACCCAACAAAGTCCTCTTTCTCAAACCCCGAGTAGGTTTCTTTGAGAAGACATTTGATTAATCTTGGATAGTTAAAGTAAGAAGACCCATTGATTGCTTGCGGTATCTCTTCTTTCTGTAAGGTCTGTGAAAGCAACGCAAACTCTGAAATCATGTCGGCGCGAAACCCGTCCCGAATCTCACGAAGCTCACCTATATTCTCAAGATTAATATCAGATACCTCTAAATTGGTGTAACCCCGCGCTAACTCACGCATTTCACGTTCATCCTCCATGAATAATCGATTCATGCCTGTCTTCGTTATTTCATATTCATCTCGAGTTAGATTGATGTATCTATATTCTTCTCTAGGATCGTCCTCTAGCCATCTGTAAACCTCTTGATTGCTTCGAATAAGCTGAAGAAGTCCGAACAGTGGTTTAATCAATCCCAGTTGTTTCTTAATTGTTGCGGGTCTCAGAAACTCTTTTTGAAGGCTATTCAGAGATTCTTCGAACCGAAGGGCATTTTCTAAAATCTTTGCTGCCTCATCCTCGTCTAAGTAGGTATCTGGATAGATTAGCTCTCCATCATCACCTCTCTTAGGCTTATGCTTACCCCAAACACAGTAAGCACAAAGTGAAGCTCTCCTCGCTCTTCCTCCCCCCTGCTTAATGACATTGGCTTGGCTCCATCCATGTGTGTAAATGCCAAGGCTGACTTCGAAATGATTATCTTCTTCTAAGAGTAAATCCCACCCATAGTTAGTGAAGGGAGAGTGGATAGTAAATTTAAGCCCTTCATTAAGCTTTTGTAGATACCAGTCCTCACGCTCATCACCTCTTACTTCCATCGGTGCTGAATCCGCATCAAATGCAGCACCAAATCCTTCAATGCCCTCCTCAATCATCTTCTCTTCTAGAAGCCTTCTCCAAGTGGAGATAGCCCCCTCTTTGTCGCTATGGTCTGTATGGATAAAAACCCTTTTCCCCGCTTTTATTTGTGCGAAGGCAAAAGACAAAGCCTGAGCGGGTGTATGAATAATTACATTCTCTCGACCATGATGGTGAGAGCCTCGATTCTGAATGAGAAAAGCCTTCCTGCTCTTCGTTGCAGCTTCGAACTCAAAAGCCTTATTAACAAAGAGGCCCACAAGCTCGTTATCCATATCAGCATCGAGAATCACTATCACCTTCGCAGCCATAAGCTTTTCGTTTAATAGATAATCAATCCCCGTAAGGCATCCATCATCAGGCAAAGAGGCAAGGCTTTTGTGAAGCTCGTCAAATATAACGATGTCCCGAGGGTCTTCATCGAGCCGAATTGATATATCTGTCGTAGCAACCCAAGAGCTATTGTTGAAAAAAGCTCTTTTATCCTTCGCTGACAGCTCAACATACTTACCGGATTCTTTCGGTAGCATAAAATCCATATCAACCTTCGCGCCATTTGCATCTGATATAGCTCTTCTCGGGGATATGTAGGCTCCGGTTTTTATGATTTCTTCTCTTTCGAGTGCTTCTTTAAAAAGCCTCATTAGCTCTGTTTTGCCTGTCCCCATATCTGACTTGATAGCGATTAAAACCCGCCCTTCTCTTGCAAGCTTGATTATGTCCTCTGCATGGTTCTTGAGGTCTGTAGTATCGAATCGATAAATACCACCATCAAAATAATCGTTCCGAGCAATAGGTGTGGAATGCAAAATCTTATTTTGATATGCAATGTAGCTATCTCTCTTATAGAGAAGCCCTCCTTTACTCCAATCACCTCTGATACTCGTATCTTGAGCAGATAACCAATCAATAAACGGTTCATCTACGCCTAATTCAACAGCTCTTGAAATAATCCAATAGAAGTATTCGTTCCTTTGACCTTTTAAATTAGTCTTCTCTCTAACTGCATTTTTAAGAGATTCTAAGCTGCTACAATTAGCGGATGTCTCCTTTCCTTCTTTGTTTGCTATTGCTGTGAGGTGGTAACCCTGGTCTTTCTCTACCTCGAGCTCAATTTCTCCCTCACCGCTAATAAAGCTCCTTGGCTCCCTTTTAAAAAAGGTATCTTCTGTTCCTATCAACAAAGGGCTGGCTACAAACCACATTTGACCCTTTGAATAAATAGAAGAATCTAACGAGTGATTCTTCATCCAAACTCTAAGCTCATCTCTTGTTCTAGGTTCTTTAAGCTTTGCAAATATATGGAGACGCATCCCCTCTTTGATTCCGAAGCTTGAAGAACCTCTAACGAGAAACTGCCTTTGTTGAAAGATTGGCTCTATCTTTTTCAAAATTTCAAAGGTGTTTTTGAGCCTTTCGAGACCTTTTTGCCCCTCAAGTCCTTCTAACTGTTCGCCATGTTCATCCACATCAAACAGAACTATGCTTTCTTTTGAGGTTTGTTTAATTCCTTTCTTTCTAAAAGGTTCGCCTCTCTTAACCTCTAGGTCTGCTTGCAGGAGCGCCACATTTTCATTCGAGTTATCTATCTTCTCCAGAAGTGAGGAGAGCTGAGTTAAATCGATGTCATCATCAAAACGAGCAATCCATTTATAGAGATATGGAGGTTGTTGCTTTACCTGTACACCTTCATTGAATTTCTTGCGTATTAGATATGTGTGATTCCTCAGAAGCCCTAGATGCTTGCCCGCATTCCTTTCTTCCTCAGTGAAGAACCGATATGAGAAAGTCTCAAACTCTTCTTCTTTGACCTGATAAGGCTTAACTACGTAAATCGGCATTATCTTCTTCGTAATCCTTAATCTTTTCCCAAATCAGGGCTTTTTCGTGTTGATAGTGTCTTTCAACGTGCATTAAGACTTCTCCTCTCGCCTCTTTGACTGAAATCGAAGAGTCTTGAGAGCAAATCTTGTCGATGATGTCTGCTTCGAGTCTTTTGTATGCTTTGGAGGGAACTTCAAGCTCTTTTCTTTTATAGAGCTTGTAAAAGCCGCTCAGGGTGCAGGTTCTTTCTTGGGAGAAGTCTTCAATAATTCTTTGAGCAGAAGCCAGTGGGTAAAGAGAGAGGATTTCTTCTTCTGAGAGTTTATATTTCATATTCGTCCGCTATTTCTTGTGTAAGAGCCTCCACCATAGTTTGGTATTCGAGATATTCTTTTGGGCTTCTTGTCTCCCAAAACAGAAAAAAGAGCCTTTCTTTGACTTTTTCGAGTGATGTCTCATCGGGGTCTCTAATAAGCTTGCAGATGTAATAATCTGAAAAAACTAAATCGCGCTCTTCTCCTGTCATCGGGTTATCTTTCGGGTGCAGCTTGTGAATAAATTACATTCACTATTTTCTTTAAGTAATTGTTTATTATAGTTATTTTTGGGATAAAAGTCAAGAAATATTTTTTGTAAGGTATTGATTTCATTGAATTTCAGGCACAAAAAAAGGAGCCGAAGCTCCTTTTAGTCAATTGAGGTAAGTTATTCGTCCCAACCTTCCCCAAACTTTGCTCTCACCATCTTGTCGATGGCAGCATCTCAATCTCTATCTCCGCTACTGATAGACTCTTTCACTCCCGATTTCTTATCAAGCGCATCCGCAATGCCTTTTACGTTGCGCTGAATGTCCTGTAACGATAATAAACTTATTTTAATTCGGTTCGTTTGCACCCCAAACTTTAAAAAAGTGCCGGCCGACAATGGATTATCAGGTGGGTATCGTATTTTTGCAGACTGGAAAATTTGAACAACCCAAAAACTCGGATGCATTTTTCTTAGATTTCCTTAGCAACATGAAACCTTCTCCGCATCTAGAACAACTTAATATCTCTTTGCCATCTACGCTTTCATACCTCAAGGCGGAAGGTGACAATAGTTTTATCTCACTTATGTATCTAGACGGCTTACTTTGGTTGAAGAGGATAAATACGCCGCGGCTAGCGCGAGTCAGGGCGACATAGAAAAGCCTTCTTTCCTCGGCGTATGGATAGGTTTCTGGGCGCGGGATAACGAGATTTAGCAACTCATCGTCTTCTATCTGGCTAGGAACACCATAGGCCCCCTCTGATACGTCCAAGAGAATGGTGTAGTCCGATTCTAGACCCTTGGCTTTGTGGAAAGTCATGAATTCTGCCGATAAATGGCTACGCTCTAACTGAATTCCTTTCGGGTCCAAGTGCCTATATCTTCCCAGCAAGTAGACCTTCAACTTTTTTATTTCGGAAATTGGCCTATCGCCTTCTTTGGAGGCTATCAGGTAGTTCATGCGACTGAGTAGCCGATTACAGGTAGCGCTAAAGGCGTGTTTGTTAGTAGAGCCATTTACAGGAATCGCTCTGATCGGATGTTTCACAATCCCTTTGATGGCGGCTACGCTCTTAGCGATCTGCTGGGGATTCTTCTTTACGAAATCACCTGCAGTAGTCGCGATGGTTTGATTGGATCTAAAAGTGGTTTGTAGCTTTCCTTTCCAGCAGTCACCGAAATGCTCATCGAAGTCAGTGAAGATTGTGATATCCGAGCCTGTGAAACGATAGATTGATTGCCAGTCATCGCCAACCGTAAATAACTTCGTAAAGGGCCTCTGGTTTTTTAGCGCTCGGATAAGCGAAGCTCGTGACGGTGATATGTCCTGAAATTCGTCAACTAGTATCAGACTAAAGGGAGAATTGTATCGGCCTGAGGCCACGAGGTCCGTCGCACCTCCGATCATCGAATCAAAATCGATACTTCCCTCTTGTGCCAACTTTCGCTCAAAGGCCTCAGCAACCCTCATTACAACCTCTATAAATATTTTAGCCCTCTTTTTATCGTGAAGAGTGTCCGCGCGAACCCTTAACATCTCAGCGGTCAGCCTGCTGGCTCGAATATGCTGGATACATGTTAATAATAGTGTGTGATAGCGACGCATGACGACAGGAGATACCGCTTTTAAAACCTCCTCGTGGGGACGCCTATCGAGCATGATGTCCCGCGTCGTAAGCTCTTTCTCTAGTTTTGCAATTAATTCATTTTTTTCAACATCGGCAGACGTAGTTTCGAAATAGTCAATTCCTGATAGCTTGTAGGCGGTTCTTTTGGATTTGGTTTTTTCTATATACCCATCGAATGGTGAGCTCCCATTGCTATTTATCGCCAAGTGCTCATGGTAAGTCTGCGTTTGCGTATAGTAAAAGTCAGGCTTTGCGGTAAAGCTTTTTCCATTCTGGTCTCTTAACCCTGTTAAAGTTTCTTCATATTTGAATTCGACCTGATGTTCCCAAAGCCAGTTCACGATGCGCTGCTCTTGTAGAGAGCGAACGAAGATATTCCCAGCTTGAGTCATCACTGTGGCGTTGTTGTTTGTGCTTCGATCCGCTATATAGCGTTGATAATCAATATCACATGAGAAGCTGTGAACTGGGAGGTCTGCTTTAGGATAGTAGATTAAGAGTTCTTTCCAGAGTTGGGAGAATTCGGCATCATTGTCGGATATTTCCTTGATAATCTGACTGACAACTTGTGTACGCCCGGCTGCGTGTTCCACCCAGTTAGCAATTTTAGGCGGCGATTCATTAACGGTTTCAATGACGTTAAGGCCTAGGGCATGGAATGTAGAGACCTTTACCTCGAGATCATCGGGATTGACATCCAGTAACTCACTGATTCGTGTTCGAAGTTCTTCTGCAGCATCCTTGTTGTAGGCCAGTACTAATATTTCATGTGGTTTATATAGCTTCTTCTTAAGTAGATATACGACCTTCGAGACCATAGTCGCAGTCTTGCCAGATCCTGCTGCTGCGACGAGTAAATTGGAATCTTCAAGCCTAATACAGGCTTCTCGTTGCTCGTATGTAAGTGGAGTAGCAAGAGCAGAGTCAAAGTAATCTTTGAAGCGCACAAGCTCCGCACTCAAAAACGCTTGATTGTATTTATCACGGCTACGGGGGTTGGTCAGAAAATCAAGAGACGGAGGCAGTAACTTCCTTATGCTGTCACTGAGCATTCGTTCTCTGAAAAAGGGATGGGCAAGGGCGATAGAGATTTCCCCTCCCACTCCAGCTATAGCTTTTGTGACATCTGCCTTTGCCAGATATTGATTCTGGTTTGCAATAAGTGCTTGTATCGTCGAATCAAAGACACCCAGTTGATCTAGGCTCGATTCGAGCTCCGAATCAATCCACAGATTGATATGACGGATGATTGCGTCCAGCATAGATCGCGCTTTTTGGGAACTCAGCCCATCGAGCTTTACCGCCCCTTCAATCGAGGCGATTTCCAGTGAGCACCATATTATACCTTTCTGAACAGAGATATCCGTTATAGCGCTCGTTGATATCGCTTTGTCACGGGTGTCCATTATCTGGATCGTATGCCTGTCGGAGGCGTGTAGGGACAAACGCCAACTCTGGGACAGCATAAGGCGGGCTAGTATAGATGGTCTAAATGATACAGAGTTCACGATGAATGCTGAATTATCGAGTTATCAAAAAGGTATATCTTCCCATCCTTCTTGCGGAGGTTCAGCTGTAGTTGAGGGCGTGCCTGGACTTGGATTACTCGAGGGTTTGTTCTCATTCCCATCCTCCTGCCAATTGTCAACGCTGGCATACCATTTTCCGGCACGCGAGACTTTGACCTCGAGATCTATCCAGTCTTCACCGAGATCGCGCTTGGATTCGAGAAACGCTATGGCGTCATCTATTTTGATTTTGATTTGCGCTTTTACAAAGTCTGGCGCATTTGGAGGAGGTGCCTTAGGGAAAATGCCATCAGCGAACTCTATATCACTCATAATTAGCTCCTCGATTTGAGCGTCGATAGTCTCCCCCATCTTGGAGTGACAGCTACGGCCTGGAATTAAAGCCTACGGTTCCCTACTTGTTGTAAGTAGATTAGTTAACTCGTCGGAATACACGCCGAGAGGAATCTAATCAGCAGGGATTATTTTTACGACTAAGTTTTGATAACCCCCACGCTCAACCTCGAGCGTATTGGCAATGTAATCATCTATAGCCTCTTTAGCTGCATATTCCTCACCAAATAGACCTATGCAATCCAGGTGAATTTTAGAAGCTCCTGGTCCGTTATAAGCGAGCACTGTAACATATTTCATTCTAGTCTCCTCATTTAATGCGTCTAATTTTTAGTAATGCATTTAATGTCGATAGTGAATCTAATTATTCCTTTTTTCAAAATCTTCCTTGCTAATTCCTTTGCTCGCCCTATTAAAGTAGCGACAAACCAGATGATTGTTATTCCTGAGAAAATTAAAAGAACTGCATCTTCTACACTCATGGCAACTTTCTCGCCTTATTCATCAACGATACGCTTTAAAGCCGTACCATATGCAAGTATTTCACTTATTCCTGTATCAATCGTTGTTGATGTGAATCGCACACCAACAATCATATCAGCTTCCAACTTAGCGGCGTCTTCCTTAAGTCTTTGCAAGGCTTGCTCACGCGCATCAGCAATTAGCTGTGTGTAGGCTACGACTTCTCCCCCAACTATATTCTTCAATCCCGCCCCGAAATCAGAAATGTAGTGGTCAATCAAAACTGGACAGTAAATTAGATTTTCCTTCCGCCACCGCGGGCGGCAATCCGCCAAAAGCGTTGTTGAAGAGACTGGCAGTCATAATTAGCACAATTAATGCACATAGCTTTGCAGGCGTTACGCCTATCTTGCTTTCAACCCTACTCATTCGGTTACACTTTATAATTTCGGAATATAACTACCACAAAGCTAAAACAATTAACTTGCATTTTCTACATATTTTGACAACTCAGAATCATCGTGATGCACATATTGCTGTGTCGTAGTGATACTGCTATGACCCATAAGCTTACTTAAGGCCACTATATCTACCCCACTCTTCAACAACGCACTCGCATACTGCCTTCTTCCGCTATGAGAGCTCGCACCTTCTAATCCCGCCTTCTGATAGTGTCTAAGCATAGTGATAGAAAGGCTATTAGGCGTGAACGCTTGGTTCTTTTGGTTCACAAATAGGTAGGGGCTTCTTCCTCTTCGCACTTTCAAGTAAGCACTTAAAGCTTCTCTTAGCTCTGAGTGGCTAAAGAATGCAGTAACTGTCTTACTACCTTTGGTTATGCACTTGCGTAGAATTACTACTTCCTTCAGTTTTCCACTTTCATCAATCACATCTGATAGCAATAACCCCGCAACGGTTCCGATGCGAAGCCCTGCCTTACATGTAACAAGATATATTGCGAGATCACGCTCTGAATGGCGCGTTTTGGAGAGATATTCGATGAAATTATGATGTTCTTGGGGGGATAATGCTTTTGCCTTTCCTTCTCTTGCACCCATTTTCTATATGCCTCAATAAGTTATGCGTATAAGTAAATATAAGAACTGTTTTATTTACTTATCTTATCGCATAAAACACGTCTTAATTAAGCATTTTTCATATCTTACCTATCTGGGCGGTTATTAGACCTTACGTTCTCAAATATATATGTGCGCCTACGCACTTGTAACTTTTGTTATTTGGCTTACCTTTCTAATATTTGATGCAATAAAGTCAAAGTCGGACTGTTCTAATATCCTTATAATTAGGATTAAGTATATAAAAGAAGGCTTAGTAACTCCATTCCGATAAGAGTAATTATAAAATCAAGCTCTACAGCTTTTTCCCGTCTATATTGAATTCTTTGCCATTTTCGAGAGAGTCGATAAAAACCTTTATCTCATGTACCACTGGGACTGCTATTTTTTATTTTTTGCTAAATTTATACTGCATCGCATAGCCCTAGTACTATCTCACTGACGCCTCGATGCATTATTTTCACAAGATCATTGGCCGCAGGATTCATCAATTGATTATCAATAACAAAAGGGAAAAAAGCAGGATCCGAATATATTTCAGCCAAGTCTAACCTAGCTCGGTCACTGCATAATAATGGGCTTACTGCGAGCCAGCTCAAGAGCTTCCTATCAGTTGACGTCACAGTACTTTTCACATGAAAAGTACTTGTGTTTAATTGTTCCAATACTCCCCACTGGGTTAGGCTTTGCAGCAATCTTGAGACAGCTCTTCTTACACTTTCTGTATCGCCGTGTATTTCAACGACGCGTTTTTGTAGTTCCTTGCTGTGTATGTCACCCTGCAACCTATTCAGACGGCCTATTTGCCTTATTACTGATGCGAAATACGGGTAATTCACCATCGCCAGCCCCCAGTGGATAATGAGGCGCTCTTCTGGCTTTACCTCCTTCCAAAGCGCGATGGCTTGATGTTTAAATACTTTGTTCTTCTCAGTTTCATTTACCCAACAGCCGAATAAAACATTCTTTGTTTTTCTTAATGAGGTTTCGCCTTTGATATAGGGCGCTAAATAATCATCAGTTAATGTGTGTAATTCCGCCCGTAGCTTACCCTGGACCACCCACTTAGCGGTTTGGTCTAACCACTGTTTTTCGATATATCGGTCAAAACCGATGGTGACTTTTTTACTACTCATTATTCGCTCGATACGATATGTACAAAAGGCACGATGACTTCTTCGATAGCGATACCACCGTGTCCCACATTCTTTTCGCCTTTTGTTACAAAAGCTGAACGGCCCTTGGCTAATACGGGAAGATAATCCTCTGGCAAACCAAAACTAACCGGCCACGGTATTCCCTCAAATTTACTGAGCGCATCCTTTCTAAAGGTTTCGTCCTTATAGATTCGCGCTCTTTCATGCCGCTCAGATAAAACACCCTCAGCCACTTTTCCCTGCCCTGTGGCTTCCACATTGCCATGGTCAG
>Ga0206127_1005380_pt1 | contig 10812 bp, 7 predicted proteins | sample Helgoland_Spring_6_FD_148646 | JGI IMG/M metagenome (GOLD analysis project Ga0206127, IMG submission 148646) | Pelagic subsurface seawater microbial communities from Kabeltonne, Helgoland, North Sea - Helgoland_Spring_Bloom_20160419_1 | ecosystem: Environmental > Aquatic > Marine > Epipelagic ...
ACCAACACAGGCCATCATATAACCCCCGCTTGCGGCTACCTTATCGACACAGATTGTAAGCGGGATACCTTTTTTACGTAACCTATCAAGTTGGCTGCTAGCAAGACCATAGCTGTGGACCATACCGCCGGAACTTTCCAACTTCACGACCACTTCATCAGTTGATTTAGCCTGGGTTAAGATCGCGGTAATTTCTTCACGGAGGTTGGTTACAGCCGAAGCACTGATATTGCCATTAAATTTAACCACAAAAATGCGCTTAACAGCCTCTGCATCCACATCATCGTTAGAGCTAGATGCCTTAGCTTTTTTCTTTTGTTCTTGTTTAATTCGCTTAGCTTCAGCTTTTTTGGCTGCCTTATCTAAGAGGGCCTCATTCATTGCCTGACTGATTTCGTCATATTGATCGTTTAGGGGGTTAATTTCTAATTGCCCCTTATCAGCGTTCTGGTTATTTTTTTGACTGGCAATAATTCCAACAATCAAGGCAAAGGCAATAACAAAGGTAATCGCTTTCGCGAGAAACAACCCATAATCTGCAATAAATTCCAAACCAATCTCCATTATTTTCGTATGTTAGGGTGTCTATTAAAAAAACTATAATTACCCTAGAGGTAGACAGGTAATTATAGAGCAAAAAAATATTTCAACAACGATATTGGTCGATAATTGAATTGTTACAAATTAATTGACGCGCCAGTGGCCATAAGGTTGCATTATAACCAGTCAAGAGCTATGGTTTGCGGCTTTACATCAACTGGCTTTTATAAGCTCTAATTACAGCGTTCTTCGCTATAATTCTGTTTTTACCAATACCATCGGATAGCTAAAGGAAAATTAAATGTCATCAACATTAGCTCAAGCATTTCAAAAAAACTTTCTCGGTAACTCTCCTGATTGGTATAGAAATACCATTGTTATCTTTTTGATAGCAAATCCGATTCTTTTGATGTTTACAAATCCGTTTGTGGTTGGCTGGGTTCTTATTGCACAGTTTATTTTTACCCTAGCGATGGCACTCAAATGCTACCCACTTCAGCCTGGGGGTCTATTGGCACTTGAGGCAATTATTTTAGGGCTAGCAAGTCCAGAAAATGTCTATCATGAAACTGTTGCTAATTTTCAGGTTATCCTTTTACTTATGTTCATGGTCGCAGGCATTTATTTCATGCGCGACATGCTGCTGTATACATTTACTAAAATCCTCCTCAATGTTCGCTCAAAAACCGTTTTATCTTTTCTTTTCTGCTTCTCTGGCGCTGTATTATCGGCTTTCCTCGATGCCTTAACGGTTACTGCTGTATTGATTACCGTTGCAGTTGGATTCTTTAGCGTTTACCACAGGGTGGCCTCAGGCAAGCAGTTTGATGATGCCCAGCACAATCATTCTGATGACAATCTTGTTCAGACAGAGAATTCCGAAACCCTAGAGCAATTCCGTCAATTTCTGCGCAGCCTTATTATGCACGGCGCTGTGGGTACGGCTTTGGGTGGTGTGACCACTCTGGTAGGCGAACCACAGAATTTGTTAATTGCTGAAAAAGCCGGCTGGCAGTTTATAGAATTCTTTATGCGCATGGCACCTGTCACTATGCCTGTGTTTGTTTGCGGCTTAATCTGCTGTGTTATTCTCGAAAAAACCAAAATACTGGGCTACGGCGCACAGCTGCCCGAGTCGGTTAGACAGGTGTTAACAGCGTCTAGCCTTGAAGATGAAAAAAATCGTACGCAGGTACAGGTTGCTAAACTTATCTCGCAAGCAGTGATTGCATTAATCCTGGTATTTGCCTTGGCTTTTCACTGGGCGCCTGTAGGTCTTATTGGATTAATGATTATTGTACTTCTTACCGCATTTAATGGCGTTATCGAAGAGCACCAAATTGGTAAGGCTTTCGAAGAAGCCCTTCCCTTTACTGCACTGCTTGTAGTATTTTTTGCGGTAGTTGCGGTTATTCATGAACAGCACCTTTTCTCACCGGTAATTAATTGGGTGCTTGCTATGGACCCAGCCTCACAACCTGGCATCTTCTTTTTAGCCAATGGATTACTTTCAGCCATCAGTGACAACGTATTTGTAGCCACGGTATATATTAATGAAGTCAGAGCTGCTCTTGATTCTGGGATGATTGATCGCGATCACTTCGATAAGTTGGTAATTGCAATTAATACGGGTACCAACTTACCCAGCGTTGCAACACCCAACGGTCAGGCTGCTTTCTTATTCCTTCTAACCTCTGCGCTAGCACCACTAATTAATCTTTCGTACATGCGCATGGTCATTATGGCTCTGCCATATACTATTGTATTAACCATTGTTGGCTACTTGGGTGTTATTAATTTAGCGTAAGTAAGTAAACATCTACCCTGAGGTTCTGTTTAAACTCAGGAGCCTCAGGGTGTTTTACGGCTAGCTACCATCAAGGTTAAGAGACTGACAATTGCCTAAGAAAGTTACATTCTTGGGCATTTTCATCTAACTGTGTTGCAATTATTCCCTCCCAGGCTGTTTTACAGGCATTGAGTGAGCTGGGAAGGCAAAAAATCAGCGTGTTATTGGCTAATCCAGCGATACATCTGGATTGAATAGTTGTAGAGCCAATAGATTCGTATGAAATCTGTCTAAATAACTCACCGAAACCTGCAATCTTTTTATCCAGTAATGGCTCAATTGCTTCAGGGGTAATATCGCAGTGGCCAAAGCCGGTACCGCCGGTGGTAATAATCACATTAATTTTACTATTGGCAATCCAGCGAGAAAGCACGGCCCTCATTTGATAAACATCATCTTTTACGTGTTGGTGCTCCAATAGGCAATGCGCAGACCTGATTGAATTACGCAGGTACTTGCCGGACTCATCATTGGCTAAACGCTTACTATTTGATAGGGTCAAGACTGCAACCTTAAAATAACTCTTGCTAGGCGACATACCTAAGCACCCAATTTGAGAGATAACAGTGGGGTTAAATAGGCGGCGTTCTTAAGATGAAAATCTCTTATGGCAATAATAAGATGAGCAGCCCTTCTATCATTATGCTGGTTTGTTGCCAAACCCCATTGATTACAGGCTAGTTTACTTAGATCCTCAACTAAATCCTCTTGATCATTAGCCGCAAGAGCCCAGTTGTATATAACCGGTATGTATTGCTCATAGCGATTTGTTGTGTCGGATTCAGCTAAATCCATGGGGTCCCATTGATTAGAAACCACATCACTGATTGAGCGATATAGTGTATTACTGTTCATGCAGGTATCCTTACCCATAGTAACATCCATCTCCTTATTAACTTTGCCAAGCACTGTTTAATTCAGCCATTAAAAACATCAGGCTTACTTAAAGCTAGACCATATTGCTACTGTTGGCAAACTTACATAGGTATATTTAGCTAATAGATTTACTAATAAATAAAAATTACATGTCTAATCAGTTTAAGCTCATTCGAAGCCAAAAAAAATGCACCCTTTAGGATGCATTTTTTACTCTTGAAGACTTTGAGCTGTATAAGCAAATACCTATCTAGGGAGTGCTTGTAGCCACTTCATCCCAGGTAGAAGAAAATACAGTTTCGCCATTAACATAGAAAATGGACTCACCATGAAAAAATGAACGCTGACGGTCATTGTTCCACCAGCCACGGCTTTGTCCGGACATGAAACCCACATTGTCTAATGTTGCCGAGTCTGCTTGATCCTTATTATCTATTCTGAATAAGTGAAGTTGATTTTCATTCACATAGCCTTGATCAGCTGTCGAATACGAAATACTTACTGGAACTGAAAAGCGATCGGTACTTTGATCAACTTGCTGATACTGGAACGCATTGCGATTAAATTGTGCGGGTGAATGGCTCCAGCTACCATCAAGCCCATCGCCAATGATAATTTCTTCAACCGAATAGGGTTCATTAGCTGGGGAAACATTAAATAATTCTAATTTCACCTTACCCTCAATTTGCCCTAGGCCCAATAGAAGATTCTCGTTAACTGGATGTAAGAAATCAGAAAAACCAGGAACCTCTAGCACCCCAGTAACCTCAGGAGCCTGATGGTTAGTAAGATCTATGACGTAAAGTGGATCTATGGTTTCAAAGGTTACCAAGTAAAGTTTATTGCCAAAAAATCTTACCCCATACAGCGCTTCGTTAGGCTTTCCTATTTCATCGGGGCTCGCACTATTAGGCAATACAGATACCTGGTCAAGGCTATATGAATCAGTTGACTGCTGAAGCACTGTTAATCGATGATCTCGTGCATCTTCGTTATCTCCTGTCCACTGGCTAGTGACTACGCGAACATAACCATTGTGCTCATTGATTCGGAAATCAAGCTGACCACGACCCGTCAGATGCCCCTGAACTTCCCCTGAGCCTGTGTAGGCAAGATCGGCATCAAGATCGAACTTATGAATAAAACTCTTAGAATTATCACCCCAACCTTCTTGCTGAATAAAATAGATCGACTCTTGGCTGACATAGACACCGTTGGTGGACTCAAGATAGCAGACGGAATTTTCTATGGTTTGCTCTGCAACATTAACCGCAACTAAAAGAGTCATAGTTGGGTAGCCGTAACCTGTTGTGGAGGCATCATGATCTTCATTAATCATTAGGCAGTCTGTTGAGTTAAGAAAATCAACGGGTTCATTGTTGATATAGGCTTTAGGAAGCAAATCTTCACTAGTGACATCTTCTAATGCCGATTGATTGCTCTCTGCTTGGTCAAAGGCAGGGTAATCAAAATAACCAGGAATACTGGGTGTATGACGTGCTATAAGATAAACAATATCACCCTTTTTACGACTGGTAACAAAGCCGCCTTCAAGCTCAAATTCCCATAGTAAATCTGGCTGATGAAGATCATCTGTAACAGAATTATCAGGTATTTCCGATATATCATAAACATCTAGTCCAACGGTTTGATTGCGCCAGGTATAGGGATCCATAAATACATCGCCATACATACCCCACCAACCTGAAGTATCAATGGATACAAGCTGATTTTCAGTGGTATAAAGGCCCTCGATAGTCTTATTATCTTCAATAACAATCTGTGCCACCTGCTCTGTACTGGCTGCGGTGGAATCAGTGGCGAGTATTTTTAAGGTGCGTATTTCTGGGATAATTGGATACATGGGCTCATCCGCTACGACAGGCTCCTCACCCACTTCAATGGCATCATCAAACATAACCATGGGCTCAAAGATAAAGCAGCAGTCGTCATAAAGACTATAGCTGGGTGCAATAAACAGATGCGAACCGTCATACTTTACAAAATCATGCTCATCCACACCCTCCTCAAGAGTATAGGTGGTAGTAAAAGATTCGCCTGCAGATGCGTCAGCACCCGATTCCATCGCCGCATCGCCTGCTGGCATCGCGTCAACGGCAGTGTCTTCCATTTCAGCAATAGCACCGTATCTGCCATTGTAGCTCTGAGTAAATTGGGTTGTAAATTCTTCCCCACCAGCCATAGGTACCAGTAAGGCTGTTGATTGATTTAAGGATTGTCCAGCTAAACCGGGCATATAGGAGGCCATATACTGTGCAACTTCTAGTGACGAGGTTCTACTTGCCACCTCTGATACTGCCGCATCAATTAGAGAGTCACCAGTCATATCAAATAAATAACGTAGTAATAACAAACCATCGGTTAATGCATCTAGGTTACCATCGGCATCAATGTCTGTAATACCTGCTGATTGGCTCATTACATTGGCCACTTGAGAAGCTGTTAATGAGGCATCAGTGGCTATCACGCCATCGGTAAGCGATGCATCACGCAGACCAAAGGCATACCTAAGTAGGAGTAAACCGTCTGTTAAGGCATCAGCCTGACCATTGCCATCAAAATCCCAGCTATCCACAGCAATTGATTCAACCACTGACAATGGTGCCAACATAGTTGAATGTGCGTAACAATAATAAGAAAGTGTACTACTGTTAAAATTTTCTGGAATAGTTAGGGTTAATTGTTCATTGCCAGAAATCGATGCTACACCGCCTACTTCACCACCGGTTCCGTTACTGGTCATTACAACATCTGGATTAGCCTGTTTCCATGCATCGCCAATATTAAATGGATGACCGCTGTCAGTTCGGATAAAAGTATAGGTAGAACCTTTGACAAGGTTAACCGAAAGCGCATCGCCATCGGCTTCATCTGAGAAGATATAAAAAGGCGAGGCAAATGGATTTTCATTTAACCTGACATAAAATGTCGAATCCTCAGCCAAGGTTGGTAGACTAACGAGAGAAAATAAGCCGATTAACCCTAGTTTTTTAAGAAAATTCTTACATACGTAAATCGAATTAAACATTGAAAACACCCCAAAAAATACCACTTGAATTTTATTCTTATATAGCTTCATTATAGGCTTTTACAAGAACAATGCTAATAGTAGCTAGAACCGTTGCCATTACTGATTTCAAAACGTGGTTATAACCCGCGATATATGGAAATACTACAGACTAATAAAAACCAATTTCTGCCACCTGTATATCGGCCTCATAATTTCTGCCAAAAGCCACAACACCCAGACTTTTAATACTGGTTGGTTTGACTGCATTGCGAAGCCAACCACTAGAGGGTAAAAAACTGTCCATTGGCAAATGAATCGTCTGCCATGAGTCATTAGCTACAAAATCACTTGAATAATAATGCCATGGCATAAGAGTGCCCGAGGTGCGTAGGTGTATATAATATTTTTCGCTATTACCCCGAACATTAAGATAAATACCCTGTACCTGTTTTTTATCTATATTTTTTACATCGCTTCTAAACTGTATAAACCCACCATTATTCACAGTACTAACAGCTCCAGTCATATGAGCAAATGTTTGAGAATCTTCTTGATTGAAACTTAGTGAACCTTCAGAAACACCACCCATCACCTGATCACTGACATATGACCATTGACTTTGGGCATTGGTATTGAAGTCATGGATAATCATAGGCTCTGCTCCTGCTGGGAGTGAAATAAAAAGGGTGTAAACGGCCAGCTGTATTATTTTTCTCATTTTTTGGCTCACTATAATTTATCGATTTTTATATTGAGTTGGGCAGTATCCGCGGGAAACATCGGGGGATCGTTTAGCAAGGTGCTTAGTGTTTCTGCTGGTTACCCTTTCACGCCACAATTTAAATGAGCGAGTCTTTACCTGAGAACGCATAATTTTGATCACAGCAGACTCATTAATGCCGAAATTGTGCTCTATGGCTTCGAAGGGTGTCCTATCTTCCCATGCCATTTCGACAATTCGTGATAATTCATCTACAGAAAACTGTTCTTTTCCACTGGCCAAGGGCTTCTCGTATCTTGTATAAATTCATTAATTGTACGAGATAAGTAGGTATTTGTATCAAAGCGATCAATAGGAAACTAGGGTTCCTATTTGTAAAGATGGGCAGATGGGCAAACTGACTAGATAGCGACCATAACCGTTTCAAAATCGAAACGAGGGGATACGTTGCGAGCGATTTCAAAATCGTCTATTGCAATAAAGGAGCCGAGTGCAAAGACCAATGCTAGATAGCTGGGGAACATAGTTATTTCTGTGTCGATAAAACTTAGAATAGGTGTATGCAATGATTATACAACCACTCCAATTTTAAACTAATGCAATATATGGATAACTGGAATTACTTCTATTTATATCCATGCTCGTTCAATAAATATATACTTTGGAAATGAGAGATAATATTCATAAATGCCAACACATAACGGCATGAATAAGAAAAAACCCGACATTTAGACTGTTGATTAAAGTTAATTCATCTTACTGAACACTCAGAAAACTCTATGCGGAGTCCTGCTAGCTAATGACATACATTATTAATTTATTTTGTTTATTTCGTAATCTGTTGATTATTGTTAGCTTAACAACGCTGCTTAATAGTAATGTTAATGCCGTTGTTGAAAATTCTAGTCAAGCAAATGCAATAATAATTGGTGACTGGCAAATAGCGCCAAAGGCTTACGCTTTTTATGTTGGGCCGAATCAAGGAAGCTCAACCTGGTGGTTCAATGAGCTTTCACATGTCAGTAAAAGATCTTGCTTTTTTGATGACATCTTTAGATTTAATAACGATGGTAGTTTTGAAAATGTTATGGATGGCCTTACTTGGCTTGAAGACTGGCAAAACCCAGCTGGCGATAGCTACTGCGGCACACCCCAAACACCGTACAACGGTTCCACTGCAGGGCAATGGACGATTAATTCTCAAGCAACCTCTTTAACCATAAGTGGCGTTGGTGCTCATGTCGGGTTACCAAAAGTAATTAATGGCAGTGAGATTGATAATACCAATAATGCCCCCTCTTCTATTACCTATACCATTAGTGAGCTTACTGACAGTCAAATGACCCTGGATATTAGTGTTGGCTTTGGCTGGTGGGGTTTCGAGTTAATAAAGGTTTCAACAGATAGCGATAACGATGGCTATACCGATGCAGTGGATGCCTTTCCATCTAACCCTAGCTACCATTTAGACTCAGATAATGATGGTATGGCCAATAGTTGGGAACAGCAGTATGGATTAAATTATTTAAATCCTGGTGATGCTAACAGTGATTTAGATAACGATAATATTTTAGCCATTGATGAATTTTTAAATGGCACTGTCCCCAGTGCTAGTTTAGATATTGATGGTAATGGTTCATTTGATGCCCTTACCGATGGACTTTTGATACTAAGGTCATTGTTTGGAATAGAGAATGACTCGCTGACCTCTGGGGCAATTGGCAACAACAGCATCTACAGCAGTGCTACAGAAATTCAGGCACGCATAAGCTCTATTCATTCTAGTCTTGATATTGATAACAATGGGGAACTTGATGCACTCACTGATGGACTAATCATTCTGCGCTATTTATTTGAGATGCGATCAAACTCACTTATAGATGGCGTTATTAGCCCTACTGGCAACCGCTCTAATCTTGAAGACATTCTGACTTATTTTGATATTTTGATACCCGCTGACTCAGACAACGACGGTGTATTGGATGTATTTGATTTGTTTCCTAATGACCCAACCAAGATTGTAGACGAGGATACCTCAAGCCCTCCAGAACCTGAGCCTATTACTGTTCCTTACGATACACCAAGTCAGGGATTACTTGATGGTACGTCAATCTGGCAATTACCTAATTCGCCGGATGGCGATCGCCCAGACCAATGCTGGCTAGCAGTTGGCTCGGATGCCGACGGCGAAATTTATATATCGGGGCATGATCATAGCCAAAATTCTATGATGTATCGACTTTTTCAAGAAGATCAAACCCTTCGATACATTGGTGATGCTCGGACGGCATCTCAAGCAGTTAATAACTGGGAAAATGGCGAAACGGCAGAAAAATTTCATACCCGACCTATTCATCATAATGGTCAGGTCTATGTGGCAACCTTGGATAGCTCTAGCATGAACAATAGCTACCTTAATACCCGAGGATTCCACTGGTATGGCTATGATATCGAGGCTGAAGCCTTTTCTGATTTAAGTGCTAATGAACCCAATGGTGTAGGTGGTGATCATTTACAAATAGTTACTATTCAAAAGGATCCGGTTAATAATCTTTTGTACGGCATGACTATTCCCGAAAACAAACTAGTTCGATATGACATAGAAACTGGTCAAACCACGGTTTTAGGCAAGCCCTCTGCTTGGCAGGGTTATTTTTACAGCAATCGTTATATGTGGGTAGACTCGAGAGGTCGTGTTTATATAAGTGGCGGCTCTTCAAGAAACCAATGGAATCAAGGAGAGTCCTCAAACGTATTCGACCATATTTGGTTTTATGACCCTGATACAGGTTTTGGAGAATTACAAAACTTTGCGTTGCAGGGGCCCAATGCGATGGAAGTTGGTCAATGGGAGCGATCCAATGAGCGTCTTTATGTCAGTGATGATCAGGGTCATATTTACCGCTTTACTGATGCCAATAGTAGCTGGGAGTTTTTGGGCAGACCCGGATTTTCTTCTTCACTTAAAACCTGGATCTTTCAGCTATCTGCTGATGAGGAAAAAATTTATATTGGTCTAAGCGACGGCAATCAACCCAATGCTATCTATGAATACGATATTGCCACTGGCACTTCATTTGAGCTTCTTAAAATTAGTGATCTAGACAACCAGGCTGCAATTGAAGACTTTATTACGGGCTACGATTCTTGGGACAGTCAGGGCAGTTTTTATATCTCAAACTTTAGTATGTACGATGGCGATAATACCTTTATGCTAGGTATTAATCCCGTCCGTATTAAAGTTGCCAAAGGCATTCTGCCAGAACTCGTACAGGTGACAGCTCAGGCCGGTAATAATGGAATTACAATTAACCGTTCAGGCCAAACAACCTCGAATTTAGAGGTTTTGTATGCCATAAACGGCTATGACATTGCAAATAAGCTAGTTGCTACAACTCATGGAATACTGACGCTTTCAACAGGCCAAGCAAGCTTAGCCATAGATCCAGATAATCTCTCTCAGCCCCAAGATGGCTCAATTATAAAAAGAGAATTTATAATCATTCCTGATGGTAATGATTATATTACGGGTGAGCAGCGAGAAGTTGAACTTTCAAACTAATAAATAATAGGCTTAACAGAAAAGCTTAGCATTTGGTGATGAGTGCCCCCTATATCTAATTCTTAGCAATTAAGTATTTTTTAATGCTTATTTGGTTTAGTATTGTTAAAAAATTAAACAATAGGTATGGGCGTATGTCTTCATTAAAAAGAGCATTTTTAAGTTGCTTTGTAATAACCATTCTGGGTTTTACATCACAAGTTAAAGCAACAGATCTAAGTTGGGACGTGGAC
>Ga0206127_1005381_pt1 | contig 10811 bp, 10 predicted proteins | sample Helgoland_Spring_6_FD_148646 | JGI IMG/M metagenome (GOLD analysis project Ga0206127, IMG submission 148646) | Pelagic subsurface seawater microbial communities from Kabeltonne, Helgoland, North Sea - Helgoland_Spring_Bloom_20160419_1 | ecosystem: Environmental > Aquatic > Marine > Epipelagic ...
ACAATATCCCCGCGTCGAGCCAATACAAATCGTCACGCTCCTCAGATTGCGCACGGGCACGAAATCCAGAGGCGCCATCAAGCGTGACGTGATAGATGTCGTGATAAAACACACCGTCGCCAGTAAGATTTTGTCCTTCTTGTAAAAAATTTAAAATCCGTCCTGGAAATGCGGGGCTCATGCGCCCGTCTGCCGACAGCGAAATGCGATCAAGTTCAACACAGCTATACCGTACATCGGCCAAAATGGTGGTCCCGATGAATGCAAACGAAAGAACTATTGCGAACCGTTTCATTTTTATGAGGTAGCGTCTTTGAGCGCAAAGGCAACGGCTGCTACTGTGTCATTATAAAGCCCTCTGCATAACGCCCTTTCAACATTGAAAAAGAGGGCAACGCCGGCTTGGGTGGGCACATATATGCGGTGGTGGAACCGCTGCAATATTTGAACGATACATATATCAGTAAGTTGAGGCGCTGAATGCGCCTAAGGGGCTACTGGGCTACTGGGCTACTGGGCTACTGGGAGGCAGGCCGCCGCAGGCCGGTGTTGCAACCGAGCAAAGTGTTTTGGCTTGGCAACTATATTATGTAGATGTCTGTTATATATCCTACCAAAACAAACCACCCAAAGCCTAACTCTGCAATAATGATTAACCAAGACGACCCGGTTTGGGGCAAGGTGACAAAGTGCAAGTAATAACATGTCCCTAAACCACTTTCTCTAAAACCTCAAAGGCGTCCCAGGGCTTTTCAGCCTCCGGGACGCCTGCCTAGTTCATATGTTTCGCTCTAGAACTGATGCTGAAACGAGAGCTTTACTGATGTGCGCTTGGTGCCCCCAATTCCCTCTTGCTCCAGTTCCGCTTGAAAAACGGTGGCACCATCGCGATCACCTTTTGTTTACTTTCAACCGGAAGCGCATGGGTTTGCGGACATCTGCCCTGCTTTGCGCTCAAGCGGAGACGACTGGCCAGGTCAGTCGGACCATGCAGCCAATTCCTAGCAGCCAATTCATAGGGAAGCCCCCCACAACCTGCTGTCCTATTGCACCATAGAAGATGCGCTCCGCGCCCAGAGTGTTTAGACCAGAGTTCGGCTTACAGCGTCTTGCCATCCCGAATAGAGCCTATCGCGGCGCGGCGCGTCCATTTGCGGCTCAAAGCGGCGATCGCAGGCCCAGCTGTCTGCGAACCCTTGTTGGTCTGGGTAAATTCCAGCGCGTGAGCCGGCCAGCCAAGCTGCCCCCAAAGCTGTGGTCTCCAGAACCTTAGGGCGATCCACAGGCGCGCCGAGAATATCTGAGAGAAATTGCATGGTCCAATCGGAGGCTGTCATGCCCCCATCGACGCGCAACACAGCCTCCCCTGGCCTTCCCATGTCATCTTGCATCGCCAGAAGTAGATCGCGGGTTTGATAGCCTACGCTTTGCAGCGCCGCTTTGGCAAATTCCTTGGGGCCAGAATTGCGGGTCAAACCGAAGATCGCGCCGCGACAGTCGGCGTTCCAATAGGGCGCGCCGAGCCCGGTAAACGCCGGCACAAGATACAGCGATTGGGTGGGGTCGGCGGCGGCGGCCATGTCAGCAGTTTCATGCGCCGCAGAAATAAGCCCGAGCCCGTCGCGCAGCCATTGCACCACCGCCCCGGCGATAAAGATTGAGCCTTCCAAGGCATAGGTCGGCTTGCCGCCCAACTGATAGGCAATTGTGCCAAGCATCCGATTTTTCGATGTCACCAAAGTATCGCCGGTGTTCAGAAGTGCAAAACAGCCCGTGCCGTAGGTCGATTTCAACATCCCCGGCTCAAAGCACGCCTGTCCGATGGTCGCGGCCTGTTGATCCCCCGCCACACCAAGAATTGGTATATCTGCGCCAAATAAGGTGGTTGTCCCAAACTCTGAGGCGCAGTCGCGCACGTCGGGCAACATCGCCGGCGGCACCTGCATCAGCGCGCAGATTTGCGCGTCCCAGCAACCTTGACGAATGTCATAGAGCATGGTGCGGGCCGCATTGGTTGCATCGGTCACATGGGCGCGCCCTTCAGTCAGTTTCCAGATCAAATAGCTGTCCATCGTCCCAAAGAGCAACTCGCCCCGGGCCGCACGCTCGGCTGCCCCCTCTACATGCGTCAAAAGCCAATGCAGCTTTGTGGCGGAAAAATAAGGATCAAGCAAAAGGCCGGTCTTTTGCGTGATTTCTGCCTCATGTCCCTCGGCGCGCAGACGATCGCAAAATGCAGATGTGCGCCGATCTTGCCAAACAATCGCCTTATGGATTGGGGCACCGGTGTTGCGGTCCCATACAAGGGTCGTTTCGCGTTGATTGGTAATGCCGATGGCGGCGATATCTTTGGCCGTGCAGCCCGCTTGCGCCATCACACCGCCAACAACCGCTTGCACAGAGGCCCAAATCTCCTGTGCATCATGTTCCACCCATCCCGATTGCGGGAAATATTGTGGAAATTCTTGCTGGCAGGACTGGACCGGGCGCATGTCTTTATCAAAAAGAATGGCACGGCTCGACGTGGTGCCTTGGTCGATAGCCAGAATATAGGTCATGAAAACTCCCGCCGGTTAAGGACATTTCGGATTCAAAATGTGCCGCGACTACAGGGGGGATGTAAAGGGAATTTAACCGCGAAATCCAGTGGCCACGACGAATTTCTCTGAGGAATTCGAGCGTGATGCAGGCGGCTTCATATTCATGACTTTGGTAAATTTTTGCTTGAGCAGCGCTTGCAGCTCCCCTTCTGCGCCGCCGGCCAAAACCTTGGCCACAAAAGTGCCACCAGGTGTCAGCACGTCAAAGGCAAAATAGGCGGCCGCTTCGCACAGTGCAATAATGCGCAGATGGTCCGTTTGCTTATGTCCCGACGAGGCCGCGGCCATATCCGACATCACCACATCAGCAGGCCCATCAAGCCAGGCTTTCACCTTAGCATCCGCATCATCTTCCATGAAATCCAGCACATGAATTTCCGCGCCCGGGATGCTTTCCACTTCTTGCAGATCCACACCCAAAATCGTGCCGATCTTCTTGCCCTGCCGCGTGCCCAATGCGTTGATGCGTTTGACCGCCACTTGGCACCATCCACCCGGCGCACAGCCCAAATCCACAACCCGCGCTCCGGGCACCAAAAAGCGAAATTTATCATCAAGTTCAAGGATTTTATAGGCCGCACGTCCCCGATACCCATCCGCTTGGGCCCGCTTAACATAGGGATCATTCAGCTGCCGCTCCAGCCACAGCGTCGAGGAGAGTTTCCGCCCCCGCGCCGTTTTCACCTTAACGCGCAGATCCCGCTGACCGCGACCACTGTTATTGCCTGGAATTTTTGCCATATCGCCTCAGCTCTTTTGTTCGCGCAAAACACCGTCTGCGCTCATTTGTGCATAGAGTAAACCCTCGCGCAGGCCTCGATCGGCCACAGACAGTTTATGGGTGGGCCAGCAGCGCAGCAAGGCTTGTAAAATTGCCGCCCCAGACATGATCAGCGCTTGGCGATCCTTGCCGATCCGCGGATCATTTTGCCGTCCGACCGGGCCAAGCCGCAGATAATCGTGGATCACCTTGTCAATTTCAATCGAAGACATCGCCAGCCCATCCACTTTATTGCGATCATAACGCCGCAACCCCAAGTGGCTGGCTGCAACGGTCGTCACCGTGCCGCTTGTGCCAATGATCTGGAAATGCTCCATTTTATACGCGCGGTCATAAGGAATAAAGCTTTCCAACTTTTCCTCAAACAACAGGCTCATCAAAGCAAAGCGTCCCGCGTCGTCATCCACATCATTGAACAAATCGCGCAGGGTCGCGACACCTAAAGGCACTGAGATCCAATCCACCACCTTGGCCCCGTATTTATTCGGACGCTCACCCGAACGAAACCCACGGTGCATGTGCATGATCGCGCGGCTGCGCAATTTGGGTTGTACATCCACCAGATCAATCCAAACCAATTCGGTGGACCCCCCGCCGATATCGACAACCAATAGCTGATCTGTGTCGCGGGTCACCAAAGGGGCACAGGACAGAACCGCCAACTGCGCTTCCTCCTCCGCCTTGATAATTTCCAATTTCAGGCCAGTTTCTTTGCGGACCTGCCGCATGAGCTCGGCGCCATTGGCGGCGCGCCGGCAGGCCTCTGTGGCCACCAAACGCATTTTTTTCACGCGATATTGCCGCAATTTTTGGCTGCACACCCGCAAAGCCTGCAAGGTGCGATCCATGGAGACACGGCTGAGCCGCCCCGTTTCTTCCAAACCCTGCCCCAGCTGGACCGATTTTGAAAAGCTGTCCACAATTTTGAATTGCGCCCCATCGGGTTGCGCAATCAACATGCGGCACGAATTTGTACCGAGATCCAAAGCCGCATAAAGCGGATGAACCTGGGCCTTGAGGCCTGCGGTTGACTCAACCGCTTTGGGAATCGCATCCGCAGACCGAGGACGCTGTGGCGTCATACTTATACGCCTTTCGAGTTTCGAGTTGCCCCTAACCTAAGCGCTTCGATGGTGCCTTGCAATCACTCATAAACTTATTGCCAATTTTTCCGAATTAACCGCCTTTTCATGGCGCATCGGTTTTGGCATGACAGGAAAGTCGCTCCCACCGGTTCAATTGTCGAAATTCGACCCTGTTTTGAGATCAGTTGCACCTAGTAATCCGTGACACAGTTGTGAGGAATCATTATGGCAGATGTAATTGTAGTGTATTGGCGTGACATCCCGGCCCAAGTCATTGTCGGCAAGGGGCGCAAAGCGTCAAAAGTGCAACTGCCAGAGCGTTTTGAGCAGGCCATTGACCGCGCAGCCATGAAGGTCGGCGCCGAAGATACGGATGCCTACCTGGCCGAATGGCGCAAGGCCGAGCCCTATGTGGTTGATGGCGACCAGGCCGAAGTGGCCCAGTCAGAAGCCGCCCGTCTCGACGCAGAATATGATCAAGAAAAAATCAAGCAGCTCATAGCCAATGATGGCTGGGCCATACAGGCCTAGATCCCCCAAGTTACCAGTTGAAAAGAAGGAGCGGCCCATGGCCCTACTCAATTTTGGATCCAAAGACACGGCAGGTGTCGAGATCAACCCGCAGGTCGAAAGCTTTCTAAAGGATTACTCCATTGAGGTCATGCCACGCACGGCGGAGAAAATTGAAGATTTCCGCGAGCTTCTCCCGGCCGCAACGCGCGTTTACATCGCGCATATTGAAGGCACACCCATTGAAGATATGGTGGCCACTGCCAAGCGCATCGCGGGCGAAGGTTTTGCCGTTATGCCGCATTTCCCCGCAAGGATCATCAAAGATGAGGCCACATTGCGCAATTGGATCGCCATGTATCAGGGCGAAGCGGGCGTTGAACAAGCCTTGCTCCTCGCGGGCGGTGTGACGCAGCCCCACGGCGATTACGACAGCTCCATGCAATTGCTTGAAAGCGGCGCCTTTGGCGACGCGGGTTTCAAGCGTTTGCATGTGGCGGGGCATCCTGAAGGCAACAAAGATATTGATCCCGATGGCTCCATGACCAATGTGGACGCGGCCCTGCGCTGGAAGCAGGCATTTTCAGACACATCCGACGCAGATATGGCCATTGCGACGCAGTTTTGTTTTGAAGCGGCCCCGGTGATTGACTGGGCCAATGATCTTGCAGCCAATGGCATCACCCTGCCGATACATATCGGTGTGGCCGGCCCGGCAAAACTGCAAACCTTGATCAAATTTTCGATTGCCTGTGGTGTGGGCGCCTCACTGCGGGTGCTCCAACGCCGCGCCAAAGATCTCACCAAATTGCTTTTGCCCTTCACCCCCGATGAGTTCTTGAGCGATCTTGCGGCCCATAAAGTCGCAAATCCGGATTTTGGCATTTCACATGTCCATTTCTTCCCGCTTGGCGGGATAAAAACCAATGCCAATTGGGCCATCGAAAACGGCGGCACCTCCGCCACTCCAGCTTCTCAATCCTAAGGATTTCCAAATATGACACGCACTGTTGTAGAGTCAAAAACCAAGACAGCCATCATCGGCTTTGATGAGCCCTTCTGCGTGATTGGTGAGCGCATCAATCCAACAGGCCGCAAGATCTTAAATGCAGAGCTGGAAGCGGGAGATTATTCTCGTGTGGAAGCCGATGCCATTGCCCAAACGGCCGCGGGTGCCACGATCTTGGACATCAACTCCGGTGCCGTCTTCTCAAACAAAATGGCCGAAGATCCGCGCTATGCGGATAATAACTTTGTCGAGCCAACCTTGATGCGCGCCTTGATCGAACGGGTGCAAGCTGTGGTTGACACGCCCCTGTGCATCGACAGCTCAGTGCCAGGCGCTTTGGAAAATGGCCTGGCCGCCGCCGAGGGCCGCCCACTTCTCAACTCGGTGACCGGAGAAGAAGAGCGGATGGAAATGGTGCTGCCATTGGTGAAAAAATACAATGTGCCTGTGGTCGCCATTTCCAATGATGACACCGGCATCTCCGAGGACCCTGACGTACGCTTTGCCGTTGCAAAAAAGATCGTTGAGCGCGCCGCTGACTTTGGCATTCCGGCCCATGACATCGTTGTTGATCCGCTGGTGATGCCCGTAGGCGCAATGGGATCTGCTGGCTTGCAAGTCTTCACTCTGGTCCGGCGTTTGCGTGAGGAATTGGGTGTGAACACCACCTGCGGCGCATCGAATATCTCCTTCGGCCTGCCCAACCGTCATGGCATCAACAATGCCTTCCTGCCGATGGCCATGGCCGCGGGCATGACCTCAGCCATCATGAACCCGGTCGCCTTGCCGGTCAATCAAACCAAGATTGCCGAAAAGAAAGCCGCGATTGCCGCGGCGGGCATCATCTTGCCAGAGGGTATGGATGATGAAACTTTCGTCACCCTCTTTGGCATGGGATCCATGTCGAGCAAACCCGGCAAAGAAATGGAAGCCATCCGGGCCGCCAATTTCTTGATGGATTGCGACCCAAGCGGGGCCGCTTGGATCAATTTCAACAAAATTCCTGGCAGTGATGCGGGTGGCCGCGGTGGCCGCAAGCGCCGTCGGGGTTAAGGCTGCAACATCCCTGCCCGGCCTTTGGCCGGGCAGCGCCCCTTAAAGCTGGCGCGCTTGGGCGACATTTTGCGCCAGCGCCGATTGCAACGTCACCACATCAGCGGCAACCCCAAGAAAACACCCGCCCTGTGCGATAAAGCGCTGCTGATCTTCTGGATCGAAACAAATCGTGCCGGCGCAGAGCCCTGCCGCTTTGATATCCTTCATCCCCTGCGCGATAACCTCCAAGACCTCCGGGTGGTTCAAGTCACCCAAATGCCCCATATCCGCGCTCAAATCCGCCGGGCCAATAAAGATGCAGTCAATGCCTGGCACTTGGGCGATTTGCGCAATATTGGCCATAGCGGCGCGCGTTTCGACCTGCACCATGACGCAAATCTGATCATTGGCTGTTTTGGCGTAATCTGGAATGGCATTGTAGCCACTGGCCCGCGCCAGGGCATAGCCCACCCCGCGCCGCCCCTCGGGTGCATATTTACAGGCCTCCACCACTTGCTGCGCTTGCTCTGCGGTTTCCACCATAGGCACCAAAACGCTTTGCGCCCCGATGTCCAAAACCTGTTTCAAAATCCAATCTTCGCCCTGCGGCACACGCACCACAGCACTGGCCCCGCGCCCGTCCAATGCGCGCAGTTGCGCCGCCATCAACGGCAAGTCATTCGGCCCATGTTCCCCGTCAATCAAACACCAATCATAGCCGGCTGCCCCGGCCATCTCCGCCACCGCCGGATTGCACAGGCCTAGCCAAATGCCAATTTGCAACTCTCGGCGCGCGAGGGCGGCTTTCAATTTGTTTTTGGGTGCGGGCATGATCTGATCCTTTAATTACAGAGCTAAAAGCATCTCTACGATTGCCGCGAAAAGCAAGCGCTGAGTTGTTATGCGGGCAAAATCCGCTCCCCCTGATTTTGGCTCGCTTTGCCAACTATCGGGCCTAACGCCCTTGCACGGATTGGGCGAAATAAAGTATGCAGCTGCCTGAGTGGTATGGAAGTTGGAAAAAGAACATGGGACAGCATTATTTGGTCGCAGACGTGGGCGGCACCAATACCCGCGTAGCTCTGGCCAATGATGGAAAGCTGCAAACCCAAACAATTCACCGCTACCGCAACACGGACCAATCCGGCGTTGTCGAAATTTTGCAAACATATCTTGCGGAGCAGGCCCCAGAGGCGCGGCCGGAGGCCGTCTGTATTGATGTCGCCGGGCCTGTCGGCACTGACGAGGGTCAATTGACCAATCTCGATTGGACGGTCACCAGCGCTGAGCTCTGCGCCGCCACGGGCGCGACATTTGGCGCCATCCTGAACGATATGCAGGCCCAAGGCATGGCCTTGTCGCATCTACCCAGCACCGCCTTTCATAGCATTTTGAAAGGCACAGCCCAGAGTGGCAACCGCATGGTTGTCAATATTGGCACCGGGTTCAATTCGGCGGTGGTCTTGGGCGAAGGGCCAAAACTCACCGTGCCGGGCAGTGAAACAGGTCATGTCAATTTACCCGTGCCCAGCCCTAAGATCTATGAGCTCCATCAGTTTCTGACCGAACGCTTCGGGTTCGCCTCGGCCGAAGAAGTGCTCTCCGGCCGTGGGCTTGGGCATATTTACGGCTTTCTTGCCGGGCTTGATCCGCGCCAACCCTTCCCCAGCTCCCACCATATCATGTCGAATTTGCGCAGCGATCCTCATGCGCGCAAATCGGTTGATATCATGCTGGAGGTTTTGGGCTGCGTCTGTGGCAACCTCGCCCTGACACATTTGCCCTTTGGTGGCATTTACCTTGTCGGCGGCATGGCGCAGGTCTTGGCAGACTATTATCACGACAGCGCATTTCACCGCGCCTTTGTCGCCAAGGGAAGATTTGCGGAATTTATGGACCAATTCTCCGTACATTTGGTGCAAGACGATCACGCGCCCCTTGTCGGATGCATTGCACATCTGCAACATCACGGGCATGACAAGCTCTGACATTCTTCCAAACGCCCAGGTCCGCCAGCACTTCTTAGACCGTCACCAGCTGCGAAAACCACCGCTCGGCACGCGGCTGGATCAGACCCTGCGTGCGCTGAATTTTGTGCAGGTCGACAGCATCAACACCCTTGCCCGGGCACATGACTTAATTCTTTGGTCGCGGCAGCAAAGCTATCGCCCGCCCGCATTGCGCAAGATGGTGGATCATAGCCGGGAGGCGTTTGAAGCTTGGACTCATGATGCCTCGATCTTGCCGATTTCCGCCTTTCCCCATTGGCGCCACAAATTCATCCGCGACGCAGAACAGGTTCAAAAGCGGTGGAAGGCCTGGCACCGTGGGGATTTTTTGGCGCAGACCGAAACAGTCTTGGAACAGATCGCCCGGCATGGACCCTTAGGATCGGGGGAAGTCGGCGCGAATGAACAGCGCGGGACCGGCGGTTGGTGGGATTGGCACCCCTCGAAAACCGCCCTCGAATATCTGTGGCGCACGGGCCGCATCACCGTGAGCCGGCGCGAGGGGTTTCGCAAACTCTATGATTTGACGGAAAATGTCATTCCACAAGACATACGCAACGCCCATCCCTCGCTTGATGAAAGCCGAGATTGGGCCTGCCGAGGGGCACTGCGCGCCCTGGGATTTGCCACTGCGAAAGAAGTGAGTGAATTTTATGACTTTGTGACCGTTGCCGAGGCCCGGGCCTGGATCACGTGCGGGCTTAAATCGGGCGCGCTGCGCGACATTAGAACCGAAGCCGCCAACGGCCAACTGCGCGACCGGGTGGTGTTCACGCAAGACTGGCCCAGCCTACAAGAGCCTTTGGCCACCTCCAACCGCCTGCGCATTCTCAGCCCGTTCGATCCAGCGCTGCGCAATCGTGCACGCGCGGAAGAGATTTTTGGCTTTTCCTATCGCATCGAGGTTTTCGTTCCAGCTGCGCAACGCCAATATGGGTATTATGTCTTTCCAATATTAGAAGGCAGCGCCCTTATTTCCCGCATAGAGATCAAGGCCAATAGAAAGAAAAATGCAATTGAAATTATAGGTTTTTGGCCTGAAGCTGATGTAAAATTTACCCCTGCACGCATGGAAAGGCTCATGGCAGAGCTCAAACGCATCTGCCTGCTGGCTGACTGCCGCGACATCACGGGCCTGGAGGTTTTACGGAATATTTAAGGCAAAATTCCGGTCAAATATCCAGCTTCAGCACCCCGCCCGCCTCGGCTGCTCGGCTTTGGCACAGGATGACAGTGGTTTCACGCTGCGCCGCCGAGAGCACAAAGTCACGGTGCTCCACCTCACCAGATAGCACCGTGCATTTGCACACACCGCAGAGCCCATCAGCACATTTCACATCCACCGGTATCCCTGCGGCGATCAGCGCATCGCTGGCCGATTGCGTGGCCGTGACAGGAATTTTTTGCCCATTCGCCCGCTCAATCTCAAAGGGATGGTTTTCCCACTCCGGCAGCTCCGGCACGGTAAAGAACTCAGCATGCAGCGCCGCCTCCGGATAACCAATAGAGCGAGCATGGTCTAAAATGGCGCTCATATAAGCATCTGGTCCGCACACATAAATATGCGTCCCGGCTTCATAGGCCGGCACGTCTCGGGCAATATCAAGGCGCGTGCCCTGATCGGAGTAATGCCGGCTGACACGATCGGCCCAAGCCAAACCGTCAAATGCGCCATCAAAGGCAGCCTTTGACTTTTGACTGGCTGAATACATCAGGCGAAACGCTCCCCCTTTGCGATGAAGCTCATGGGCAAAGGCCAGCATCGGCGTCACACCGATACCG
>Ga0206127_1005387_pt1 | contig 10804 bp, 6 predicted proteins | sample Helgoland_Spring_6_FD_148646 | JGI IMG/M metagenome (GOLD analysis project Ga0206127, IMG submission 148646) | Pelagic subsurface seawater microbial communities from Kabeltonne, Helgoland, North Sea - Helgoland_Spring_Bloom_20160419_1 | ecosystem: Environmental > Aquatic > Marine > Epipelagic ...
CAAGACGCCTTCCAAGCGATCTGCAAAGATAAAAAAACATTAGTGATCTGCGATGAACATCATCACGCTGCGGTTGAAGCCGCTTGGGGTAACAGCGCGGACGGAGCGTTTACTGACGCGATGTTCTCCATTATTTTAAGTGGAACCCCGGTCCGATCAGATGGAGAGGAAACTCTGTGGTTGGCCTATGATAATCAGGGCGTAATCGATCATCCACAAGACGGCACCTATACTTTGACCTATGGAGAAGCGGTCGATTTAGGCTACTGCATCCCTGCCACATTCCATCGGCACGCCGGTAGATTTCAAGTACGGCTTGATGATGGCGAGAAAATAGAAGTAGACAGCCGCTCTGGAACTGTCAAAAACCCTCGATTATCACGGGTATCGGCACTGGATAAGGCCTTAGACTTTTACCACTTAGCCTGCCAGCCGCTTTTTGAGAAAGATGGCATAACACCCTCAAAGGACAGCTACCAGGCGACGATGATTGAGGCTGGCATCACAAAACTCGATGATTTGAAATTGAGAAAACCCGATGCTGGCGGGTTAATCATTGCTCCGACAATTGAAATGGCGCAATACATGGCAGAGTTGTTATTTATCTTAGAAGGGGAGCGTCCGATAGTCGTGCATAGTCAAATGCAAAACCCTGAGCAAAAAATTGCAGCGTTTCGAAACAATAACTGTCGGTGGTTAGTTTCTGTTGCGATGGTCTCAGAGGGCGTGGATATAAAACGTTTACGGGTTTTAATTTATCTTCCGAAAGCGCAGACCGAACTCGCCTTCCGACAAGCACTAGGCAGGGTTATTCGCACTGACGGTCTAAATGATGACACGAGAGCATACTGCATCATGCCAGACTTCGAAGTTTTTAATGCCTACGCTCGGAGAGTCGAGGATGAGATGCCCGTTGGGAAACGAAAGGATCCTGGGCCCAGCAAAACTAAGAAATGTCCGGTTTGTGAAACTGAGAATGCCCTAAATTCCCAATTCTGTTCCGAATGTCTTTTCGAGTTTGCAACCAGTGAGGCCGGCACATTTGAATCGTGCACGTCTTGTGGCGGTCTAAATCCGAAGGGCTTTATAAACTGCCAACACTGTGGCCATAAGAACTCCCCCAGCTACGAAATCACTTTAAAAGATGCATTGAGAGAAGGTGCGATCGTTAGGGGCATCGAGCTTACTGAGGACGAGGTGCTCGGCGGCGAGGCACTTGCTAAAACAATGCGACAAAAACTGTTAAGAAGCGGCGACGCTAAACTAATTAACATCGTAAAAACTCTGCCTGAGGAGAGTTGGGGCCGCCTGAGATCTATCGTCAATGGCCCCTGAACCCATAAAGGCGACCGATTTCATCTCTTCACCCCCCACACTATCCAAAAGAGATACTGCGACATCCGGCACGACTCTGCAGGTAGAACTGAAAACTCAGCGCCCAACAAGATGGAACTCGACATCTTTTCGGCTAGAATCAAATCCGAGCAAAACACTTCGTTCATATCGAACCGTACTTTTATGCAGTCACGAAATTTTGAGTTTCTAAGAGCGGAATGGCCTGAGCTTGCGAGCTTAGCGGGCTTTGCCGAGGCTTACTGCTTTAATGATCCAGCAAGCGCAAATATCAAGCTCAGAACCTACTGCGAGACTCTGGTTGGCGGCCTTCATAGCCGCTTGCGCCTCCCCAAACCGATTCCCGTCTCTCTCATGGAACTGCTTAGAAATGAGTCTTTTATCGCTATCACTCCTCGAGTCGTTATCGATAAATTACATGCTATTCGAATTCACGGAAACAAAGCTGCACATGGAGAGAAACCCAGCAGCCAAACTTCACTTTGGTTAATCCGAGAGGCATTCGATATTGGTCGATGGCTTTGCGCGACCTATTCTAGCCAGGCCGTTGAGAAGCTTGAGTTCGTTACACCGCAGGCACCAAGTCAGCCAAAAGCTGATTACAAGCGTGAGAAAAAAGCACTTCTTGAGCAGCATGCTAAACAGGAAGTGCTCATGCAGAAGCTCCTAGCTCAATTAGAGGAGGAAAGAGCCCGAGTTGAGCAACTGGAAGTTCGGACAAATGAAATTGAGGAGCTCCGGCAAACCGCAAACGTCCGGGGTCTACAATCTGCGACCACCCTACAGTTTGATGAAGCGACAACTAGAAAACAGCTAATCGACATCCAACTTGCTAGTGCTGGCTGGCAAATCCTGACCCAAGGCGAAGCTATCAAGCAGGATCGATTATCTTTTGTAACGGTTGAAGAAGAGATTCATGAACAACCCACACCCAGCGGCGTAGGTTACGCCGACTATGTTCTTTGGGACGAAGGCCTACCAATTGCTGTCATCGAAGCCAAGAAAACAAGTGTTGATGCTGAAAAAGGACGACATCAAGCAAAACACTATGCTGACGGCCTAGAAACGAAGTACGGCCAGCGCCCCATAATTTTCTACACCAACGGGCATGATATCTGGATATGGGATGACAACGAGATAGAAGGCTACCCTCCGCGAAAACTTTACGCCTTCTACAGCAAAGACAGCCTTCAACGATTATTGTTTCAGCATAAAAACAGGCGGAAATTGTCAGAGGTCTCGTCAAAGCCTGAAATCTTAGGCGAGCGTATATATCAACATGAAGCGCTCAGACAGATCTGCGAAAGATTTCAGGGTAAGCATCGCAAGGCCTTAGCTGTGCAAGCTACTGGCACAGGCAAAACCCGACTTTCAATCGCAGTTTGTGACGTGCTAACGCAAGCGAATTGGGTTAAGCGGGTCCTTTTTTTGTGCGATCGCAGAGAACTTCGCAAACAAGCTAAGAACGCTTTTTCTAGCTTTCTAGAATTACCAGTTTCGGTTCTATCCTCGAAGAGCGTTACAGATGATGCAAACCGCGTTTTTGTCGCAACTTACCCTGCAATGCAACGAATTTATGAGAATTTCGATCCAGGTTTCTTCGACCTGATCATTGCCGACGAATCACATAGAAGCATTTACAACGTTCACGGCGATATTTTTCGTTACTTTGATGCGCTACAACTGGGGCTCACTGCGACACCTATCGAGATGATAAGCCGATCCACTTGCGGACTTTTTGGCTGTGACTTTAAAAACCCAACAACCAACTACCCCCTAGACCTAGCCGTTGAAGAGAAATATCTGGTCCCCTACCAGGTAGTAAAACATACGACTAAATTCCTTCGTGATGGCATTAACGGCCAGTCTCTCACGGCAGACCAAATTCTTGAAATAGAAGACCAAGGGATTGATCCCAACACGCTAGAATTTAGCAGCTCACAAATCGATCAAGCCATATTTAATAAAGATACAAATAGGAAAATTCTACAGAACTTGATGGATCACGGGATTCGACAAGCCGATCAGCAAACGCTTGGCAAAAGCATAGTGTTTGCCAGAAATCACAATCACGCAAAGTTGCTCGAGCAACTCTTCAATGAACTTTACCCCCAATATTCAGGTAGGTTTTGTCAGGTAATAGATACCTATGACCCAAGAGCGGAACAGTTGATTGACGATTTCAAGGGTGAAGGAAGTAACGATCAACTAACACTGGCTATCTCCGTCGACATGTTAGATACAGGTATCGATGTTCCGGAAATTGTCAATTTGATTTTTGCAAAACCCGTCAAGTCTCCCGTCAAATTCTGGCAAATGGTAGGAAGAGGAACCCGATTGTGCGAAAACTTGTTTGGGCCGGGTAAAAATAAAACGCATTTCCAGATTTTCGATCACTGGGGCGTAGTTGAATACCATGGTCTAAAAGAACAAGCTGTTACCGTTCCGAAATCAAAAACGCTCTTTGAACGCCTCTTTTTGGAACGAATCAAATTGGCACAAACATCACTAAAGTTTGCCGATCCAGATTTTTTTGAGAACATTGCGCTTTGGTTATTCGACGCGATTAAGGCTCTCAATGAAGACTCTATAGCGGTAAAGGATAAGTGGAAGATAAAACAGCAGCTCGCCGACTTGGACCTTTTACGCCAGTTTTCTGGGAATACCGTTTCACTACTCGAAAATGAGATGGCTCCGCTCATGCAGTGGGTCGACATTCGTGGCAGTGCAGACGCCTACCAGTGGGATTTAATCATTACAAAACTACAGATTGAAAAGTTCCGCGGCGCTATCACATTGGAGAACCTCATCGATGAGGCTACTGCGATGCTCTGGAACCTCCAGATGAATTTAAATCAAACAAGAGCAAAGTCTGAGCTGATCGCAAATTGCAGAGAATTCGAGTGGTGGAAAAGCGCGTCGCATGCAGAGACAGAAGCCGCGCGCGTCGACCTAAGACAAATCATTCGCTATCAAAACAAGAAAGATGGCTCGATCGTGACAGTACCAACGATCGATATTACAGACTCTGAGGAAGAGCGAGTGACACAGAGCACTCATCTGGCGGCTGTTGATATGAATGCCTACAAAGCTCGAGTAAGCCTTGCGCTACAAAGCTTTGAAAATGATGCAACACTCAAAAAAATAAAGTCTGGTAGCACAGTAACGAAAGAAGAGCTAAATCGACTCAATGCTATTTTCCACGCGCAGAATCCGGATTTAGACCTTTACACACTACAAAGCTTTTATGACTCCGCCACACAAATTGAGCAAATTCTCCGGTCCATTATTGGCATGGAGTCTGATGTCGTAAATCAAAAATTCTCCCGCTTTATTCAATCTCACCCTGAGTTAACTTCGCTACAAATTCAATATCTGAATGTACTGAAGAGGCAGATTGCTAAGACCGGATCAATCCAGATCGCAAAGTTATACGACAGGCCCCTTTCCACAATTGGCGAATTCGATCAGCTATTCAGCACAAAGCAGCAATTCGAACAGTTAATAACAATAATTAAAGACTTTGGTAACTTACCAGAGCTCGAAGTATCCGATTAAGGAATTAGATAATGGTAACTGGTGCGGTAAAACATAAGATTGATAATCTTTGGCAAGAGTTTTGGCAAGGAGGCATTGCCAATCCTGCCACTGTAATTGAGCAGATCACCTACTTAATGTTCGCCAGGCTGTTAGACCTAAACGAAATTAAAGATGAGAAAATCGAGCGAATAGGCGGAAAGAGACGGACTAAACCTAGATTCAAACCTGAGCAACAACACATTCGGTGGTCGAATCTGCGCCACGAAGCCGATCCAGAAAAGTTGGTCCGAATAGTTCGTGATGAAGTTTTCACCCACTTCAAGGATGCATCCCTTGTAGGTGACTTTAGTGATTACATGAAAGATGCGAGGCTAGCAATCGATAAGCCTTCCCTGCTAATGAAAGCATTAGAAATCGTGAGTCAATTGCCTCTTGAATCCGGCGATTCTAAAGGCGACCTCTACGAGTATGTGCTGAGTAAATTAAGTACAGCCGGAATCAACGGTCAATTCAGAACGCCACGACATATCATTAGGCTCATGGTCGAGCTTATAAACCCAAATAAAGGCGAATCAATTTGCGACCCGTCCTGTGGAACAGGTGGCTTTCTATCTTCAAGCTTTCAATTTATCGAGCACAAGTACACTTCGAAGGAGGGCTTCGTAGAGGTTGACCTCGAGGATGCGGATGAGAAATCCGACAAAGTGCTCATAGCAACGGGCGATCTTCTTAGTGACGCGGAACTTGTTAAACTGAAGAACGATTCGCTTTTTGGCTTTGACTTTGACGCCACGATGCTGCGGATTTCAGGCATGAATATGTTAATGCACGGTACTGATGCGCCCAACATAAGATATCAAGACTCGTTGGCCCATAATTTTATCGACAAGTACCCGGGCTTTGAGAAAGACGCTTTTGATATCATTTTAGCCAACCCCCCTTTTAAAGGTTCTCTAGACGAAGATACGGTCAATCCAAGCATACTTCGATTAGTAAAGACGAAAAAAACGGAACTGCTTTTTATTGTTCAAATTCTGAGGATGCTGAAGCTGGGCGGCAGAAGTGCAACCATTGTTCCCTCTGGAACACTCTTTGGCTCTTCGAAAGCCCACCAAGAAGTGCGCAGAATATTAATTGAAGACCACCAACTTGATGCTGTCATAGAGTTACCGCGAGGCGTTTTTAAACCCTATGCGGGAGTTGAAACAGCTATTCTCATGTTTACCAAAGGCGGAAAAACAGATCAGGTATGGTTCTACCAGGTAGATGATGATGGTTTTACCTTAGACGACAAGCGTACTCCATTACACTTTGATGATAGCAATAGACCTTTAGATTTCTCAGGTGACCTGCCAAAAGTCTTAGCCGCTTTTAAAACAAGGGATTTTAGTCACGCCAATACTGAAAGGAATGACCGTAAAGAGAACTCCTTCTTTGTGTCAAATGAAGAACTTGCTGCGAATAATTACGATCTGACAATTAGACAGTATCAGGAGGTGATTTATCCAGAGGTTGAATACGATCCACCTGAGGTAATCCTTGATCAGCTTGAGGCGCTTGAAGCTGAGATCCAGAGCGATTTGAGGGCTTTGAGGTCGATGTTGTGAGGTACAAAAATGTGCAGCTCGGCAATTTAGCTGAGATTGAACTGCTAGATGCGCAAGCTGCTGAAGCACTGCAAGCAATCAAGGAGTTGCTGTGATGTGGAGGACAGTAGCGCTTGGTGATTTGTGTGAATTTGTGAGGGGTCCGTTTGGTGGAAGTCTGAAAAAGAATATCTTTGTCAGCGATGGATATGCAGTGTACGAGCAGCAACATGCCATCAATAATCAGTGCGCTGACTTCAGATATTTCATAACGGAAGACAAGTTCAGGGAGATGCAGCGCTTCGTTGTGAAGCCCAATGATATTTTGATGAGCTGCTCTGGAACCATTGGTAAAACTACTATCGTTCCATCAGATGCCCCATTGGGAATAATCAATCAAGCGCTTCTAAAGATTACAGCATCTGAAGAAGTTGATACGCTTTTTCTTAAGCTGTTCATGCAAAGCTCCCACTTTAATGCGCAATTAATGAACACTGTAGATGGAGCTGCCATTCAGAATGTAGCCTCTGTAAAGATTCTCAAGCAAATTCTTATTAGTCTTCCCCCACTCGCAGAACAAAAACGCATTGCTGCCATTCTTGATAAAGCTGATGCAATCCGTAAAAAGCGGCAACAGGCGGTTGAGCTGGCTGATCAGTTTTTGAAGTCTGTGTTTATGGATATGTTTGGTGACCCTGTAACGAATCCGAAAGGTTGGGATGAAAAGAGATTAGATAACATCGCATCGGTACGCTCAGGGGTAACCAAAGGTAGGCAGCTTTATGGTAAATCGACTGTAAGCGCACCTTACATGCGTGTAGCTAATGTACAAGATGGACATCTAAATTTAGATGACATTCAACATATCGAAGTTCTACAGGGTGACATCGACCGTTACAGGCTTATGCCGGGAGACTTGTTGCTGACCGAAGGGGGTGATCGAGACAAGTTGGGGCGTGGCGCGGTCTGGCAAGGTGAAATCAAAGACTGCATCCACCAGAATCATATATTTTGTGTAAGGTCAGACGTTGGCATCATCTGTCCTGAATTCTTGAGCGCTCAAATTGCATCTCAAAGGGGGAAAAGATATTTTCTTAAGGTCGGTAAACAGACTACAGGGATTGCCACAATCAACAAAACTGCCCTTAGTGCATATCCTGCTCTTGTTCCACCAATGGAATTGCAAGAAAAGTTTATTGAGACGCTCACGAAAGTACACGCTTTGGTAAAGAAAAATAAAATCTGGGACCAAGGTATAGTTTCTAATTTTGAATCTTTGTCGCAACGTGCATTTAAGGGCGACTTGACCCAAACCCAAGCATTTTAACAAAGACAAAACTCCTATAGTTTGAAAGAAATTTAGTGCTCGAGCGCCCTTAGCGAGTTTTACTGGTAAAAGTTTGTATCAGCCCTTGTCTCAACAGAGTTATTAAAACAGCTATGAAAATTAATCAGCTAAGACTCAAAAACTTCAAGTCAATTGGCGACAAGCGTCAATTCATCGACTTCTCAGACATTACCATGTTGTTCGGAGCGAATAGTGTCGGAAAGAGCACTGTTATACAGTCCCTGATCTACCTCTACGAAATACTTTGTAAGGGTAATCTCGATCCGGACAAAACTGATTTAGGTGGCGAGAGCGTCGATCTCGGTGGTTTCAGAAATCTGGTCCATATGCGTGATCTGAACAAAGAAATAGAGATCGGCGTGAGGTTCAAGTTAGAAAGCGGTGATTCTCTACTCTCTTACACTTCTAGGCTAGAGGACGACCTAATTACTGAGCATGGCTATGAAGAGGCTCGTGATTTTCTCTACGAAGTGCACGAATTTGTACTGACATTATCCATTGCATGGAGCGAAAGGCTGCAAAAAGTTATGGTAAGCAGCTACACGCTTACTCTCGAAGATCCTCTCGATATTGCTGATGACGAAGACGACGCCATAGAAAACCCTCTATATGTAACATCAATCCTTTGTAGCGCAGACGGTAAAATGATTGAGCTGAAGGGCATACCGTTCACCCCTTATACCTTGCAGAGCCAACTCGATAATCGAGGCGATTATGAGCCTTTGAGGCAGCTTCATGAGGTTTTAAATTCTCTTATTCCAGATGTCGAGCATGAGATGCTTCGCCAAAATGTTCTCTCAAATCGTATCGCCTCTAACAAAGCTCTCGACGAAGAAGTCCTGAGCTGGAAAATAGCTGAAAACCACACCTTCGCTCTTATGGGCCAAAAGGATGCCCTCCCGCTTTTAAGTGGACTACAAATTGGCGAGGATAACTGGCGAGAGGGACTATCGGAAGAGGACGAAGCAGGTATTGTTGCCATCAGCGCGATATTAAACACCGCTATAAGCGGCACTCTCATGTTGGCAACGAGGTGGCTGGAAAATTTTATATACATTGGACCTCTTAGAGAAGTCCCTTCTCGTGCGATCGAGCCGTCTCCTAAAACGCCCAACTCCTCACGTTGGTCCAAAGGGCTGTCAGCCTGGGAGCAGTTACATAGCTTCGACGACAAGCAGATAGCGACTATTAATCAGTGGTTGGGCAGAGATGCTCTACAAACAGGCTATCAAATAGATATTAAACGGTACCGCGAGCTCGAGGAAAATCATGCGCTGTATACGATCCTAAATTCAGAGCCGGATCTTGATGAGCTGTTAGTCATTCAGTCGTTATTAGACGAGATACCAGTTAAAACCAGAATTGCTCTTCTCGAGGAGCAATCTGACTTGGAGGTTGTTCCAACAGATATCGGCGTTGGGATTTCGCAGCTCTTCCCAATCGTCGTGCTAGCATCAATAAAGAAATCAGGGCTCGCTGCCATAGAGCAGCCCGAACTTCACATTCATCCCAAACTGCAAACGGAGCTAGCCGAGCTCTTCATTAGTGCGAAAAAAAATCAGTCGTCTCAGTTTCTTCTCGAAACCCATAGTGAACATCTAATTCTGCGTTTACTTCGCAGAATTAGAGAGGGAGAAAACGATTCAAAGTTGTCTGTGTTACTCCCAAAAGATGTCGCAGTAAATTACGTCGCTCGCGGCGAGACAGGAGCGGAATTTACGAGATTACCTATAACTGAAGATGGAGATTTCGAGAAAAAATGGCCGGAAGGCTTTTTCGATGAACGTGATCAAGAGCTTTTCTTTTAATGTTTTACGAATACGCAATCGACCCTCAACTTTTGGCAGAGCCTGCCACCTCTGAAGCCCTCGTTCGTGACCTCGCCAACAACGATCACCGATTAATAGCTGGGCCAGAACGTCCCTGGCGACGAGAGGGCTATACCCAATTAAAAAAATCCAACTTGAGCGACGTTAAGAGACGAACTCTCACTAACCATCTGAACAAGGTGAAATTTACTCGCAGACTAGATAAAGCGAGACATCCCAACGAACCTCTCCTTGATTTTTTTCTGCGAGAACACCAATCGCAACCTTATACAGCGATTATGAGCGAACAGCCCGATGAGACAGATTCGATATTTAAATTTTCCGAGCTGTTAGGCCGACAACCGCCTGGCTGGAAAGAACACTCAAGTACAACTATAGTAAATAATCCTGTTGCTCTCTTCGAATTAGTGCGCCCGCTCCTATTTTTATCGAAACAAATTGATATCGTCGATCCATATCTGTCTTTTTTCCAACCAAGCTGGCTAAGGTACCAGCCTTTCCTTAATCTCCTTTTTTCCAATTCGGACTCCTACTGCTTGGGTCGGGGCATTGACACCGTCCGCCTTCATACTTCGATGTATTACGAAAGTATGGAACATCTTCTTAAAAAACTAAGAGAAGAAGGATTCGCTACAGGAGTCACTGTTAAGGTAAGTCATTGGCCCGTGGAAGAAATGCATGACCGTTTTCTTATCACTGAGATAGGTGCTCTTCAGGTTGGTTCAGGATTTGGTTTAGATCCAGAAAAAAAACGCGAGATTAATGTTTTTCGAGCGAGTAAAGAAACCGCTACTTCCCAGAGGAGCAAAATCCAGGGCACTCCAGTGCTGACATACACTAGCAAGGCTTAGTCACAGTCAATCGACAATGAGAATTGGCAATTCCCCAAGGAAGTTAGTCATAACCAAAGCGCGAGAACGTCTTTTTTCTCTTAGTTCTTTCAAGGTATTGAACATCACATAACCACTGGATCCAAATACTGCCTTACGTTTTTAAAACTCTATTTTTACCGTAAAAAACTTCCAGCCTAGTTAAATTGTTTCTTGTCCTAATCGCTTATAACACCAACCCCCTTAATCAGTTTCAACTCAGTTAGTGCCTGTTGACGTTTAGCGCGGATTAATCTTATTTCACATACTTGCAAAGTC
>Ga0206127_1005388_pt1 | contig 10798 bp, 10 predicted proteins | sample Helgoland_Spring_6_FD_148646 | JGI IMG/M metagenome (GOLD analysis project Ga0206127, IMG submission 148646) | Pelagic subsurface seawater microbial communities from Kabeltonne, Helgoland, North Sea - Helgoland_Spring_Bloom_20160419_1 | ecosystem: Environmental > Aquatic > Marine > Epipelagic ...
GCGTTGCCATAGGTGAAGATGGACAGTTTGAAGCCCTTGCCGGTGAGGAAAGGATCCTCCTCTGGTGCGCCCCAGCGTGTGGTGATTTGTTCGCGGACATCAAAGGGCAGCGCGTTGAAGTGGTGTTTGTAAATATCGAGCGGCAGCGTTTCGCCGCCAGACTTCTCGGCGCGATCCGTAAGCCAATTGGTGGGACCGGACATTATTGAACTCATCAGCGCGTCGCTATCGCTCGGCGCATTTTCGACAGTGTAGCCGGCATCCGATAGAGCGTGCAGTGTGTTAACCGTCGCTTGTGGGGTGTCGAGCCCGACGCCATTAGCGAGACGACCGTCTTTGTTGGGATAGTTGGCGAGGACCAATGCGACTTGGCGGTTTTCAAGGGGCGTTTTGCAGAGCTTGGCCCAATTTGCGGTGAGCTTTGCCACGAATGCAATACGATCCCCTTGCGCGCGATAGGTTGCGATGGGGCACTCGGTTGCGTCGTCGAAATAGGCCTCTCCTTTGAAGGAGATCGCGCGCGACAGGATGCGCCCATCGACTTCGGGTAGTGCCACGTTCATCGCGATGTCGCGAGCGGAAAGACCTGTGAGGCCGCTCGCCCACGCCCCTTCGGTTGAGCCTGCGAGTACGGCTTGAAAGATCGGCGCGTTGTTGGCGGCAGGCATGGTGAGCGGGTTGCTAGGTGCGTTGTCGCCTGAATGGGGTGAGCCGACGGCGAAGCTGGTGCAGTTGAGGATCACGCTAGGTAGTGCGGTGGTGAAGACTTGTTCGAGTGTGGCGACGCTGACAGGATCTTTGAGGGAGGCCACAAAAAGCGGGAGCGGGTTCAAACCTTCTTTCATCAGCTCTTTGGTGAGGCGGTTGATCGGGTGCAGGCCCGCGCCTTGGACAAGGGCGCGGTAGAAAATGATGGGAACAACGGGCGCGTCTTTGGTCCACGCAGATTGCGCTGCGTCGAGATTGGAGATACCCGCGCCCGGCCAATAGACGCCCGCGCGCAGGAGTGGTGATGCGGCGCTGGGTTTCTCTGAGTTATCGAGCATGGATTTGGCGTAGCGAAGGAGGTTTTGCGCGTTGTCTGGGCCGCCTTCGACGCAGTAGGCCCAGAGCGCATCATAGTCTGCATCGTTGACTGTGCTGAGGTGACGCAGTTCTTCGTCGGGTTTATCATCGCCTGGGAGAAGGGCGAGCGGAACGCCTGCGGTATGGAGTTGGGCCGCGTATTGCTCTGCGCCGTATTTCCAATATCCGACGCCGCCTAGCACGCGCGCGATGACGAGTTTTGACTTGGATGCGCAGTCGTCGATGTGCAGATCAACTGACATTGGGTGCATCAAGTGCATCATCGACGCAAGGCGGAGTGTTGGTGGGTTTTCGAGCTGCCCGCGCGCATCTGAAAGCGCTGCGAGCTCTGTATCAGCCGCCGAAATGATCACCACATCCGCTGGGGTCTGGCTGAGATCAACGGGTTCTTTGCCGTCCTCTATAGAACCGGGGGTAGCGGCGAGCAGGTGCATGATGTGGCCTTACGAGTTGTGCGCGTGTCGCGCTTGGTGCATTGGGGGGCAAGCAACGAGGAAATTCTGATGAATACCAAAAATCCAGATGCGCCGAAGTTTGGCAACAACACTTACAACAAGCATGACGATCACAAGGGTCATGCGCCACGTCGTGCGCGCGGCAAGAAGCGTTTGAGCAAGGAAGAGATGCTTGAGCAGATGAAAAAGAACGCTGCTGATAAGGCGTAGGCTCACTGGTCAGTTTCCAGTGATTTCACCATGAACAAGCTTTCGGGGATGTCTTTGTAGTCCCCGAAAGGTCCACAGAATGTGAAGCCATTTCGTTCATAAAGGCGGTGCGCCGCATGCAGCGTGTCGCCTGTTTCAAGTTTGAGCGATGTAAGACCATGTTCGCGCGCCGTATCTTCGAGTTGCCGTAAGAGCGCAGCGCCGACGCCTTTTCCGCGCGCAGCTTCTAATGTGAACATCGACTTCACTTCGCCATATCCATCTTTGATTGCGAGCGCGCCCGTACCGAGAAAGTCTAGGCCTTCGCGCGCGGCGAAAAGGTGGATGTTGTCTGCCTCTAGCGCGTCCAGATCCAAGAAATGGCAGGACTCTGGCGAGAAAAGCGAGAGCATGAGCGCATGGCTCAGCTCAAGCAAATCTTGGGTCCCATTTGCGCGTGGGGATGTGGGTTCGACGACGATCATCAGGCTTTGAGCGCCTCTGCGATTGCCGCCTGATCTAGGCCGGCTTGGCCGATCACGACAAGACGGGTGATGCGCGCATCGCTGTCGAATGGTTTGTCAAAATATGTGTCGACACGTGGACCAACAGCTTGCAACGTAAGACGCATGGGTTTGCCGCTCACCGCGGCGAAGCCTTTGAGACGTAATATATCATGGGTGCGGATCACATCGGCGACTTGCACTGCAAAAGTTGTGGCATCGGTGATTTCACCGCGTTCGATAACGAAGCTCTCGAACGCGTCGTGATGATGGTGGTGATCGTCATGATGATCATCATCGTGATGCTCGTCGTCGTGATCATGATGGTGGTGATGTACTTCGTGGCGCGCTTCCATGTCACCTTCCGCACCGATGCCTTGGCCGAGCAGAACATCAACGGGCAAAGCACCCATGGAGGCTTTGACGACCTGCACGCCATCGCGGCTCTCGGATTTGAGTTGCTTGGCTAGGGAATCGGATGCCTCTGTGCCCAAGAGATCGGATTTGTTGACGACGATCATGTCCGCACAGGCGATTTGATCCTCGAACAGCTCGGACAGCGGTGTCTCGTGATCAAGGTTCTCGTCCATCTTGCGCTGGGCATCGACGGCCGCAACGTTATGGGCGAAACGCCCCTCAGACACGGCTTTGCCATCGACCACAGTTACAACGCCATCGACAGTGACTTGCGTGGAAATCTCTGGCCAATTGAACGCGCGGATGAGGGGTTGCGGCAGAGCGAGACCAGAGGTTTCGATCACGATGTGATCTGGCTTGTTATCGCGTGCGAGCAGTTTTTCCATGGTGGGCACGAAATCATCTGCGACGGTGCAGCAGATACAGCCATTGGAGAGCTCCATTATGTCGTCCTCTGTGCAGGTTTCATCGCCGCATCCTTTGAGGATATCTCCATCCACACCGAGATCGCCGAATTCATTTATGATAAGCGCAATGCGCTTGCCTTCGGCATTTTCGAGCATGTGACGGATTAGCGTGGTCTTGCCCGCGCCGAGAAAACCAGTGATGACAGTGGCAGGAATTTTAGCAGGCATGTGAGGTCTCCGATTGGACGAAAAAGTGCGAGATATGACCCGCGTCATTATTTGCGATACATGTGCCACTGCGGGCGAAGCTCCGAAAGGGGAAGCATTTGCGCAAGCTTTGCGTCAACGTGTGGGCGAGGATGTTTCTGTTGAAACGACGTCGTGCATGAACCAGTGCGATACGCCTATCTCCTTGGCGCTGCGTGAAGAGGGAAAGGACATTTATTTGTTTCATTCCGTCGATCCCGCGCAGGATTTGGACGATACCTTGGCATTGATAGAGCTGTATCGGGAGCTGCAAGGGGGCACCATTGAAGATGCCCGCCCTGCGGGTCGTTTGCGGCACTGCCTGACGGCGCGCGTGCCGTGCTAGCGCGCTAGGCTGCATCGGCCTTTGTCCAGAACCATGCGCACAGGAAACCAAGGCTGGACCAACCCGCGAGCGCGGTTCCGAAGCTGAGTGCTGCGAAACGTGCAGAAAGCTCTGGCGGTGCTACGCCGAAATATGTGTCCAAGTAAGGTGCGCCGATGAGGTGAGGGGCAAGCAATAGAGGCACGCTCAGAAGGGCTGTCCACCCTTTGCCGAATGCGATCAAGGCCAGCGCGGTTGCTGTTACGATAATCGTCATCGCCCACCATGCTTGACGAGGGCCTACTTCGGATCCGATTGCACCTGGAAGCACGGGCGGTTGGCCAATACCTGGCGCAAGCTGTACGGCGATAAAACCAGCGATGCCCCAAATAAGACCGTTGCGTGGCGTAATGCCGTGGCCTTTGCCATTGGCGAAAACCATCAGCGCAAGCAGGATTAGCCCGTAGCCCGTGTAGGTAATCATGTTAAACGCGAGCGTCATTCCGTGGCGCGCGAAATCCGTGCCAATGGAGGGTTGAATACGATCAGACTGAGTCGAACCGTCGGTAGCGAAATGAATACGCTCACCTGTTTCATAAAGTTCACCCTCCATCAAATGAGGGATCACAAACGTGAGTTGCAACAGAGCGGCAATCAGCCCTGCAGCAACGCCAGCGAGCACAGCGCTGGTTAGCAAATTTTTGGTCATTGGCTGGTTTGAGTGCTACGCTTAGTGGCAGGGAAATGCCATCGCGTGACGCTGATCGTGCGCCGCGTCGTGCAATACTGTCGCTTGTGCGATGCCAGATGCCATCAGCAGAAACACACCTGCGAGCATCGCGATTGCGAGGCCCATTGCTGAACTGTCGGAGCGTTCAATTGTTGCTGTATTCGTCGTCATAGTCTTCTCCTTCGTGCCGTCACACCCGACGGCATATGTGGTCATTCACATGCAAGGCTGGTCTCCTGGCTCGCGGGTCGAAGCATTTTGGCGTCTTCCCAGACCTTGCGATCCAGTGACTTGGTGCCAAACGCTCGCCGCTTACAGTCGCGGGGGCGGCTGCGGCTTTGGGTCCCTGATTGGATCCCCCATTTCCGCATTCCCATTTGACCCGTGGACGCTTTGCGCCGTTCATCGGGTACCATGCATGGGTTCAGATGGCCCTGAATCGCTCCAGCCGTCAAGGCCGATAGCGACATCGTGCAGGAGTTTAACGAAGTGCTGGTCCGCGCGGAATTCCGCCTCAAAACGCAATATTTTGTGGATAAGTCCGATTTGAAGCGCAGATAGAGGGTCGCCGCGTTGACTCGTGCCGCTCCTCTGCTCAAGGTCAGGCACCAAAGAATCAACGGTGAGAGCAGCAGACGTGCGCTTTTCAAAACTCAAACTTCAAGGCTTTAAGAGTTTCGTGGACCCCACGGACCTCATTATTGCGGATGGTTTGACAGGTGTCGTTGGCCCGAATGGCTGTGGCAAATCCAATCTTCTTGAAGCTTTGCGCTGGGTGATGGGCGAAAACCGCCCCACCGCGATGCGCGGCGGCGGGATGGAGGATGTGATCTTCGCAGGTGCAGCCACGCGACCCGCGCGCAACTTCGCGGAGGTGAGTTTACAGATAGATAATTCCGAGCGGCTCGCACCTGCAGGGTTCAATGATCTCGATACGTTGGACGTGGTTCGACGCATCACCCGCGATGTGGGCAGTGCGTATAAAACCAACGGCAAAGATGTGCGTGCGCGCGATGTGCAGATGTTATTCGCGGATGCCTCGACCGGTGCGCATTCCCCTGCGTTGGTTCGGCAAGGCCAGATTGCGGAGCTGATCAACGCCAAACCGAAGAACCGGCGTCGTATTCTTGAGGAAGCGGCGGGTATCTCGGGCCTCTATCAACGCCGTCACGAAGCAGAGCTGAAGTTGAAAGGGGCAGAAACCAACCTTGCCCGCGTTGATGATGTAATTGAACAATTGGCATCGCAATTGAGCCAGCTCGCCCGACAAGCGCGGCAGGCGTCGCGGTATCGCGCGATCGGGGATGAGTTGCGTCAAGCGGAGGGCATGCTGCTTTATCGCCGTTGGCGTGAAGCGGATGATGCGCGTTTGCAGGCCGAAGAAGAATTGCGCGGTCGCACCACGGCTGCGGCACAGGCTGAAAGTGCTGCGCGTCAAGCTGCGAAAGTACGTTTGGAGGCGGAAGGCATCTTGCCACCGTTGCGCGAAGAAGAAGCTGTAGCCGCCGCGATTTTGCAGCGTTTGCAAGTTCAACGCGATACATTGAATGACGACCAAGCCCGCGCTTTGCGAACGATTGAGACGTTGCAAAATAGGATTGTGCAGCTTGATAAAGATATGGAGCGGGAAGGCTCGCTAAACCGTGATGCGGGCGAAACGATTGAGCGTTTGGAATGGGAAGCGCGCAATTTAACTAAAGCCTCTGAGGGGCATGAGGACCGCCTCGAGGCTGCCGCTGAGGAAGCACGCTCGGCCGCTGCTATTTTGCAAGATCGTGAAGCGGATCTGTCCGAGCGCACAGAAGATGTGGCGCGTTTGGCTGCGCGCCATCAATCGGCCTACCGCGTTTTGACCGATGGCCGTAAAATGCTGGAACGCAACGAAGGCGAAGCAGATCGTGCGCGTGTGGCGGTTGAAGCCTCGCGCGCTGCGTTGGGTCAGGCTGAAAGTGATATGCAGACGGCGGCGGGCAAAGAGAAAGACGCGATTGCAACGGCAGAGCGTGCGGAAGCGGCGCTGGCGGCAGCAGAAGTGGCGCGCACTGAAACGCAAGCGCGCGAAGCGGATGCACGCGCGGAGCGATCAGAGGCCGAAGGCGAAGCCAACGCGCTGCGCGCGGAGGTCACGGCCTTGGCAAAGCTTCTCGAGCGTGACACGGCCGAGGGTGGTCAGATCTTGGATCGTCTGCAAGTAGAACAGGGCTTTGAAAAAGCGCTGGGCGCGGCTTTGGCGGATGATTTGCGTGCCCCGGAAGTTGAGAGTGATGGTCCCTCCGGTTGGCGTATTTTGCCAAGCTATGAGGATCGCCAACCTTTGCCTGAAGGCGTGACATCTTTGGCGCGGCACGTGTCTGTGCCGGATGTGCTAGAGCGCCGTGCAAGCCAGATTGGCTTGGTTGATGCGGATGACGGCCAACGCTTGCAGGCTCAGCTTAAGCCTGGTCAGCGACTTGTATCGCTTGAGGGGGATTTGTGGCGTTGGGACGGCTATCGCGCATGGGCTGAAGATGCGCCCTCTGCTGCGGCTTTGCGCCTTGAACAACTCAACCGTTTGGAAGTTCTCAAACAGGAAATGGAGCGCGCGACGTCGCGTGTGGAAGCAGCGCAGCGCGCTCATGAAACGCTGACAAATCGCTTGGCAGAGTTGACCGGCGCAGACCGTGATGCGCGTGAGGCGCGCAAGGATGCGGATCGTTTGGTCAATGATGCTGCGCGCGCTTTGAGCCGTGCGGAAGCGGATCGCAATCTGGCGGAAGGTAAGTTGGAAAGCCTTGGCTTGGCCGTCACACGCCATGAAGAAGACGCAATGGCTGCGCGCAAACAGGTGGTCGAGGGGGAGCAGGTTGTTGCGGGCCTTGGCGACTTGGAAGAAGCGCGTGCAGGTGTTGAAGATGTAAAGATGGCTTTAGAAGCGTCGCGGATCACGATGATGGCGCGTCGCTCCCAGCATGACGAATTGCGCCGCGAGGGCGATGCGCGCCTGAAGCGTTCGCAAGAGGTCACGAAAGAGGTCAGTGGCTGGCGGCACCGTCTGGAAACTGCAGAGAAACGCATCGCGGAATTGGCGGAGCGCAAAACTGGATCAGAAGTTGATCTGGGCGATGCGAGTGCCGCGCCTGCCGAGATTGCTGCGAAACGCGAAGAGTTAAGTGATGCAATTTCAACCGCTGAAATGCGACGTAGTGCAGCGGGCGATGCATTGGCCGCCGCGGAAACACAGCTGCGCGGTGCTGTTGGAAGTGAGCGCGAAGCGGAGCGCGCGGCCTCGGAAGCTCGCGAAGCTCGCGCGCGCTCCGAGGCACGCACGGATGCAGCGCGCGAGACCGTTGTTTATGCCGCCGAGCGTATTTCTGAAGAGATGGAAACGAGCCCAGCGGAACTGCTGGAAACGCTTGAGGTGGACATCGATAAAATGCCCGCCTCTGGCACGATTGAAGCGGATGTGAACCGTTTGAAACGCCAGCGCGACGCATTGGGCGCGGTGAACCTGCGTGCAGAGGAAGACGCCAAAGAGGTGCAGGTCGAGCATGACACGCTTGTGGGCGAGAAGGCGGACTTGGAAGAAGCGATCAAGACCTTGCGCGGTGGTATTGCGAGCCTGAACCGCGAAGGTCGCGAGCGTTTGTTGACGGCGTTTGAGCAGGTGAATAGCAACTTCTCGCTCTTGTTTACGCATTTGTTTGGTGGGGGCGAAGCGAACTTGGTTCTGGTCGAAAGCGATGATCCGCTTGAAGCTGGTCTGGAAATCATGTGCCAACCGCCGGGTAAGAAACTGTCGACCCTGTCGCTATTGTCGGGTGGCGAGCAAACTTTGACCGCGATGGCGTTGATTTTCGCAGTGTTCTTGGCAAATCCTGCGCCGATCTGTGTACTCGACGAGGTTGACGCGCCATTGGATGATGCGAATGTCACGCGCTTCTGTGACTTGCTGGACGAGATGTGTCGCCGCACCGATACGCGGTTCTTGATCATCACTCACCACGCAGTGACTATGGCGCGGATGGATCGTTTGTTTGGTGTGACCATGGGAGAGCAGGGCGTAAGTCAGCTTGTATCTGTCGATCTGAAGAGCGCCAAAACTTTGGTGGCTTAGTTTTTTAACTCATGGGGGGCCAGCCGCCAAACCCCCGAGGTATTTGGGGACCAAAGAAGCGGGTTAATACAATATGTATTGCAGTGTGTAGAGCGTGGCGATGCCACCCAAGATCGCACCGACGACGTTTTTCCAAATGAGACCAAGTGTGAGTGTGACAACGGCCGCGCATATGCGTGGAAGATCGTAGTTGCCACCCGTTGCCGCAGGCCAAAGCACAGCGGGCGCGATGATGGCGGGCAAAATGCCTACAGCCGTGTAGCGTAGGTGGCGCATCAGCCAATCGGGCAGTTTGCGATCCCCCACGAGGCCCGTAAAGGCGAAGCGCAGTGCGAAGCTGCCGATGCCGAGGCAGATGATTACAATCCAAAGTTCGGTTCTGTCGATCATTGGGAGGCCTCTCTGCGCGCTTCGATTTGCGCACCGACCATCATGCCACCGATCCCTGCAAGCAAGATGCCGAGGTTATAGGGGATCGAGAAGAACAAGAGCGACAGGATCGTGGCGGTGATTGCTGCACCCACATGTGCGCGGGTGCGCAACGCAGGTGCAACGATCGCGAGGAACGTAATGGGCACCGCGAAGTCGAGCGCAAGAGAAGCCGGTATCGTCTCCCCGATTAACGCGCCAACTAATGTGAAAATCCACCACATCGGGATCACAGGTGTGACCGTGCCAAAGAAATAAAATATCTTTTCACGAGCGCTCATTTCTGGGGTAAGCTCGTATTTGGTGATCGAGACCGCATAGCTTTGATCAACCGTGCAATAGGCCGCAATCGCGCGTTGCCAGAGCGGCGCGCCGCCAATATGCGGGCTCAGGGAGGCGGAATACATCGCCATGCGCAAGTTCACAGCCAACGCGGAGGCCAGCACAACCAACGTTGGCGCGTCTTCTGACATCAACTGCAGCGCTGTGAATTGAGCAGCCCCCGCGATTACGACCACAGAGAAGGAGAATGTCTCGAAAATGCTGAGGCCTGCCTCGGTTGCGAGCACGCCAAAGAGCATCGAAAACGGGACGATCACCAGAATAAACGGCGCACCGTCGCGAAATCCATGTTTGTAGGCTGATTTGACGCTAGTGGATGTCATGAGCTGCCTTTACATTTTGCGCGCCAGATGCAGCTATCTTGAGACGGGCGGTTTTGCAATCAATGTGCTGCTGTGAATGGGAGAGACCACGACGTGACAGGTTACATCATTGCCCCAGATATGACGCGGATTTCTCTGACGCGGCGCGTTGTTGGTGTAGATCAAACTGGCGCTACGATTGAGCAGGATGTGGTCGAAGAGCGTCCTTTGACAATCTATCTGAACGCGCAAGAAATCGTCACAGCAATGACGATTGGAGATTATCCTGAATACCTAGCGCTTGGATTTTTACGTAATCAAGGGATGCTTGAAGGGGCGGGTGCGGTCACGCGGATTGACTATGACGACGAGCTGGCCGTCGTTGTTGTGCGCACAGAGCATGCTACCAATCACGAAGAAAAACTCAAGAAGAAGACGCGCACGTCGGGTTGTGCGGTTGGCACTGTGTTTGGTGATATGATGGAAGGGCTGGATGGTCTGCGCTTGCCCGAAGCGGAGCTGCGCACCAGTTGGCTCTACGCGCTTGCGGCGCAGATCAACACGACGCCATCGTTGTATCTGAGTGCGGGCGCGATCCATGGAACCGTCTTGTGTGCGAAAGATCAGCCATTGGTGTATATGGAAGATGTGGGTCGGCATAATGCGGTTGATAAAGTCTCGGGTTGGATGATGCAAAACAGTGCGCGTGCGGGTGATAAGATCCTCTACACAACGGGGCGTTTGACGTCGGAAATGGTGATCAAATGCGCGCATATGGGGGTTCCTGTGCTTGTCTCGCGCTCTGGCTTTACGGCGTGGGGTGTTGAATTGGCACAGCAAGTTGGGCTGACTCTGATTGGGCGCATGCGTGGCAAGCGGTTTCAGTGTTTGGCTGGAGCTGAGCGTGTCGTGTGGGACGCGGATCTCGCACAGATCAAGGATGAGCCGAAGAAGAGTGGACGGAAAGCTTCATGAAACAACCTCTTGGCGTAATTCTTGCAGGTGGACAGGCGCGGCGTATGGGTGGTGGCGATAAAGGGCTTTTGATGCTTGACGGGCGTAGTCTACTTGATCACGTGATTGAGCGTTTGGGGCCGAAGGTCGCCGGGATTGCGCTGAACGCGAATGGTGATGCGGCGCGTTTTGCTGATACGGGGTTGCCTGTTCTCCCCGATAGTATTGAGGGGTTCGTCGGTCCTTTGGCGGGGGTTCTGGCGGGGCTTGATTGGGCGGCAACGCTAGGTGCGGACACCATTGTGACAGCGGCCGCTGAT
>Ga0206127_1005397_pt1 | contig 10783 bp, 8 predicted proteins | sample Helgoland_Spring_6_FD_148646 | JGI IMG/M metagenome (GOLD analysis project Ga0206127, IMG submission 148646) | Pelagic subsurface seawater microbial communities from Kabeltonne, Helgoland, North Sea - Helgoland_Spring_Bloom_20160419_1 | ecosystem: Environmental > Aquatic > Marine > Epipelagic ...
GGGGTGCCCGCGATGACCCGTGCCATGGAGCTGGCCCAGCAGGTCATGGGCGCTGATGATGAGGACAAGACATGACCGTATTTGCCTTTTATCTTTTTGCGATCTCGGTGATCGCGGGGGGGCTGTTTACAGTGGTCAGCCGCAACCCGGTGCATTCAGTCTTGTGGCTGATCCTGTCGTTTTTGTCAGCGGCTGGGTTGTTCGTTTTGCTTGGCGCTGAATTCGTGGCAATGCTGTTGATCATTGTTTACGTTGGCGCGGTCGCGGTTTTGTTCCTGTTCGTCGTGATGATGCTTGATGTTGATTTTACCGAACTCAAGGCCGAGATGGCGCGCTACATGCCACTGGCGCTGCTGATTGCGGTCGTGATCTTGATGCAGTTCGTGATGGCCTTTGGTGCGTGGGACACAAATGCGGCGGCCGAAGCTCTTAGGGCGCAGGTGACACCGGCAGACCGGCACAACACCGAGGCTCTGGGCCTAATCCTATATGACCAATATTTCTTGCTGTTTCAGCTTGCGGGCCTGATCCTGCTTGTTGCGATGATTGGCGCTATTGTTTTGACGCTGCGCCATCGCTCGGACGTCAAGCGACAGGATGTTGTTGCCCAAATGATGCGCGATCCGGCAACAGCGATGGAACTGAAGGACGTGAAACCGGGGCAGGGGTTGTAACCGCGCAACGGCATACGGGATATCCGGCCATTGCATTGGCGTAGGGTGTGAAGGTTGCTCGGGTAGAGATGATGGAATTGATGCTGAGCGACTGATTGACACTCAGCGGAACTGACTAACAAGCGGAGGCATACCTCCGGAGGGACGACATGATTGGACTTGAGCATTATCTGACAGTGGCGGCGACGCTGTTTGTCATTGGCATTTTTGGCCTTTTCCTCAACCGCAAGAACGTAATCATTCTGTTGATGAGCATTGAGCTGATGCTTTTGGCCGTGAACATCAACCTTGTGGCATTTTCGTCATTCCTTGGCGATTTGGTGGGACAGGTCTTTACACTTTTTGTGCTGACCGTCGCAGCCGCCGAAGCGGCGATTGGCCTGGCCATTCTGGTATGTTTCTTCCGTAATCGCGGCACCATTGCCGTCGAAGACGTCAACGTGATGAAGGGCTGAGCGCTATGGAAACCACAATCCTCTTTGCTCCGCTGGTCGGCGCGATCCTTTGCGGCTTTGGTTGGCGCATTTTTGGCGAGGCTGCCGCGATGTGGATTGCGACGGGGCTGTTGTTTTTGTCGGCTGCACTGTCGTGGGTTGTATTTCTGACCTTCGACGGGGTCACTGAGGGCATTCATATCCTGCGTTGGATTGAGTCGGGCAGCCTGAGCACAGACTGGGCCATTCGTATGGACCGGCTGACGGCGATCATGCTGATCGTGATCACCACTGTGTCCAGCCTCGTGCACCTGTATTCGTTCGGCTATATGAACCATGATCCGCAGTGGAAAGATGGCGAGACGTATAAGCCGCGCTTTTTTGCCTATCTGTCGTTTTTTACCTTTGCGATGTTGATGCTGGTGACGTCTGATAACCTCGTTCAAATGTTTTTTGGCTGGGAAGGCGTTGGCGTTGCGTCATATCTGTTGATCGGCTTTTATTACCGCAAGCCATCCGCCAATGCTGCGGCCATCAAAGCCTTTGTGGTCAACCGTGTGGGTGATTTTGGTTTTGCGCTTGGCATTTTCGGTCTGTTTTTCCTGACCGACAGTATCCGGTTCGATGATATCTTTGCCGCTGTTCCCGCGATTGCCGAAACCCAGTTGACCTTTTTGTGGGGCGAGTGGAACGCAGCCAACCTGATTGCCATCTTGTTGTTTGTCGGCGCAATGGGGAAGTCAGCGCAGTTGATCTTGCACACTTGGCTGCCCGATGCGATGGAAGGCCCAACACCGGTGTCGGCGCTCATTCATGCCGCAACCATGGTGACGGCCGGTGTTTTTCTGGTGTGCCGGATGTCGCCCTTGATGGAAGTTGCACCACAGGCCACAGCCTTTATCACCGTGCTTGGGGCCACAACCGCGTTTTTTGCGGCGACCGTGGGGTTGGTGCAGACCGACATCAAGCGTGTGATCGCCTATTCGACCTGTTCGCAGCTTGGCTATATGTTCGTTGCTGCCGGTGTTGGCATGTACTCAGCCGCCATGTTTCATCTGTTCACCCATGCGTTTTTTAAGGCGATGCTGTTTTTGGGCGCGGGATCTGTTATTCACGCAATGCACCATGAACAGGACATGACCAATTACGGTGGTTTGCGCAAAAAGATCCCCTACACATTTGCCGCAATGATGATCGGAACTTTGGCGATCACGGGGGTTGGCATTCCGCTGACACATATCGGTTTTGCCGGCTTCCTGTCCAAGGATGCAATCATCGAAAGCGCTTTTGCCGGAGGATCAAACTATGGCTTCTGGCTTTTAGTATTGGCTGCAGCGATGACGTCGTTCTATTCTTGGCGCCTGATGTTCCTGACCTTTTATGGCGAGGCGCGTGGTGACAAACATACCCATGACCACGCCCATGAAAGCCCTCTGACCATGTTGATCCCGCTGGGTGTGCTGGCGGTTGGCGCGGTTCTGGCGGGCATGGTCTGGTACAATTCATTCTTTGGTCATACCGACAAGGTCGCTAAGTTCTACGGCATCCCATATGCCGAAGCGGCCGAAGCCCATGGTGAAGCCAATGAAGCACATGGCGACGACCATGCCGAAGACAAGGTGCACGCCAAAGACAAGGGTTATGGCGGGGATCATCACTATGTGTTCACTGGCAAGCCGGGCGAAGGTGCGCTCTATATCGCGCCGGGTAATACGCTGCTCGACGACGCACATGCTGTTCCGAAATGGGTCAAAGTCTCTCCTTTTGTTGCCATGCTTGTTGGTTTCGTGATGGCGGTGTGGTTCTATATCTGGAATCCGTCGTTGCCCGCACGTCTGGCCGAAAATCAGCGCCCCCTTTACCTCTTTCTCAAAAACAAGTGGTATTTTGACGAACTTTACAACGCCGTCTTTGTGCATCCGGCGCTGTGGATCGGGAAACAGCTGTGGAAGCGCGGCGATGGCAACGTGATTGATGGCTCATTGAACGGCGTTGCTATGGGCTTTGTACCGTTCGTCACGCGCCTCGCGGGGCGGGCACAGTCTGGATATATCTTCACCTATGCCTTCGCTATGGTGATTGGGATCGCTGTTTTGGTCACATGGATGTCGCTGAGCGGAGGAGCAAACTGATGGACAACCTTCTTTCCATCGTCACTTTTGTTCCGGCATTGGCGGCCTTGATCCTTGGCGTTTTTTTGCGTGGGGAAGATGCGGCAGCGCAGCGCAATGCCAAGTGGGTGGCGATGTTTGCCACCAGCGCAACGTTCTTGGTGTCGCTCTTTATTCTGTTTGAGTTTGATCCCGGCAACACCGGATTCCAGTTTGTCGAGGAAGCCGAGTGGCTTCTTGGCCTGCAATACAAGATGGGCGTTGACGGAATTTCGGTTCTGTTTGTCATGCTGACCACGTTCATGATGCCGCTGGTTATCGCGGCCTCGTGGAATGTTGAGACCCGGGTCAAGGAATATATGATTGCTTTCCTGCTGCTTGAAACGCTGATGCTGGGCGTTTTCATGGCATTGGATCTGGTGCTCTTTTACCTGTTTTTTGAGGCAGGATTGATACCGATGTTTCTGATTATCGGGATCTGGGGCGGGGCAAACCGCATCTATGCCAGTTTCAAGTTCTTTCTTTATACCTTCCTTGGCTCGGTGCTGATGCTGGTCGCCATGGTGGGCATGTTCGCAGATGCGGGTACCACGGATATTGAACGGTTGTTGACCCACAACTTTGCGTCAGAGACGTTTAGCGTGTTGGGCGTACAGATTATCGGAGGCATGCAAACGATGCTATTCGTGGCGTTCTTTGCAAGCTTTGCGGTCAAGATGCCAATGTGGCCTGTTCATACTTGGTTGCCTGATGCGCACGTACAGGCCCCCACGGCCGGTTCGGTGGTTCTGGCCGCTATCCTGCTCAAGATGGGTGGCTATGGCTTTTTGCGCTTTTCGATCCCGATGTTCCCGGTTGGATCTGAGGTGCTGACACCAATGGTGCTTTGGATGTCGGCAATTGCCATTGTATACACCTCGCTGGTGGCGCTGGTGCAGGAGGATATGAAAAAGCTGATCGCCTATTCATCGGTCGCGCATATGGGATTTGTGACCATGGGCATATTTGCGGCTAATCAGCAGGGCATCGACGGGGCAATCTTTCAGATGCTCTCGCATGGGTTTATCTCGGGGGCGCTGTTTTTGTGCGTGGGTGTGATTTACGACCGGATGCACACACGGGATATCGACGCTTATGGCGGCCTCGTGAACCGGATGCCGGCTTATGCGCTGATCTTTATGCTGTTCACCATGGCCAATGTTGGTCTGCCGGGCACGTCCGGCTTCGTTGGTGAATTCCTGACGCTGATGGCGGTATTTCAAGTTAACACATGGGTGGCGGCGGTGGCCACGACTGGCGTGATCCTGTCCGCTGGGTATGCGCTGTGGCTGTACCGTCGGGTTGTTATGGGCGATCTAATCAAGGAAAGCCTGAAGTCCATCACCGACATGAGCAGTCGAGAGCGTGCCATCTTTGCGCCGCTGGTGGTGATGACGATCCTATTAGGCGTTTACCCTGCGCTGATCCTTGACATGATCGGGCCATCCGTGGCCGCCCTTGTGACGCAATATGATACGGCTTTGGCCGCGGCAGAGGCCGCGACCAAGCTAGTTTCAAACTGAGGACCTGAGTTATGGCTGCTGATCTGATAATCATTCTGCCCGAAATTCTGCTTGCGGCCTTTGCGATGCTTGGACTGCTGGGTGCCGTCTATACCGTCAAAGACGGTTTGGCCTCAGCTATTCTTTGGGCGACGGCTGCCGTGTTCATAGCGCTCGCCGCGTGGATTGGCGTAACGGGGTCAGGCACAAATGTAGCCTTTGATGGTATGTTTGTGGATGATGGATTTTCGCGCTTTGCCAAAGTGGTTATTCTGCTGTCTGCTGCGAGCGTCCTGCTGATGAGCGAAGGCTACATGCGGGCCAAGGGTCTTTTACGATTTGAATACCCGATGCTTGTTGTGTTGAGCGTCGTTGGCATGATGATGATGGTATCGGCAGGCGACCTGATGGCGCTGTACATGGGGTTGGAGCTGCAGTCTCTGGCGCTTTACGTGGTGGCTTCGCTGCGCCGCGACAGTGTAAAATCAACCGAAGCGGGCTTGAAATATTTCGTTCTGGGGGCACTTTCGTCGGGCTTGCTGCTGTACGGCGCATCGCTGGTCTATGGGTCTACAGGCACAACCCTGTTTTCCGGCATCGTACAAGTTGCGCAAGACGACATGTCGCTGGGGCTGCTCTTTGGTCTCGTGTTCCTGATGTCTGGCTTTGCTTTCAAAGTCTCTGCTGTTCCGTTCCACATGTGGACACCGGATGTCTACGAAGGGTCGCCAACCCCTGTGACAGCATTTTTCGCGACGGCCCCCAAGGTCGCCGCGATGGGGCTTTTTGCCCGCGTAATGCATGACGCCTTTGGTGGAGTGGTCGCAGATTGGCAGCAGATCATGGCCCTTTTGTCGGTGTTGTCGATGTTTCTTGGCGCATTTGCTGCGATCGGCCAAAGCAATATCAAGCGGCTGATGGCGTTTTCATCGATTGCGCATATGGGATATGCTTTGATGGGTCTTGCTGCGGGCACTGTTCTGGGTGTTCAGGCGATGCTGATCTACATGGCGATTTACGTCACAATGAATGTTGGAACTTTTGCGTTTATTCTGATGATGGAGAAAGATGGCCAGCCGGTCACAGAAATTGCTTCGTTGAACATGTTTTCCAAATCTGAATCGGGCAAAGCTCTGGCAATGTTGGTGCTGCTGTTTTCGCTCGCGGGTGTACCGCCCTTTTTGGGCTTTTTTGGCAAGCTTTATGTGTTGCGAGCGGCGTTTGAGGGTGGATTGGCATGGCTCGCCGTTGCTGGTGTCATCGCCTCGGTGATCGGTGCATACTATTATCTACGCATTGTGTTCCTTATGTATTTTGGTGATCCGTCCAAAGAAGGGTTGAACGGTGGCAAGTCACCTGTGCTGTGGACGTTCCTGATGGCTTCGGCGGTGATCATGGTTGTTGGCGTTGTGAACATGTTCGGAGTTGAGGGTATGGCCGCAATGGCGGCAGCGACGCTTGTGAACTGATCGTTTATGGCGACCCCTTTGGAACATCAAAGATGATATCTGATTGGCCCTCGGGTTACGGTCGTCGGATACTGGCAGAGGTCGATTCTACCCTTAGCGAAGCTGCTCGCATTGCATCGGCTCTAGCAGGACCGGAATGGATATTAGCGCATCGGCAAACGGCAGCGCGAGGTCGCCGGGGGCGCGGGTGGGCCATGCCCGAGGGCAATTTTGCCGCAACTCTGGTGATGCCGTTAGACGAACCGCCGGGGCAGGCGGCCTTACGATCTTTTGTGGCATCGCTTGCATTGCGGGACGCTTTTGTCGCGGTTTCAGGCAGAGAGGCCGCCTTTGCGCTCAAGTGGCCCAATGACGTTCTGCTGCGCGGGGACAAGGTTGCCGGGATATTGCTGGAGAGCGTCAGTGCAGGAGCAGGCGTGACGCATTTGGCCATAGGCATCGGTGTGAACCTTGCTAAAGCCCCAAAGCCTGCGATGGTCGAGCCGGATGCCGTACGCCCTGTCGCGCTAAAGGCAGCCCTGGGCGTTGATGTCACGCCAGAAGCCTTCTTGGGTCACTTGGCACGCGCCTATGCACGGCTCGAAGAGCAATTTCGCGTCTATGGCTTTGCCCCCATCCGCACCGAATGGTTAGCCCATGCTGCACGGCTGGGGCAGCCCATTAAAGCCCGAACGACGCGCGAGACATACTACGGAACCTTTGCTGAGGTGGACGGCGACGGCCAACTTGTTCTAGAGACATCCCAGGGCCGGATATCTATCCCGGCAGGCGACGTCTATTTCTAAGGAGGGCGCGCATATGCTCCTAGCCATCGACTGCGGCAACACGAACACGGTATTCTCTATCTGGGACGACGAGCAGTTCGTCGGTACTTGGCGCACGTCAACCGAGTGGCAGCGCACAGCAGATCAGTATTACGTTTGGCTGTCCACGCTGATGCGGTTCCAAAATATTCAAGTCAAGATAACTGACGTGATCGTATCGTCGACCGTCCCGCGTGTGGTTTTTAACCTTCGGGTTCTATGTGACCGATATTTTGATTGCCGTCCCTATGTGGTTGGCAAAGCAGATTGCCTTTTGCCTAAACTGCCGCGTGTTGATGCGGGCACGCAGATCGGGCCTGACAGATTGGTCAACACGGCCGGAGCTTATGACCTTTGGGGAGGGGATTTAGTAGTTGTTGATTTTGGGACAGCCACGACCTTTGATGTTGTGGACCATGACGGGGCCTATATCGGCGGTGTCATCGCGCCGGGCGTTAATCTGAGTCTTGAGGCACTGCACAGTGCCGCAGCCGCTCTGCCGCATGTGGATATCTCAAAACCACAGTCTGTTGTTGGCACCAACACGGTTGCATGTATGCAATCTGGCGTCTTTTGGGGTTACGTGGGCCTTGTCCGTGAGATATGTGCCCGAATTAAAGCGGAGCGCGACCGCGACATGCGCGTAATCTCTACGGGTGGGCTGGCACCTTTGTTTCAGCAGGCCGAGAGACTTTTTGACGATTACAAAGAAGATTTGACGATGCACGGCCTGACGGTCATTCATCGCTTTAACAAGGAAAATAACTGATAAAATGAGCAGTGAACGATTGATCTACCTGCCCCTTGGGGGAGCGGGCGAAATTGGCATGAACGCATATGTTTATGGCTATGGTGAACCTGACAACGAGCGGCTGATCGTTGTGGATCTTGGTGTGACCTTCCCCGACATGGATGGCAGCCCGGGCGTTGACTTGATCCTGCCCGACATCACGTGGTTGGCCGAACGCAAGGATCGAATTGACGGGGTGTTCATCACTCACGCACACGAAGATCATGTAGGCGCCGTTTCCCACACCTATGAACAGTTGGGTGCGCCGGTTTTTGCGCGCCCCTTTACTGCCAATATCGCGCGGCGCAAGCTGGATGAATATGGGCATGGGCCAGATGCTGTGACCATTGCAGGCACCTGGCCCGAAACCGTCGCGGTTGGGCCATTTACCGTGGGGTTTTTGCCCATGTCGCATTCTATCCCCGAAAGTGCCGCCTTGATTATCGACAGCCCCGCCGGGCGTGTGATCCATTCGGGCGACTTTAAATTGGACGAGACGCCATTGGTCGGAGAGCCTTTTGATCCCAATCTTTGGGCTGAGGTGAGCAAAGATGGCGTTCGGGCTTTGGTTTGTGACAGCACAAATATTTTCTCTCCGAGTGCTGGTAAGTCAGAGGCCAGCGTGGGGCCAGAGATCGAAAAGCTGGTGCGCGGGCATGCTGATGGCATCGTGGTGGCGACAACTTTTGCATCGAACGTGGCACGGGTCAAAACATTGGCCGAGGCAGGCACGCGGGCAGGGCGCTCTATCGTTTTGCTGGGACGAGCGATGCGGCGGATGATTGAGGCGTCGATTGAGACAGGCGTTCTCAAGGATTTTCCCACTGTGGTCAGCCCTGAAGACGCCCGCAGTATTCCGCGTGAAAACCTGATGTTGCTCGTTACTGGCAGTCAAGGCGAACGTCGTGCGGCCTCTGCGCAGTTGGCAAATGGGAAATACATGGGGCTTGAGCTGAAAGAAGGGGACCTGTTTTTGTTCTCTTCCAAGACGATTCCAGGCAATGAACGCGGCGTCATCCGCATCATGAATCAGCTTAGTGAAAAGGGCGTTGATGTCGTGGACGATTCCAGTGGGCTTTACCACGTGTCGGGCCACGCAAACCGTCCTGATATTGAACGACTGCAAGACATTGTAGACCCGCAGATCGTCGTGCCCATGCACGGCGAACACAGGCATTTGCGCGCGCATGTCAAACTGGCAGAAATGCGGGGTCGTGCCGGGGTGCTCGCGGTTAATGGCATGATGATCGATTTGTCTGGTAATGCGCCAAAAGTGGTCGAATATGTCGAGACAGGTCGCACTTACCTTGACGGATCTGTGCAGATTGGTGCGCTAGACGGCATCGTGCGCGACCGGATTCGCATGGCGCTGAATGGTCATGTGCTTGTGACACTGATCCTTGATGAACAGGACGAACCGCTTGGCGAACCATGGTGTGAAATTATGGGTCTGGCCGAAACAGGACGTTCGAAGGGTGCACTGGTTGAGATTTTGGAAGAGGATTTGAGTCAGTTCTTGGGCCGCGCGGATGCCAAAACTTTGCGTGATGACAGCGCCTTAGAAGAGGCGCTGCGTCGGATTGTGCGCAAGACGGGTCAGGATGAAATCGGCAAGAAACCTGAAGTGTCAGTTGTAATTAGTCGGATGCACTGAAACAAAAAAGGCGGGCTTTTATTGCAACCCGCCTTTTTTTCGTTCTATGCCAGCCTTAACCGGTGCGTCGTTCATCAAAGCTCAGTTCAATAAAGCTAGGTGTATGATCGCCAAGACCCACAACCCGATTGCCAGTGCGGTCATCGCGGTTCGATGATCGGCCGCGACTGGACGATGATCTGTTTCGTGCCGGTGTGGGCTTGGGCTGCTCAGCAATGGTGTCCACCGGTTGTTCGACGGTTTCAACTGGGGCGCTGCCTGTTTTAGTTGAGCGAGAGGTGCGTGGCGCGCGCTTTGCTTTTGGCGTGTCTTCGGCGGCATCCTTAGGGCCGTTTTTGTTTTCTGATTTTACTGTCCCAAGTGGGTTTTCTATACGAGGGATTTCTTTTTGAATGAGCTTTTCGATGTCGTCAAAATTGCGCTCGTCCCGGGGCACGCATATCATTATCGCTTTGCCATTCCGGCCCGCACGTCCAGTTCGGCCAATCCGGTGCACATAGTCTTCGGCGTGACCCGGTACGTCAAAGTTAAACACATGACTTACAGCCGGCACATCCAGCCCGCGTGCGGCCACATCCGACGCGACTAGGAAACGCAGACTGCCTGCGCGGAAACCATCAAGCGTGCGGGTCCTGTGACTTTGGTCTAGGTCGCCATGTATCGGTGCGGCGTCATATCCATATTTTGTCAGCGATTTTGCAACGATATCAACGTCGGTCTTTCGGTTACAAAAGATAATGGCGTTTGAACATGTCTCACCTTCAGCGTCGATCAGCATGCGCAGCGCTTTGCGCTTTTCCGATGCTTCGCGATCTTTGCGCGATCCTTTGAACATGACTACGCACTGTTCGATTGTCTCTGAAGCAGTTGCCTGACGGGCAACTTCTATCCGTTCTGGGTTGCTCAGGAATGTGTTGGTGATCCGTTCAATTTCTGGTGCCATGGTCGCGGAAAAGAACAGTGTTTGGCGGGTAAAGGGTGTCAGGCCGAAAATACGTTCGATATCAGGAATAAAGCCCATATCGAGCATTCGGTCCGCCTCGTCTACGACCATAACTTTGACGTCATTTAGGATCAATTTGCCGCGTTCGAAATGATCAAGCAGGCGACCGGGTGTCGCAATCAGCACGTCGACACCTTTGTCGATCAAAATATCCTGCTCTTTGAAAGAGACGCCGCCAATCAAAAGCGCCTTGCTGAGCTTCACATGCTTGGCATAGGTGTCAAAATTCTCGGCCACCTGTGCGGCCAATTCCCGGGTCGGGCACAGCACGAGGCTGCGCGGCATCCGCGCGCGCGCGCGGCCT
>Ga0206127_1005399_pt1 | contig 10781 bp, 15 predicted proteins | sample Helgoland_Spring_6_FD_148646 | JGI IMG/M metagenome (GOLD analysis project Ga0206127, IMG submission 148646) | Pelagic subsurface seawater microbial communities from Kabeltonne, Helgoland, North Sea - Helgoland_Spring_Bloom_20160419_1 | ecosystem: Environmental > Aquatic > Marine > Epipelagic ...
GCTTTTCTTTCTCTTCAAATTGCTTGTGGAGATTGTCAATTTCTTTGTGCTGATCTTCGATGGTCTTTCGCATAACCTTCTTGTACATCTTTAAACCTTCGATCTCAACTGTTTGCTCATCGATCAAGGTTTGCTTCGTTCTGTATTTCTTTGTCATCTTATTTTCCTTTTCTTGCTTTGAGTAGTAAGGCACTTGCGTCCCTTGATGGTGGTCTGAAGCTTCCACTCTTGCGAGCTTTGTCAGTCAGACGCTTCTTCGCGGCGAAACTACGGGCAAGGTTGTATTCCTTCCACCGATGAGCATCACTGCAAAATCTCTTGGTGTTGCGAACGTGTGTGCTTGCGAACTCAATGCCACACCAATCGCAATTGTACTTGCGAGCTTTCTTTTCCTTGTGCATGAAGGAGGAGTTGGGCCGAAACCCACCTCGCTTCTCGATTTTTTCAACAATTTCCAGGCTCGCAGCGGGGTCATCCGCGTCAAGGATGGTGTCATCTTTGGTGCTCGGCATAGATCATTTCTCCTATTCGTTGTACCAGTTGAGGGACTACCGCGTTTCCGAGGGATCTAATTCGGTCCACCCGATTGGGAACCCCATCAACCACTCGGTCCACATCGGGCTCAGTTTCCCAGTAGGTCGATCCGAATCCTTCGCCTTCGCACAAAGGTACGAGCGCCGGTCCATGTGCGTATGGCTTTTGCTCCCGACCGGACCGCAGTCTTTGTATTCGCTCGCTCTCGGAGTCGGCCACATCTTCACGGCTGTCTCCAATCCATCGCCGGACTTCTTGCTCAGACCCTTGCGGTTGTAGTTCCCTTGAAGGGTGGGTGTCGGCCACATCCGAATCGGATCCGCCGAGAGGCTGTCCTTGACCGCCGCTCCGATGTTCCATCCATGTGTGCCGTTCCTGTGAGATGGTGCTATCTCTTCGCCGCCGGTCATTCTCGTCGGAGTAGGCCACAACCCAGCATCTGTCTCTGCGGTGGTGGGCTTCGACGGCACAAGCCGGAATAACAAACGATTGGACTCGGTAACCTTCACCTTCCAAGTCAGAGCACACATCGTCGAGTGCCATCCGGACGAACCCAGAAACGTTTTCGCCAATGACCCAAGTGGGAGCCGACTCTTTGATGACTCGTAACATTTCAGGCCAGAGGTGACGGTCATCTGCCTTTCCAAGTTGCTTGCCTGCAACCGAGAAGGGTTGGCAGGGAAATCCTCCGCAAACAACGTCAATTGATCCTTTGTAATCTTTTCCATCTAAATCCCTTATGTCTTCGTGAATGGTGATGTCCGGCCAGTGCTTGGCCAGAACCTGTCTGCAAAATTTATCCTTCTCGCACATCGCGATGGTCTCCATCCCAGCCCACTCAAGGCCGAGAGAGAAACCACCGATGCCGGAGAAGAGGTCAAGGACTTTCATGCGAAGAAGCCTTGGTTGGGGCAACGATCGGGCGCCTCGTTCACCCATTGCCATCTGTCTGATTCAGCGATGTTGGGGAAAAAGATTTCCTTTGCACCTTCAGGAGACTCGGACATGTACTCAAGAAAATCACACTCAAGGTCGATGCCCTCGTCTCGGGTACTGAGCCCGTTCATCTTGGCGAGGAGCTCGTAGTAGTCCATACCGCCGAACTCACCATAGCCATCGTAGTCGGGCTCATGCCAGACATTGCCCTTGTTGTCGTACAGATAGACCGGCAATGCGCCCTCGTCTGCGTACTTGTTTGTCACGGACTCACCCGTGTCGTTTGTTAACCATGAAAACATACCCATCTTAATTCCCCTTACAGTTTGGATTGGTTTGCCAGTAGTCCGGCCAGTGACCCGCGCATACCATCTCGCGGTATTGATTTTCCATCTCGACTTCGTGCTTGTAGTCTTCGTTGGATACCCAGAGGAAGGCGATCGCTATGATCACAACCATAGCGAGACCCACAATTGCTTTTCTTTCTTGCTCGAACATTAAGATCCCTCCCAACCCATGGTCCCTTCTGCGGGGTCAACGTTGGGTTCAAGGTCAACATCGGATCCGAACAAGGGCTCGTCATCTTCGCGACCTATGCCAATCTTCCGAAGGATAGCCTCGGCCTCTTCGGTGTAGTCCTCGTAATCGCTCTGGCCTTCCGCGTCCAAGTGCCAGCTATCGAACTTGGCATCGTACTCATACCTCAGCTCGACACTGTCACGCTCAAGCAGAACCTCAGCCAGATCGTCAATCATTAGGATGAAATCATTGATCTTTAGATTTGCCATTGCTTAAGCCTCCGTGGTCTTGGTCCAGTGATAGAACTGTTCTTCTTCGGACAGCGTGTTCAAGACGAGATATTCGGGCTCGTATTGCTTCTTCACCCGCTCTAAGGTTTCCTTTAAAGGCTTGGACTTGATCTCGTATATCTTGCCGCTTGAGACTTCAATCAGTTGGACCTTCGCACGCATCAATCGCTTGATATCTTTCTTGATGAGCGAGGTGTTGAGGGTGTTGCAGACAACGATCTCAATGCATGTATCACCGAGACGGCTGTAGTCCACTTCATTGTTTTCTGACCTTGGGCAGAATTGCTCGTAGGTTTCTGGATCTTCGATCTTGATCTGATCGGCGCACGCCTCTCGAAGCTTGACGATCATGATGTCGAAGCTTTCGTTTGATTGGCCCCTGTATGGGTAGTAGTGATCGGCTCCACCTCTACCGTCATTCTCTGCCTTGCATACTCGGTCGCCATCAAGGCAGACAGTCGCTTCGAAACAATGCGTTTCGTGTGATGCGAATGCCGCATGCTTGATGTTCTTCAGTGAGATTCTTGATTCCATGTTGCGTCTTCCTTTAGTTTGCTTTGGGTTTTCGATCTTATCATTTGCTTGGTTGTTGAGTCAACACCCTGTGTAAAGAGTGCTAAGAGAATGCGCCCATTTTGTGGGTAAAAGTTGTGGGGAATAGCGCCCTCCCCCTCCCACAGAGCCCTGTGAGGGGCGTTTGAGGGGTCGGTAAGGGCATGGGCAGGGGGTCTGCTTGCGGCCTTCCTGCGGCTTGTGCGTGCGTGCTTGCGTGCTTGCGGCCTCGCGGCTCATATTAGCGATCGGGTATATGCTAGAAGCGTCCCATTTTTTTGGGTATATGCTAGAAGAGTACCGGTTTTTGGGTATATGCATGAAGCGTCCCATAAATAGGGCCCGAAGGCCCTAGTGCTGGTGGTAGCTGATGTTGGGAACATCTTTGTCCCAGCATGCGCGACAGTCTCGGCATTCGTTGTCCTGCTTAGGTGCTGGGCATATATGCGAATTGGTGGGGATGGTTCGAGCGTGAACGGTTGAAGTGTTCCGGAATCGCTTTGGCTTGGGACCGTCTACCATCGCGGCCGATACTCTGACAATCAAGTTATCAGGAAGCGTGCCGGTATATGATGCGACCGTTTGCGCTTCGCGTGTTGGCAACCAGTGCAGGCAGTCGGGGGTTGCGCGTGCCACTTCTACAATCTTGGCGAAGTGCTCGAGGTCCTGAATGTCGCCGGAGTCATGCCAGCGGAAGTATTTGTCCTTGTTGATTGCACGCGCCATGCTTGGCGCCCAATCTTCGCGCGTGATTGTCGCGAGGCGCCGCGCTTGCGCCTTCTTGACTACTGGGAAGCCATACATCCCGCGATCGTAAGCATAGCAATTCTCGCAGGTTGACCCTTTGACGCTTCGCAATTGTCCGCCCACCTTGCACGCTTGCGCGGGCAGTCCGTAGGATTTGCTCGGCATTTTTGACGGGTTGGATAATCCGCCTACATTTTCTCTTGCTTCTGATACTTTCATTGTTTCACCTTATTAGTTGCTTGGTTGTTGAATTCTAACATGATGCGCCAGGTATTAAAAGCACTACCTTTTTTATATTGTCAAGGGTTCCAGGTGCTCGCTTGCGAGCTTGCGACCTCAAGATTTTTTTATAGTGTGAGCATGCGAGCTTGCGAGCTTGCGACCTTTCTATTTTTATATATTAGATTGCGCGACCGGCAGCGGACGCCCGTTCCAGGTAAGCGCCCATAAAAAAAGGGCCCTCAGGCCCTTGTCTTTAACTGTGAGTGTATCCATCATCTTCGATGCCAAGCCACATGCCGGACCATTGGACCATGAAAAAATTACCCCCAATACCTGGAACGATCGACTTTCTAAACTGCCGGTAGGACATCCCGTTGTCGTTCTGCATCCATTTGCGATGCAATGCTTCCCTTTGCGCTCGATTAATCGTCATCGTTCATGATCTCCGTGATTGATCGTTTATCGAATGGCAACACATTGTTGACGTAGAACAGCTCAATTTGCTCGTCAGGCCATGCATTGATGATCGGGTTAACTGCCAGCACCATCGCTTGAATGGTTGGGTATTGCTTGCCTTGAAATTGATATTTCATTTGTCATTTTCCTTGCTATCGTGGATTATGGCGATGAGGGTAAACGCGATCATTGTCGCGACTATTGATCCGAAAAATAGTATATCCATTTGGATTCTCCGATTTGGGCGCCCGAAGGCGCCCGTTTGATTAGATGAATGGATTAATGGTTACTACTTTCTGGATCGCTGGGCTCGGTGTTCGAACTGTTAACCCCCAATCCCATCGCTGGCCTTCCCAATTGATCGATCCAATGATCTTCCCAGCATCGCGCGAGGTCACAATCATATTGTCCGGCTTATGGTTGAATCGGGTAAACCCTTTTTCATTGACGCCGATCGAATTTCGAATGGCATTCGCGGGTGCCTTTTTCAAGGTGTCCAGCTCTTTTTTAAGCGCCTTAAGCGCGCGCACATCATTAGACTGTTCTAGTCGTGCAATCTCTTTTACTAATCTTTTAACGTTCATATTCAATCCCTTAATTGAATGAAGGCGCCCGAAGGCGCCTGATAGGTTTATAGATCGGCGAAATTGCCTTCTTCCAATTCTGCAAACGCGTTGATCGCATCGGTGATTGATTCGTGAGAATCAAACCATTCCTTTAAGATCCGGCGCTGTCCGAGATCCATGTAGCAGAATGTCTCGTGCAGTTTTTCCAATGATGATCTGACCGCGAATAATCGCGAATCAACTATGCCGATCGATTTAAACATGTCCTTACTGTTTCCATATTGCATATTAAACTTCCTTAATTGCTTTGATTAACTGCTATCCTTTATTGAATAACAGGGTTAAACAATAACAGATAATAGTACTAATAACAACACCCGAATCAATGACCATGCAAAGTTTATGCATATATCTCTATGAATATGATCCTTCAATGATGACTGAGCGAAGCGAAAAGATGACAGCGCAAGCTGTCATGATCAACATGATCCTCTAACAATCGGCGGGTCCCTTTCGAGGATTTGGCGTTTTTTGAAAAGTCGTCGCTTGCGACCCCGTCCCCCCCTTTTGAGGGGGTAGCTTTTTGTTCTGTATATATATAACGTTCACCAGCCACAATTATGAATTTTTATGAAATGCCGCAACTAGGTCATATTGCTGAATCTGAGATGAAAGAGATCCTGATGCTTCAGGAACGGCTCAAGCTGATGGACTCTCAAGAAAAATGCAAAAGCTCTTTCATGGAGTACATCCGGTACATATGGCCGGGATTCATTGAGGGGGACCACCATCGAATTATTGCGGAAAAATTAACGGAAGTGGCCCAGGGAAAATGTAAGCGATTGATCGTAAACATGCCCCCCCGTCATACCAAATCTGAGTTTGCATCTGTTTACTTTCCGTCTTGGATCATGGGACTCAAGCCAGAGATGAAGATTATGCAGACAACTCACACTGCTGATCTGTCCATCAATTTTGGCCGAAAGGTCCGGAACCTTATGGACACCCCAGAATATAGTAATCTTTTTTCAGAAGTTTCTTTGGCCTCGGACTCAAAAAGTGCGGGTAAGTGGCAGACGAGTGCGGGGGGTGAATATTTTGCAGCGGGAGTCGGTGGTGCCATCGCGGGGCGGGGTGCAGATTTATTAATTATTGATGATCCGCATTCTGAGCAGGACGCGATGAGCGTGAACCTGTTGGATGCGTGTTATGAGTGGTATACCTCGGGTCCCCGTCAGCGTCTCCAGCCAGGTGGGACCATTGTTATTGTGATGACCCGATGGTCCACATTGGATTTGACGGGTCGGTTATTGAAGCGGCAGACGGAAACGCATTCTGACCAGTGGGATATTATCGAGTTGCCTGCGATCTTTGAGGATTCTGGTAATGTTTTGTGGCCGGAGTTTTGGAAGCGTGAGGAATTGGAATCTGTTAAGGCGTCTATTCCGATTTCGAAGTGGAATGCTCAGTACCAGCAGAACCCGACTTCTGAGGAAGGTGCGATCATTAAGCGGGAATGGTGGAATATCTGGGAGAAGGATCAGCCGCCTAACTGTCATTATATTATTCAGAGTTACGATACGGCGTTTAGTAAGAGTCAGACGGCGGATTACAGTGCGATTACGACTTGGGGTGTTTTCACGCCGAGTGAGGGTGGTAGTGATGCGTTGATTCTGTTGGATGCTGACCGTGGCCGTTGGGATTTCCCCGAGTTAAAGCAGGTTGCTTTAGAGCGGTATAAGGAATATGAGCCGGATATGGTGCTTGTTGAGGCGCAGGCGAGTGGTACGCCGTTGACGCATGAGTTGAGAGCGATGGGCATACCTGTTGTTAACTACCGGCCTAGCCGTGGTAATGACAAGATGACGCGGGTTCATGCTGTTAGCCCTGTATTTGAGTCTGGAATGGTATGGGCGCCTGACTTTGGTTTTGCGGAAGAGGTGATTGAGGAGTGTGCTGCGTTCCCGTTTGGCGAGAACGATGATTATGTAGACTCAACGACCCAAGCTATACTAAGATTCAGACAAGGTAACTTTATTAACCTTCATTCTGACGAGGCTGAAGAGGAAGTATACCGAGACAAACGCGCGTATTATTAATCTCGAGATAAGGACACGATCATGGCAGGCAAATTAAAAACGTTATTTGGGAAGGGCAAGGAACTTGAAGGAAGAGTTTCGCGCAGAGTAGGTGCTCTTGGTGGAAAAGCGAAAAAAGAAGGTGACGATGTTTATTCTGTTGCCGACAAAGCTGCACCTGGTGGCCGAAGAAGGGCTAGGGGTGAAAAGGGAGCTGCTAAATCTGGGAAAGCTAACGAAGTAAAAGATCTGACTTCAAGCGGTCGCAAGCGTATTGCTGGCGGCGCTGGTGTCGCTGGCGGGACTAGCTTATTTGTAAACGCTGTAAAGCCTAAAGATCAGACGGATGCTCAGAAAGCTGCTTTAAAAGAAAAGCAGGATAAAGCAAGAGCTGCAATGAAGAAGGCTCGAGATAAATCTTTATCTGATAAAGACGATGATAAAAAATCTCCTAGCAAATCCGGAGGTCGTTTTGGCCAAGGAAGCAGCAAGACTCGCAATGGTAAGGCTAACGTCAGCAAAGAGCAGTTAGAAAAAACCGGCTTGACATTGACTGCTTACATGAACAAGTGGAACAAAAGTGGCAATCGTCCAACTGCCGCTGCCGCTTCAAAAAGCGGTACTAAAAAATCTTCCAGCAAAAACCGTCCTGCTATCTTTGGGAAAGATGCAAAGTTTCGGCCATTAGGCGGTGTTCTCGCCCGAGCATTGTTGGGTGATGATGAGAAGTTTGGTGGTGAGCGAGGTCTTATTGACTTTGTTCGTACAAAGAAAAAGCCCGTTAAAAAACAAGCAGGTGGAATGATGAAAGCAAAAGGACACAAACGAGGCGGTGCGGTAGGCATGTCTAAGCCAGGTAATGAGAAGTTGCCTATGGTCGGGAAGAAGCGGCCTATGAGTCGCGCTCAAAGCCGAGCTACTTTAAGTCCGGCTCAAAGACGGCTTCTTGATTCTGTTCAAGGACGGGAAGGCAGTAAGCAGGCTACAAGTGTTATCCAGGATCTTTCTGATAAGTACGGTTATGCGCCTGGCAAGCGAGCTGGCGCGAAAGGCGGCATGGGCAAAGGTAAAAGAGCAAAGCCACCCGGCATGAACATGGGCGGTGTGGCGATGGCACCCCCCGGAAAGAAGGTTCCTGCCATGATTAAAAGGCCTCCTGCCTCCGCGCCCGGAACAAGAACTCCGTCTGTAGCAAATGCTGGCGCTAAAGCAGCCGCAGACGCCAAGGCTGCCGCGAATGCATCTGCACAAGCACAAGGAGGGCCCGGAAGCGCTCGTTCTTTAGCCAACCTTGCAGCGATGACGAGAGGGATGAATCGAGGCCCTAATCGACCTAAACCAACCAAGGCAACAGCCATGCGCGGTGCTGCGGCGCGCCGATCAGGTGGTAGTACGCCACCCGGAATGCGAATGGGCGGTGCGGCCATGAAGAGCAAGATGGCTTCGAAGGGTGGCAAGATGGGCGGTAAGGTTCCACCCGGATACAAGAACGGTGGATCTGTGGGCAGAAAGAAAACTGCTCGCGGAGTTGGTGCGGCTAAGCGAGGGTTTGGCAGGGCTATGCGTTAAGCATGGCCTACCTCCAAAGCAACATTCCACACTTTAAGGCGTGGGTAAGAAGGGAATACACGGTTAATCATGAGCGATACCATGGCGAGTTTTTACACGCTATGGTTGTCGCCGTGACCACCATGCCTACTCGCTGTCTTTCGTTTCAAGTTATCTTTACTGGATGCGAAGCTGATGAAGATGAACCCAACGTACATGGAGGCGCCATGTGGGCAAGAATGCCCATTACCGCGCTGGTCGCTGATACGCCTTTTGAGGAATGGCCTGAGCCAATGCCTGTCTGGGCTGCTCAACCTTGGGATTGCAGTTCTCATACTCATGCTGTTTACGTCCTTGACCGTTGTACACCTTGTCCTTGGCTCGCTAAGATTGATGGTGAATTTTATCCTGCGAAATATCTTTTTACGGTAGACTACGCGGAGAATGAGATCGCTGATGATCCGGCACAGCATAAGCAGTCGCATGTACTTGAGTTGCTTGATGCTGGCGAATGGACTGGAAATATTGTAGCGTTACCAAACAACAGGGTTAGGGTGACGCACCCTGCTTGGTTTCAGACGGGTGAAGGTGCTCCGGACTTTAAGCCGTCACAGCATATTCATTACAGCAAGTCTGACCTAGATTACACGTTAGATGTAAATCAGGTGTTTGATAACTTGTATGCGGACAAGGAATAATTTATGAAGTCTAACTCTGAGATGTACAAGAAGGTCATGCGCCTGCTTGAGGGCTCTGAAGATGAGTCTTTGCTTGAAGAGCTTCGAGAGAATGAGGGTGATCTTATGGATTACCTAACGGAAGAGATGCCTGAGAGAAAGGGTTCCGTTATGATCATGATCAAGAAGGGCAAGAAGGGCGATGATCTTGAGGAAATGTTCCCAGAGAAGGACAATCCCCGTATGAAGTTTCCGGAATTCAAACGCGGCGGCGAAGTCAAAAAGAAAAAGCCCAAGATTACGTTCAAGAAGAAGAAGGGTTTTGGAACCAAGTGGGAAAACAAGTGGGGCTAATGAATGGCTATTGAACGCGGTGTCGATGACGTTGATATCAGTGAGCTAGATATCGAAGACAATTCGAAAGAGGTCCAGATTGATGTAGAGGATGAGTCTTTTGACGAGATCCTTGGGCCTGGTTTTGATGATGAAGAAGGTATAGAGACTCTTGAAGACGGCACCATGCTGATTGGCATGCCGCCTCCTGTGCAGATGGGAACGGACGTTGAAGACTTTTATGAAAACCTTGCTGAAGTTCTTGATCGTGCTGATTTAGGCCGAATCTACAATGATTGTGTTGCCGACTATAAGTCTGACTTGGCTTCTCGCCAAGAGTGGGAGAAGACTTACAAGGAAGGTTTAGAGTTCCTTGGTATGAAGTTTGAGGACAGGAGCGAGCCTTTCGAAGGTGCTTCTGGGATTGTTCATCCTTTGCTTGCTGAATCCGTCACGCAGTTCCAAGCGCAAGCTTATAAGGAAATGCTGCCGCCTGGGGGTCCTGTAAAGACTCAAGTCGTAGGAATGGGTACGCCACAGACTGACCTCCAGGCCGCGCGGGTACAGGAATACATGAATTACCAGATCACTCAGGTTATGCGCGAGTATGACCCTGAGACTGATCAGATGTTATTTTATCTTCCGCTGTCGGGTAGCGCATTCCGCAAGGTTCACTTTGATCAGACGCTTGATCGGCCTGTATCGCGTTTTATTCCATCTGAAGACTTGGTTGTACCTTATGGCGCAACGAGTTTGGACAATGCTGTTCGGATTACACACGTTGTTGATATGCCTATCAATGACGTTAAGAAGCTTCAAGCTGCCGGTTTTTATAAGAAGTCAAAGGCTGCTGAACGCTCATCTAGCTTTTTAAATGATAGTGAGATTGAGGAGGAGCTTGATGAACTCCAAGGCGTTAAGCCATCTGGCGATTCCAATTCTGACCAGTGTGAGATCCTCGAGATGCACGCTGATCTTGATATTCCAGGGTATGAAGACCTTGATGCAGAGGGCGAAGAAACGGGCATTAAGCTCCCGTATATTGTCACCATTTCGCGGTCTGAGTCTCAAGTTCTATCCATTCGCAGAAACTACAATCAAGAAGATCCTATGCGTAAGCGCATTGATTATTTTGTTCAGTATAAGTTTCTACCTGGTGTGGGTTTTTACGGCTTCGGTCTAACGCATATGATTGGCGGTTTGTCCCGTGGGGCGACTTCTATTCTTCGGCAATTGATTGACGCGGGTACTTTGTCGAATCTTCCTGCTGGCTTTAAGGCTAGAGGTATTCGTATTCGAGATGCGGATACGCCTCTACAGCCA
>Ga0206127_1005404_pt1 | contig 10772 bp, 9 predicted proteins | sample Helgoland_Spring_6_FD_148646 | JGI IMG/M metagenome (GOLD analysis project Ga0206127, IMG submission 148646) | Pelagic subsurface seawater microbial communities from Kabeltonne, Helgoland, North Sea - Helgoland_Spring_Bloom_20160419_1 | ecosystem: Environmental > Aquatic > Marine > Epipelagic ...
CTGGCTCATAACCGAGATGTTCGGTCAGTTCCGCGCCAAGCATCCGTTCCATCAGGCGGACCTTGAGCTCCTTCACCAAGCCTTGATCGCCCAGCAAATCTTCGGCGTTCTCAACGCCGTTAAGCAGTTCGTCTAGAACGTCCTTGGAAATCGTCATTGTTGTCATGCTCCTTCAATATGGAAGCATGGGACAAATTACTCATACACAGAAGATCGGACACTCTCGCGTTCTTCGTTCGTCATAGATACTTCCTCCATCCCAAATTAGGAAATTTATCGAAAGTGTCCCAGGAGTCCCTACATATCTACATATTGCGATCACCTCCCGCTCTATCGCCAGTCTGAAATCTATGCCCGTGACAAGGTTGATTTGTACCGTTCCACGCTGACCGATTGGGTGGGGCGATCAACGGCGCTTCTTGAACCTCTGGCGAACCATACCTTTCTTACATCACGTGAACTTTCGAAACAGCTTGGTCTGGTCAAACATATCTTCTAGCTCTTCCATTCTGGCCTTGGTCTGTGACCAGTTGAACGTTTGAATGCTTGAGATCATCGTTTCTAGCAAAAGCATGATGGTTGTCGCAGAATCCCAAGCCGAGGGGACAACGATTCTGTTACTTAGGCAGACCGTCGCCAGTTGATGCACCGGCGAGCGCCATTGATCGGTCATCAGCACAATCTTGGCTTTACGCTGATGCGCAAGTTCAGCAAGTTTAAGTGTATTGTTTTCGTATCGGCGAACGTCGAAGATTACAAAGACGTCCCCCTCTTTTGCGTTCAGCAGATAATGTGGCCAGGTGTTTGACGTGGACTGAACATGCGTCACGTTTGGCCGGATCACTTGCATATGCAAAAACAGATATTCCGCTAGCGTATGGGTGATCCGACCACCAACGATATAAAGGTGATGGTCCTGATTTGTCATCAAATCACAGGCATGATCAAAGGCGTCAGGATCAATTTGCCCAAGCGTGAGGCGGATGTTGTCGATAACAGCGTCGGTAAAACGGTTCAAGATGTGACCGGACGGTGCCGCCTCTGCCCAGGTATCGTGTTTGGCGATGGGTGTTTTTACCTTTGCCCTTAGTTCCTCGCGCAGGGCGGCCTGAAATTCCGAATAGCTTTTGTAGCCTAATTTTTGAACCATGCGGGCAACAGTGGGCACCGACACTGCGGCGTCCTTGGCCAGTGCCGTCAGCGGACCAAGACCGGATGCCGGGTAGTTTTCCAGAACAGATTGGGCCAATTGCCGCTCGGCGCGTGTCAAAGCATCAAGCACTCCGTGGATGCGGTCTGATATTGTTTGTTCTGCTATTGCCATTCTTGCCTCCAGTTTATTCAAAAATATAACAGATCAATCCAGCTTGTGAAAATATTTCATAATTGTGTTGACATAAACGACGGCATGGCAACCACTTTATCTGCAAGGGTGGCGCAGAAATTGCTTCAGGATGATTCAAAGTTTGTTGAGGTCTTGCGCCATGATGGCCGCTCCCCGATTGTTTTGGTTTGCGAACATGCCAGTCCCTATATTCCTGCGACTTTTGAGGGTTTGGGCGTTAGCCCAGCTGGGCGCAGCAGCCATGTGGCATGGGACCCAGGCGCAATTGCCGTTGCTCAGGCAATGTCACGGGTCCTTAACGCAGCTCTTGTATCTTCTTTGGTGTCCCGTCTTGTCTATGACTGCAATCGCCCGCCAGATGCGATCGATACAATGCCCACACACAGCGAAGCCTATGCTGTGCCGGGTAATTGCGATTTGACAGAGGTCGAAAAACGCGCACGAGTGGCGCGCTATTACGTTCCGTTTCACGACAGGCTCGCATCACTGATAGCAAGCCGCATCGATCCGATCATCGTGACAATTCACAGTTTCACCCCGATCTATAACGGCAAGGTACGTGACGTTGAAATTGGGATTTTGCATGATCGCGACAGTCGTCTAGCCGATGCTATGCTGCACGTTTCCGACAGGCACGATGTGCGCCGCAACGCCCCATACGGCCCAAAGGACGGCGTGACCCACACGTTGAAAGAACACGCAATCACCCATGGCCATTTGAACGTGATGATAGAGATACGCAACGATCTGATTGCAGATGAGGCGTCGCAAATGGCAATGGCGCAAACACTTGCCGGCTGGATTGAGCAAGCACTGAAGACAGTGAGGGCCAAGATTTGTTAGCTGCAATGCAGGGGTTTATCCGCGGCGTCGACGCCGTGAATTATCGACTAGGCCGGGTGGCGATGTACGGAATTTTCGTGCTTATGGGAATATTGCTGTGGTCCTCAATCAGCAAGACGTTCTTTCTGCCGACGCTTTGGACACTGGAAATGGCCCAATTTGTTATGGTCGGATACTACATACTTGGTGGGCCATATTCACTCCAATTGGGTTCGAACGTTCGGATGGATTTGCTTTATGGTGACTGGTCGATCCGGCGCAAAGCATGGTTTGATGCGGTCACCGTTTTGTTCCTGATTTTTTATCTCTGTGTCTTGCTGTACGGGGCGGTTAGTTCGACCGCCTATTCGTTGGGCTATTGGAAAGATGCGCCATTTTCGTTTTTGACTGGTGTTGTCGTGGGCACTGAAGAGGTTGGAACGCTAGAACGCTCGGCCTCTTCATGGCGTCCATATATGTGGCCGATCAAAGTTGTGATGATCGTTGGTTTTTTTCTGATGCTGCTGCAATGCGTGTCCGAGTTATTCAAAGACATCTTGCGTCTCAAACAGGTTGAAGTCTGATGCCCTATGAGTTGATCGCAACCCTCATGTTTTCCACTATGATGTTGATGCTATTGACAGGGCAGCGCGTGTTCGGGGCAATTGGATTTGTGGCAGTCGTCGCTGCGCTTTTGCTGTGGGGCGACAGGGGCGGGTTTGACATCGGATTTGCCGCTGCAATTAAGCTGATGAAATGGTACCCGTTGCTGACATTGCCGATGTTTATTTTCATGGGCTATGTGCTGAGCGAGTCCAAGATCGCTGATGACCTCTATAAAATGTTCCACGTCTGGATGGGCGGCTTGCGGGGCGGGCTTGCGATTGGCACGATTGGCCTGATGGTGCTGATTTCAGCGATGAACGGACTGAGTGTTGCGGGCATGGCGATCGGTGCCACCATCGCGCTGCCAGAATTGTTGAAACGCGGTTACGACAAGCGGATGGTGACGGGCGTTATTCAGGCGGGGTCTTCGCTGGGTATTTTGGTGCCACCGTCTGTTGTGCTGGTACTTTATGCGATGATCGCACGACAACCGGTTGGGCAGCTTTGGCTGGCGGGTGTTGTGCCGGGGCTGATGATGGCAGGCCTATTTATACTGTATATCATCGTGCGCTGCTGGAAAAACCCAGAGTTGGGACCCGCGCTAAACACAGAGGATCGCGACTTGCCTATGGCCGAAAAACTGCGGCTGTTGCGGGCAGGTCTGCTGCCATTGGTGATTTTTGCGGTTATGATGGTCCCCTTTGTGAACGGCTGGACCTCATTGGTCGAAAGCTCGGCGATCGGGGCGATTACGGCATTTATGGCGGCGGTTTTCAAAGGCCGTATGACGCGAGAAGTGTTTGAAAATTCCGTCCGTAACACATTGGGTATCACTTGCATGTTCATGTGGATTATTCTTGCAGCCCTTGCATTTGGCGCAGTCTTTGATGGTTTAGGGGCCGTCAAAGCAATCGAAGATCTGTTTACTGAGCGACTTGGTCTTAACCCATGGGTTATCCTAATCCTGATGCAGCTGTCGTTTATCCTGATGGGGACTTTTTTGGATGACACTGCTATGCTTGTCATTGTGGCCCCACTTTATGTACCATTGGTCGGATCACTTGGCTTTGACCTGATATGGTATGGCATCCTCTACACGATCACCTGCCAGATCGCGTACATGACGCCGCCCTTTGGCTATAATCTGTTCCTGATGCGGGCCATGGCCCCACCAGAGATCAGCATACAAGATATATATCGCTCCATTGGGCCATTTGTGCTTGTGATGATCGGGGCGCTGATCCTCGTGATGGTATTTCCACAGCTGGCATTGTGGCTGCCTAATTATGTTTACGGAAACTAAAACAAAGAACTCCGCCAACGGAGCTTAACCCCAAACTAGGAGAATATTATGACCACGAGACGTAATTTCATCAAAAATGCGGGCTTTGCCGGTGCTGCGACATTGGCGGCCCCCTCTATTGCGCGCGCACAAGAAGCGATCAAATGGCGCTTTCAAACCTATGCCGGCTCTGCCTTGGGCGAGCATGTGACGAAGCCCGTCATTGATTATATCAACACTGCCGCCAACGGTGAGCTGCAGGTCGAGCTGTTCTATGCAGACCAGATCGTTCCTACGGGCGAGCTGTTTCAAGCCTTGCAGCGTGGCACTATTGACGGTGTGCACTCTGACGATGACTCAATGGCATCCCCCACGCCTTTGCAGCAATTTGGTGGGTATTTTCCGTTTGCAACGAAACACATCCTTGATGTGCCTGTGCTGTTCAATCAGTATGGTCTGAAAGAAATCTGGGAAGAAGAATACGCCAAGGTTGGTGTGAAATGGCTGTCTGCTGCCGGGCAGGACCCATGTAACTTTAACACCACCAAAGAGATCAACAGTGTGGCTGATCTGGACGGTTTGCGCCTTTATACCTTCCCGACTGCGGGCCGATTCTTGTCGAAGTTTGGTGTCGTTCCAGTGAACATCCCCTACGAAGACGCCGAAGTGGCGGTGCAAACGGGCGAATTGGACGGAATGGCGTGGTCCGGGATCACTGAGGATTACACCGTTGGTTGGGCAGACGTCACCGACTATTTCCTGACGAACAATATCTCTGGTGCCTGGATCGGATCATGGTTCGTGAACGAGGAACGCTGGGCCGACTTGCCGGACCACCTCAAGGCGATTGTCATGGCGGCTACCGAAGCCGGTCACACCTATAGAAACCAGTGGTACTGGGGCGGCGAAGCGGCCTTGCGTGCAAACGGCGATAAGCTGGCTCTTCGTTCAGTTCCTGCGGGTGAATGGGCAGAGGTCGAGAACGCTGCCAAGGAGTTCTGGGAAGAAGTCGCGCAAGAAGGCGAAGTGCACCAGAAGATCGTCAATATCTTTAAAGAGTATAACGGCGTTATCAATCAGGCTGGCGCCCCTTACAACTTCGAATAAGATAACTCAAAATAAATACGGTCACTCCGCCATATGCGGGGTGATTGGCCTACGCAGAAGGACACGCACCATGGCCGGAAACCTGACCTTTGAAGCCCTCAAAGCCGCCGTGAATGACGGAACAATCGACACTGTTCTGACTTGTTTTCCGGATATGCAGGGCCGCCTTATGGGCAAGCGGTTTCACGCTGTGAATTTTGTGGAAACGTCATTCAAGGAAACGCATTGCTGCAATTATTTGCTGGCCACTGATCTGGAAATGGCAACACCACACGGCTACGTCGCCAGCAGTTGGGAAAGCGGCTATGGCGACTATGTGATGGCGCCTGACTTGACCACAATCCGTAGATTGCCATGGCTGGAGGGAACGGCAATGGTTTTGTGCGATATCCTTGATCATCATAGCCATCAACCTGTTCCCCACTCGCCGCGCCAGATATTAAAGCGACAGGTCGCACAGCTAAAAGAGCTGGGCTATGATGCGATGATGGCGACCGAGCTAGAGTTCTTTCTGTTCGAAAAAACGGTTGATGATATTCGAAAAAGCGGCTTCCGCGATATGGTTCCGGTTAGCGGCTATAACGAAGATTACAACATTTTGCAGACCACCAAAGAAGAGGGCGTGATGCGCCCAATACGCAATGGCCTTTTTGGTGCTGGCCTGCCGATTGAAAATTCCAAGGGTGAGGCAGAAACTGGTCAGGAAGAGCTGAACATCCGCTACGCGGGAGCGCTTGATTGCGCAGATCACCACACGATTGCTAAGAATGCGATCAAGGAAATCGCATGGCAGCAAGGTCATGCTGCAACGTTTTTGCCAAAGTGGCATCATACGAAAGTCGGCAGTTCTTCGCACGTACATCAATCTCTTTGGAAGGGTGGAAATCCTGCGTTCCATGATGCCTCTGCCGACTTTGGCATGTCCGAACTGATGCGACACTACATGGCTGGACTGATCGCCTATGCGCCCGATTATACGTTCTTTCTGGCCCCCTATATCAACAGCTACAAGCGGTTTGCCAAAGGTACTTTCGCACCGACCAAAACCGTCTGGTCTGTGGACAATAGAACTGCAGGATTCCGGTTGTGCGGGGATGGCACAAAAGGAATTCGTGTGGAATGCCGGATTGGTGGATCCGACTTGAACCCGTATCTGGCGCAGGCCGCGATGCTGGCGGCGGGGATAAAGGGTATCAAAGACAAAATGAAACTCGCCCCACCGACAAAAGGCGACGTATACGAGGACGCCAAAGCGCAAGATATTCCACAGACGTTGCGTGCAGCGACAGAAAAACTTCGTGGTTCTGTATTCCTGCGCGAAGCGCTGGGAAATGACGTGGTTGATCACTATACGCGATGCGCGGAATGGGAACAGGAGGAATTTGATCGTGTCGTAACCGACTGGGAAATCGCACGCGGTTTTGAAAGGGCTTGAGGAACATGATCCGTTGTATTTCTCCTATTGATGGGTCGGTCTATGCCGAACGTGAAATATTGACGGCCAATGCTGCACTGGCATCTGTGGCGCGTGCACAACGCGCGCAGATGGAATGGGCTGCAACGCCGTTAGATACGCGCATTTCGCTTGTTATGGCTGGTGTAGCAAACGTGGGCGCGATGAATGACGAGATCGTTCCAGAGCTTGCGCACCAGATGGGTCGGCCTGTCCGATATGGTGGTGAGTTTGGCGGCTTTGACGAACGGGCACGCTATATGGCCGGCATTGCGGCGCAGGCGTTGGCCGATATCGTTATCGAAGACAGTGATGCCTTTCGCCGGGTGATCAAACGTGTTCCGCATGGTGTTGTGCTGGTCGTGGCCCCATGGAATTATCCTTATATGACGGCCATTAACACGGTTGCGCCGGCTTTGATTTCAGGAAATGCCGTGATGTTGAAACACGCCAGCCAAACACCGCTGGTGGGGGAACGGATGGTGCACGCATTTCATGCGGCGGGCATTCCCGAGGACGTATTTCAGAATGTGTTTCTCGATCACCAGACAACCTCGGAACTGATTGCGGCCAAGTCCTTTGGTTTCGTCAACTTCACCGGATCGGTGGCTGGTGGTCAAGCGATAGAAAGGGCCGCCGCCGGAACCTTTACCGGAGTAGGGCTCGAGCTGGGCGGCAAAGATCCCGGTTATGTCTGTGACGATACCGATCTGGATGCGGCGGTTGATACACTTATTGACGGCGCGATGTTCAATTCTGGTCAGTGCTGCTGCGGGATTGAACGGATTTATGTGGCCGAAAAGTATTATGATATGTTTGTGGAAAAGGCGGTTTCGATTGTTGCCGGGTACAAATTGGGCAATCCGCTGGACCCGGATGTAACGCTTGGGCCGATGGCGCATGTTCGCTTTGCCGATGAGGTGCGTGCTCAGACAGCTGAAGCCGTCGCGGATGGTGCGACGGCCCACATTGCGCCTTTTGCCCAAGATGATGGCGGTGCCTATCTCACTCCGCAAATTCTGACCAATGTGACCCACGATATGCGCGTGATGCGTGATGAAAGCTTTGGCCCGGTTGTGGGTATTATGCCCGTCAAAAACGATGCAGAGGCAATACATTTGATGAATGATAGCCACTTTGGACTAACCGCATCCGTCTGGACCAAAGATGCTGCCCGCGCCGAAGCAATTGCGGATCATATCGAAACAGGGACAGTTTTTATGAACCGTGCCGATTACCTTGACCCGGGCCTGTGTTGGACCGGATGCAAGGACACCGGACGTGGCGGAGGGCTATCTTTGATCGGCTACCACAACCTGACCCGCCCCAAATCATATCACCTTAAGAAAGCTTAAGCCATGTCGCTAACTGCCAATTGGTCCTACCCAACCGCGATTCGTTTCGGGGCTGGTCGAGTTTCTGAAATCGCGGACGCCTGCCAAGCTGCTGGTATCAAAAAACCGCTATTGATCACGGATCGTGGTCTGGCTGATATGCCCATCACGTTAAAAACGCTCGATTTTCTTGATTCTGCGGGCCTTGGGTGTGCGATATTTGCGGACGTGGATCCAAATCCAAACGAAAAGAACGCAGCCGCTGGCGTCAAGGCCTTTCGGGATGGGGGGCACGACGGAGTCGTCGCTTTTGGCGGCGGCTCTGGTCTGGATCTGGGCAAGCTGGTGGCGTTTTTAGCGGGACAAACACGGCCCCTGTGGGATTTTGAAGATATCGGCGATTGGTGGACCCGCGCGGACAGTGATGCCATTGCCCCCATCGTCGCTGTCCCCACAACCGCAGGAACGGGTTCTGAGGTGGGGCGCGCATCTGTGATCACCAATTCGGAAACAGAAGAGAAAAAAATTATCTTTCACCCGAAATTCCTTCCCTCCGTCGTGATTTGTGACCCCGAATTGACCGTTGGTATGCCCCGGTTCATCACAGCAGGCACAGGGTTGGATGCGTTTGCGCATTGCGTTGAGGCGTTTTGCTCTCCACATTATCATCCGATGTCGCAAGGGATGGCGTTGGAAGGTATGCGTTTGGTCAAGGATTTCCTGCCGCGCGCCTATGCCGACGGCACAGATATCGAGGCCCGAGAGCATATGATGTCGGCAGCTGCGATGGGGGCGACAGCTTTTCAAAAAGGGCTTGGTGCAATCCACGCGCTGTCTCATCCGATAGGGGCCATGTATCACACGCATCACGGCACGACGAATGCCGTCTGCATGCCAGCGGTGCTGCAATTCAACAAACCGGCGATCACATCAATCATAACGCAAGCTGCCAATTATCTTGGGATCAAAGGCGATTTTGACGGTTTTTGCGCCTATGTCGATGATCTGAACGCAAGCCTTGCCATTCCTAAATCATTGACAGAACTGGGCGTGACGGACCCCGACATCGACCGCATCGTTGCAGGTGCACTGCGCGACCCAAGCACCGGAGGAAATCCGGTCGAGATGACCGAAGAAAACACAAGGGTTTTACTGCAAGCCTGTCTATGACGCAGATAACAAAATTGCAGAGCGTAGCATAAATATATTTAAATTTAGTGGCTTAGGGGCTTTTTTGCACGGATCGTGTACCAAGGAGTCTCTGTATGGTCCATTGTGTAAGTCTGTGTCCATGAGCAGCTGTAACCCTAAGAACTATATGACCAAGAACTGGTCACATTATAATCGAGGCCTGAAGCAGCTTGGTGCGCTGTTGGTCCGTTAAATAAGTAAGCGCCGCTGACGTTGACAAGCTTCACTCCAAAATTGGCCAACTGGTGATGGCGAGAGTACGGATCTTCGGCCAATACCGTTGATGCATGCGATGCCAGTGTATTGAATTCGCGACGCATGCGGGCGCCGTCCAAGCCCTCGAACGCCCCATCCAAAACCGCAACAATCCGCTTTTGCTTTTCGAACGGCGGGAGTGGGAGGGGTAGAGGAAGGGTTTCCAAATATTCTTTCGGCACCCTTTGATGACCGGCAGCGTCAGACATAACTCGTGCTCCATTAAGCTGGAAATCGTCCCGCAAAAGGTATTAGAACAAACATTGGGATAGCGTTTTACCTCGACAACGTATTGGCACGAATTCACTAGAGCCAAAGCCAACACCATTGATCATGCCTTTGGCGGCATCCATCTTACCATTTTCTACGCGGGGTGTAATCTTCGCGCTGATCACGTCAGGCTAGGCGGGCGAAGGCTCAGATCAAACGTCAGCACAAAGAGCTGGATAAACAGCAGGACACTCTTTTTGAACGCATGGTTGACACTGCGAATCCGAAGGTCATGGCCGCTCTCGAAAACAAGATTGCAAAGCTGGCTGATGAGAAACTTTTGCTGACTGATAAGCTTTCACAAAGCAGCAATCCGAACGGCACACTGGACGAAATTATCAAACTATTGCGAAATTACCCAGCAATCCATTGGAATGTATGCGAAAACGGATCGCTACTTGTGAAGAAAGTCATCCTAAAAACAGCTTTTGCGGCCCCGTTGGGGTACGATCGCCACAACGGCTATCGAGCTCCGCAAGTGTCGATAATATTGCATTTTTTGCGAAAATCACATCAAAATATAAAATGGTGCGGCCGGCGAGACTCGAACTCGCACGAGTGTTACCTCACAGCGACCTCAACGCTGCGCGTCTACCAATTCCGCCACGGCCGCATGACCAGCGTAGATTGTGACGTCTAGCGGTGATCCGCAGCAATGCCAAGAGGGCAAATAAAACAATTATTAGGGCACCGTTGAAGCCACCACCCATTTTTGCCTGATCTGGCAGTTTTTAGGTAGATGAAAGAGGGGTCCGCCGATGCCGAAGCAACCAGGCATTCTCGGCCTTCGTTACGCGATTAAACGAATGTAACGCGGCGCAAGATATTCTTGATGGAGATGGACGCAGTTGTACATTAGGTTTGGATGATTTGGTTGGTCATGTGTCTCCCACTTTGAAGTGGTCCGCCCCTAAAGTTCGGTGTCACATCCCATGAAATAGTATGACTGCCTATTGAATAGTTCCGGTTTAAGTTTGTGCCAATCTTTCATGGCTTGGACCTTTCACGGAATTGTTCCGCTCCTTTGACTTGGTATTTTGCCACAAAGGAGAAACATCATGTCACAGCAACCAACCCCGGAATTCCGCGCAGAAGCAGTTCGTGTGG
>Ga0206127_1005406_pt1 | contig 10770 bp, 13 predicted proteins | sample Helgoland_Spring_6_FD_148646 | JGI IMG/M metagenome (GOLD analysis project Ga0206127, IMG submission 148646) | Pelagic subsurface seawater microbial communities from Kabeltonne, Helgoland, North Sea - Helgoland_Spring_Bloom_20160419_1 | ecosystem: Environmental > Aquatic > Marine > Epipelagic ...
AATTGGGAAAGATTTTTACTGGGGCGTCGCCAAGTGGTTAAGGCACCGGGTTTTGATCCCGGCATCGGAGGTTCGAATCCTCCCGCCCCAGCCATTTCTATACTATGAATACCAGGAAAAATGACGTGGCAAGATTGATGGTCTTCTCTGGGAACGCAAACCCAGAACTGGCAAATGAAATCGCTCGCACTCTGGGGATCCCCCTGGGAGACGCGCTAGTATCATTATTTTCAGACGGTGAGATAAATATTGAAATTCGCGAAAATGTTCGCGGACATGATGTATTTGTGGTGCAACCTACCTGCGCACCCACCAACCGCCACCTAATGGAACTGGTACTGATGATTGATGCGCTGCGACGTGCATCAGCTGCACGTATTACTGCAGTGGTACCCTACTTTGGCTATGCCCGCCAGGACCGTCGCGTGCGCTCGGTGCGTGTGCCCATCAGCGCCAAAGTAGTGGCAGATATGCTCTCCAATGCTGGTGTTGACCGTGTATTAACCGTCGACCTCCACGCAGAACAGATTCAAGGCTTTTTCAACTGCACAGTTGATAATGTCTATGGCGCACCAGTACTACTGGGCGATATTGAGCGTCAAAACTACAAAAATTTGCAAGTTGTATCGCCAGATGTCGGCGGTGTAGTGCGGGCGAGAGCTGTAGCTAAGCAACTGGGCTGTGATTTGGCGATTATCGACAAGCGCCGCCCCACATCTAATCAGAGTGAAGTAATGAATTTGATTGGTGAAGTTGAAGGGCGCACCTGTGTGCTGGTCGACGATATTGTAGACACAGCTGGCACATTGTGTAAGGCCGCCGAAGCACTGAAGAAAAATGGCGCAGCCAAGGTTGTAGCCTATGCCACCCATGCGGTTTTATCCGGCGGGGCCATACAGAATATTAATAACTCTCAGCTGGATGAATTGGTGGTTGCCAACAGTATCCCGCTAAGTGATGAAGCTAAGAAGTGCAAAAAGATTCGCACGCTGCAGCTAGCCAAGCTGCTGGGTGAATCTGTACGCCGTATTAGCAACGAAGAATCTATCAGCGCGATGTTTGGCTAACGCCAGGCCCCCGTTGATCTAAAGCCGCCTCATTCCGAGGCAAATTAAACCCAATTCAGGTCTGGTCGCGGTCTGTCTTGGCACAACATTGGAGACTACTATGTCTACTGATTTTACGTTACATGCGAAAGGTCGCGAGGATACAGGGAAAGGTGCGAGCCGCCGCCTGCGTCGTCTGGCCGGCGAAATACCAGCAATTGTCTACGGCGGAAAGAAAGATCCTGCCCGCATTGCTCTAATCCATAAAGACGTGATGAAAGCGCTGGAAAACGAAGCGTTCTACTCTCACATTATTGCTCTAGATATCGACGGCAAGTCTGAAGACGTTATTGTTAAAGATGTTCAGCGTCATCCTGCAAAATCCATTGTTCTGCATATGGATTTTCTGCGTGTTAGCAAGAATACCAAGCTACAGACTCGAGTGCCTCTGCACTTTATCAATGAAGAGAGCTGTGTTGGCGTTAAGCTGGGTGGCGGTCTGATCGCCCACAGCATGACCGAGCTGGAAATCATGTGTCTGCCAGCCGATCTGCCCGAGTATCTCGAAGTAGATATGGCAGAGGTTGAAATTGGCCAGACTCTGCATATCTCTGATATCAAACTGCCAAAAGGTGTTGAATCCGTTGCTCTGAGCCATGGTGATGACCACGATCTTCCAATTGCAGCTGTCAACAAGTCGAAAGCTAAAGACGAAGATGAAGAAGCCGCACCTGCAGCTGATGCAGGCGCTGGTGAAGCAAACAGCAGCGCTGAGGAAGCAAGCGAAGAGTAATCTTCGCCTCTGCCCTCTGAGTAGGCCCTGACATTGGACGCGCCCGTAGAGTTAATAGTAGGGCTGGGAAATCCCGGCCCCAATTATGAACGGACGCGACATAATGTTGGGGCCGACTTGGTTCTGGAGCTGGCAAAATCTCTGCATGCGGAACTCAAATACGAAAGTAAATTTTTTGGGGACACCGCGAGGGTCAGCATTGCCGGTCGAGATGTTCGCCTGCTAGTACCCAGCACCTTTATGAATCTCAGCGGCAAGTCTGTCGCAGCCATGGCCAGGTTCTATCAGATTGCGCCAGAGAATATTCTGGTGGTGCACGATGAATTAGATATGGACCCTGGCACTGTTCGCTTTAAGAAAGGCGGCGGTCATGGTGGCCACAATGGCTTGCGTGACACCATTAAAAGTCTGGGCAACAACAAAGATTTTGCTCGCCTGCGCATTGGCATAGGCCATCCAGGGCAGGCCAATCTGGTGTCCGACTATGTACTTAAGAAAGCCGCTCCCAGCGATCAACAATTGATCGCTAACAGTATAGATGACGCTCTGCGTCACCTACCCACTGCGGTAGAGGGTCAATGGGAAAAGGCTATGACAGCCTTACACAGTCTTTAATTACTGGCTGATTACAGCTAGAGCAAAGGAAAAAAGAAATGGGTTTTAACTGCGGAATTGTTGGATTGCCCAATGTGGGCAAGTCCACTTTGTTTAATGCATTGACTAAAGCCGGCATAGGTGCGGAAAATTTTCCATTCTGCACCATTGAGCCCAATACAGGTGTGGTGCCTATTCCAGATCCCCGCCAGGATAAAATTGCCGGTATTGTTAACCCAGAGCGTCTGATTCCCACCAGCATGGAATTTGTCGATATTGCCGGACTGGTGGCAGGTGCTTCAAAGGGCGAAGGCCTGGGCAACCAGTTTCTCTCCAATATTCGCGAAACCGATGCTATTGCCCATGTAGTGCGCTGTTTCGATGATGAAAACGTGATTCATGTGGAAGGCCAAATAAACCCGCCCGATGATATTGATGTGATTAATACCGAGCTGGCTCTGGCTGATCTCGACAGTGTCGAAAAAGCTATACTGCGTGCCTCCAAGGCAGCCAAAGGCAAAGATGCCGACGCCATAGCACTGAAAGCAGTGGCAGAAAAAGTACTGCCCCATCTCAATGAAGCCAAGCCACTGCGCTCCTTTGAGTTGACCGATGACGAATTAAAACTGCTCAAGCCCCTCAGCTTGCTGACGCTCAAGCCCACAATGTACATTGCCAACGTGGATGAAGATGGTTTTGAAAATAATCCCTATTTAGACGCCGTTAGCGCTATTGCCGAGGCCGAAGGCTCCGTTGTAGTGCCTATCTGCAACAAATTGGAAGCAGAGATTTCTGAGCTCGAGGACGATGAGAAAATGGAGTTCCTGCAAGAAATGGGTATGCAGGAGCCTGGTTTAAACCGCGTGATTCGCGCCGGTTATAGCCTGCTGGGTCTGCAAACCTACTTTACTGCTGGACCCAAAGAAGTTCGCGCCTGGACTATTCCTGTGGGTGCAACCGCCCCCAATGCAGCGGGCAAGATTCACACAGATTTTGAGAAAGGCTTTATTCGTGCCGAAATTATCGGCTACGACGACTATATAGCCGGCAATGGCGAGCAGGGAGCAAAAGACGCGGGTAAATGGCGTCTTGAAGGCAAGGACTACATAGTTAAGGATGGCGACGTAATACATTTCCGCTTTAATGTGTAGCTCAACGTGACATCTCCTAGCGGCCGCTGGAAGCTGGGCCTATTGCTGGCCCTGTCCACCGCCACCATGTGGGGAGTGCTTCCCATCGCCCTAAACGGCGTAATGGAAACACTGGATCCACTGACCACCACTTTTTTTCGCCTGTCTCTCGCAGCGATACTAATGACACCCTATCTTGTGGTGCGCAGGCGGCTGCCTAATCGTGGCAAGTTGCGCTCGCCGCAGCTATTTTTTCAGCTGCTGGCGGCCGGGCTACTGCTCTGTGCCAACTATGGCTTATATGTGTTTGGCTTGCAGCGAACCAGCCCTGAGGCGGCTCAGGTGATGATTCAAATTGCGCCTATGCTGCTATTGCTGGCAGGGGTTTTTCTGTTTAAAGAGCACTTCTCCAGCGCCCAGTGGTTTGGCTTTTTCGCCTTTGCCTCAGGTCTAGTATTATTTTTTAACCATCATCTGGGGGATGTTTTTGTAGATCTCAATGATTATGGTCTGGGGCTACTGATTATTTTATTGGCAGCAATCTGCTGGACTGGCTATGCCATCATGCAAAAAATTCTGCTGCAAGAATTCACCTCAGAAGAAACCATGCTGGCGATTTATTGGCTGGGCACTCTGTTATTTTTACCCTTCTGCAATTTTTCTAGCCTGGGCCAGCTGACAGGCATGCAATGGGCCCTGCTGGCATTTTGCGGCCTCAATACAATCATTGCCTATGGATCTTTTGCCGAAGCTCTAGTGCATATAGAGGCATCCAGAGTCAGCGCCACCATCGCCCTGACCCCTTTGCTCACCGTTGGCATAGTGCAGCTTATTCCTATACCGGGAATTACCGCAGAGCCCCTGGGCGTTCTTTCTATCATAGGTGCGATTCTGGTAGTCTGCGGTTCAATAACCACAGCAGTTGCAAAAAAAGCCAGCTAAACAGCGAAAAATAATAAACCTCTGACCGAGGCAAAGTTAACACTGCCCCCTGTTAGTAGCGCTGATACCTGATTTGAAAGACAGAGAACTTCAGGGTACCCCGGTTTCATTTTAAGTTCCAAATAGCAGCCCAGACAGCGCCAAATAAACCTCGGTCAGAGGCATAGAGTTATTATCGGGAACTACTGCGAAAATATGATGAACAAGCTAACAGTAATGTATAGCAGTGCCTATAGAATGCAGTTAATGTGATTTGACGCACATTAACTTGGGGGTTTTGTCGAGATTTTCAGTAAATCCCCTGCTGCTCCCAAAGTCTGTCTTACCGCGGCAAGCAAAGCCTCTTGCAGCTCTTGACAAAGTGGGCCCTTCTGGCGAAAATGCGCGCCCCTGTCCCGCAGGGTCTGCAATAAATTGTGGCTACGTAGCTCAGCTGGTTAGAGCACAGCATTCATAATGCTGGGGTCGGTGGTTCAAGTCCACCCGTAGCTACCAAAATATTATATAAATCAATAACTTAGGTGGTTGATTTTTTCGTTACAGAAGAGTCACAAAATAAAGGGAACGAAAGGGGAACTTTTTGATTCTCCCTCACACGTCCTTGAAGTCCTTCCAATAATCATCAAACATTTCATCTACAATGTAATCCTCATTTTTAGTTCCTGCAATTTCATTAAACTCAGACTCAATCAACTCAAGACTGTGCACAGGACGTAATGGTAGACGATTCGTGTAAAAACTTAATGCAATTGAATTAGGTTGATACCAAGTCTCCGACCTGCGAACCATAGTTTCACATCCCGTTCTTTCCGAACTTACAACAAACTTGGCATAGGACTTTGTGCATTTTCCAAACGAAACCAAGTCCAACATATCAAACAGAAACACCCTGATGAGAGAGAGAGACGACTTAGTATCGGACAAAACATACGTAACGAGATAGGTATATATGTACGTTTTCGTCTCCGAAACCGCTAGTAAATCTGAAAAAAAGTAAACTATCATAGTGACCGATACGCATATTAAAAATCGGAACGTATTTGTGAAGGGATAACTAACAAATCTCAAAAACTCAAAAATTAGGGCAAGTGGTACTCCCATACAAATACCCAAAACAATATCTTTACTGGTCTGTTCCACAATTTGTCTAGCACGAACGTGAAGTAGGATAGCTTCAATTTTTAATATAGTTTCGTCAGACTTCTCAGAAACGCCAGTCATCGTGTCAAAAAAATCACTGATTATTGACATTCTATACCCTCGTCTCGTTCTAATTACGTAAGTGTTTTTGTGGATTCTTTTAGAAGATTATCATATCACCGACACAAAATAGATGTTTTTCGGAGGAGTTTACAAAAGGTATTAGGTTGTATCTTATGTCACACCTATCGATTATTCAGAACCTTCTTTGTCTATTGTTTAAACCCTTCTAATCACTGATATACCTGTAAATCCCCATTTGTATAAATAGGTATACAAACATTCAATTCAGGAGATACAAATTTGACCCCAACGACCCAATATAGGATACCTACAGACCTAAAGAACACCTTTAGGGATATATGTGAGATACGGAACCACACGATGACTGAGACAGTCATCCAGTTGCTCTCAAAGTGGGTAATCGAACAGTCGAGAGACCCGCAAGTTCGGAGGAAGATAAAAATCACAGAGACAGAAAAGCAAACCGGTCTTAAGCAAGATGCTCGCGGAACGTGGGTTAGGCCAGAGACCTTACCACCAGATGAGAACGACTGGAGAAGCAGTCTTCTCTAAAATTAATTGGAAATAGAAATGAACAACTTAGAAATGGACGAACAAATCGTTCAACAATCAGATGGACTTGAGAAGATTATTTGGGAACTAGAAAGACTAAATGCACTCGTCTATAGAGGTTATTCAATAGATACAGTCAGTGAATTTATTACTGAGGATAATTTAGATAAGGTAAAAGAGTTCTTGTCGAAGGCAGTCACAAAGGGTGAAACAAATATTCGAATGCACCTAGTTGTTACTTAAATCAAACGTTGCAATGTTGGTGGCTGATTAATATATGGGAGGAAATAATCAACCATCAACATCACGCAGTTTGAAACACCACTCGGTTCGGAACTTTCATAATAACTATAGTATGTATAAGACCTCTATATTGTCCTGAGACCCCCGTGGTTACTACATTCACGTCAGTTATGGATACTCATTTCATTATAAGAAATTAGTATCAACTTTTGTATCTCTTCTTGTATAAATAACTGTATGGCCAGACTAATTCTGTCCTAGTCAATCAAACTCACTCTGCAGAGGGTCATAAGGATTGATGAATACCACCAAAACAAGAACTGGGTGGTTATAAAGATTATCTTGTGGATGTGTTAGAAAAACACAGGTAGAGAGTTCATCGTCCAGTTGGTGTCTCATCTGCCCCCGTTGTGAATAGGTTAGACGCAATAAAGGTGAAAGCATAACCCCACCTCCCTGGATACAGGTTTGCGAACTGGGAGTGTTAAGAGGAATTGTACGCAAGTTCAAAGACACGCTAATCCTTAATAGGGTTAGTGTGTCTGCAAGAAACTACCGCAAGGGGAAACGGTTAATGTTATTCAATAAGTATGAAACTAAATTCATTAAGACCAATAAAAATGATGTCATTAAGGGCATCAAAAGTAATAGTCTTTCCGATATATTTGTTATGGAACCAGTTGATAAATCTAATACTAAAAGTGTCAAATTAGAGTTAGATAAATTAGTTAGAAGTGGTGAAGTAAGTATTGTAATTATGAAACATAAGTGACTTTTATTTCCTCAATAAATATAACCTAAATGGGAGATAGAAGATGCGTTATCAAGTAAGTTGTGACCGAATCGGTGGGGAGTACTGCGTTGGTTCTGTGTCAAAAGAAACAATAGGCTACTGGTCAACTAAAGACATAAATGATTTAAAGGAACACCTACTTTCAGATACTATTTTAGGTGTGCCTCAAGAACATAATCTTTATCCTTTTTACGAACACGACAACCTAATTCACGCCAATGGTGTTGAAGTCAATCAATACAATAGATTGACGGTTACTGACCTTGATACTGAAGAAGAGGTCTATATCTTTAACCTTGATATTAAAGAGTTGGCCAACTCTGATAATTCAAGAATTATCAACGATAAGGACGCAGACCTATCCCCCAATGAAGGCACAATCGTAACCGGTTCTATAGAGAAAGGTACGTGGATATATGAAGAGTTTGAATTAAACGAAACATTCGACCCAAAGAAGTTACAACTTTTTATGTATGCAATTGATACTTCTGAGGGTCTTTATGTTGTTGACCATATGAAATATGAAGATATTGATATCTCTCACGTAGATGGTTCTACGATGGGGAAAGACTTCATCGTGTACTTTGATGCAGAGGTAGAAACCGAGTGATTTCCTGATTATTTGATTAGTTGAACCTAAACAGAAAATCAGGAAATCAATCACAGATAACAACCTTTTAGAGTTGTTCTGCGAACCTTTGGAATGCTTCGAATGCCGTTTTGCCATCATCCACCTCACCAGTCTTGTTAGATAAATCATTTACTGCAATTGTTCTGGGAATCGACTCTTCTATCGTCTCTTCCTGAACATCAGATTTACCCACAATCTTGATGTAGGGTTTCTGAACGTCACCTTCACTGCGCAACCATCTTCTCTCTGACATACAGGTTCCAGATTTGTGTGGATTCCAGTCGTAACCATCCACCTTTGAAACATATTCATACAGAGCCTTCAGAAACCTTTTCTGTTCCCAATTTCTTGCAATGGATGGGTCAACGTCACCCGCAAACAATGCGTAGAGCGCATAGTCTGCAACGCCATCGTTGTGATGATTCAACTGAACTCGTTGTTCCATTACATAGTTACGAATCCATTCTTGAACCTCTGGTTCAGACGCAATAGTGGTTGCCAACTGTTTCTCTTCATATGAACCCATTGCACCATCGACAAGACCTTTACGAAGGAACAACTGAATACACCTGAATCCGAAGGTGTAGAACTGATTCCAATCGTCTTGACTGAAGTCATTGAACAACCTCTTACCAAGATGTTCTTTTTCCCACGGAAGCTCACCTTCTTTGTTACAACGATTCCAATAGTCACCAAACTCGACAATATGTTGTCTCCGTGTGTGACTCGTTCCACCACCCTGAAGGACGTAGTTGGTCGTGATTCCGAACTTAGGCTTACGGTCTTCAGGAATAATCACTTTGTTACTACCTTTACCTTCAATCTCTAGGTCACCCGTTAGGAATGCGAACAACGACTTAAAGTCGAAGTTTTTATCAATGTCATCAATATGGATGAGGCCAGTTGATGGAGTAACACCAGAGAATGCGAATCGGTCGCCACCACCACCTTTGTAGAATCCCTTACCATTAACTGACATTCGGTCACGGAAGTATTGGATGGACTTCATAACGACAGTCTTACCATTTCCACCTTCTTCTTTGGTGATTGTTGAATTGCGGTCAATGTAGACGACTGCCTTCTGAACCGTATTGTCTGCGTGAAGCAAGTAACCGATTGATGAGCGCAATGACTCAAAGTTCTTCTGAACATTATTGGTGATTGGATATTCACGAGTCCAATCACCATCTGATGACGAAACTTTAGGGTCGCGAACACGCATTGCGTTCAGACAGAACTCCTCATACAGACCCTTCGTCTCATCAATCTTAATGTTGTTGCGAATGATTGAGTTCTCCCAGACTGCTCCCTGTCCTCCTAAGTGACTATAAGAAATCACCGAGATGTCATCCTTACTGATGACTGCAACACCGTTCAAGAAACGAATAAAACAGGTGTTGGGGTCATCACTAGCAAGTTCCATTCTCTCAGAATCATTGTTGTCTAACTCACCAAAACACTGGATAAAGACGAGTACTTGCGATTCAAGTGCAGTAGATGAAAAACGACTCATCAGGTCACTGAGAAAAACTGCCTGAACTAAGTCGTCACCCTCTAAAAAGGTCTCAATGTTCTTGATTACATAGTCACGAATGTTGTCCGCAGTGAAGATACGGAGGACATTCTCATCGTTGTGGAAGAAGAACCTCTTCGTGGTTCGGTCATTGGTAGTCATAAACTGACCAAATCCCTCTCCCTCAAGATGCTTTCGTAGCAACAACGGACTCACTTTTTGCTTACTGCCCTCACCGGTAGTGATGACGGGTATTTCTTGGTTTACATTTTTCATTACAAAGTTTCCTTTGAGTCCCCCTGAATAAAGTGTCCTTGGAAAGGGGGGACTCATCTCTCCCCAACGACATAAGTATTTTCTCAGTCGGGGAGAACTGAACTGCTCATTCCTAGGTGGAGTTTTCATTTCTAGGAATCGGAGTAGATGTGGCATCCGAAACGAATGAAGTCCTCTCCCGACAAGATGTATAATCTCGTGTGAGATGAACCGAACTGCTCATTCCTAAGTGGAGTTTTATTTGATGAGACCTGCGAGAAAACGACTAACGATGTATGAACGGAGACGGATGTCTAAGTCTCCCTACATCCGATATGACAAGTCGGCAGGTCTTTGGATTCAACATCGCAAAGTGGTGTTTCTATACTGGTTCAAGTTCACGCAGAGAGGGACGACCGATATACCGTTGACTGGACTAAGTATCAGTCTTGGGGTGGTCGTGAGGTGGTAATGGAGACCAAGTTTGATGTGTGGTGGTTAGAACATTGGAGAGACCTCTTCGGATTCCTAGAGGGACAACCAGAGACCGCACAGTTCCACACTGAGTCAACACCAAGGGCAGATGACCTAAGAACCACTCTACTCGTTTACGAGAATCTGTATCGTGGTGACTACTGGACAGTGGGTTGTTATGTCCGACACATTGAAGAGAAAAAGGGTCGCAAGATTGCGAAGTCTTTAGTTGATGCTGACCGTGACCTTTGGACTTCTCCAACTGAACAACAAAAACGAACTATTGGTGTTAGTCGGTGGAGAGACAATCCTCGCAGACGAAAGAGAGTTCAAGACGATGCTGTTTACACGGCAAAGGAATCTTGGGTGACGATGGATGTGAATGATGACAGGACTCGTGGTGATTACTTTGCGTGGGAACAGAAACAGGCAGAACTTGAGTCCAACCGTCTCATCAAACGAAGAGTTCAAGGGTATATCTCTGGATATGTAAAAAGATGCGATGTCCTAATGAAGAACATCGCAGACGGAAGTATCTGATGATTTCCTGATTTTTTGATTGGTAATCAGGAAATCAAAT